>Ga0209415_10001664_pt1 | contig 42308 bp, 33 predicted proteins | sample PeaSoiSIISIP2007_FD_187696 | JGI IMG/M metagenome (GOLD analysis project Ga0209415, IMG submission 187696) | Peat soil microbial communities from Weissenstadt, Germany - SII-SIP-2007 (SPAdes) (version 2) | ecosystem: Environmental > Terrestrial > Soil > Wetlands > Peat | place: Germany...
CGGGAGATGTTCTCGATCATGACGATGGCGTCGTCCACCACGAAGCCGGTGGAGATGGTGAGCGCCATAAGCGAGAGGTTGTTCAGGGAAAAGCCCAAAAGGTACATGACCCCGAAGGTGCCCACCAAGGAAAGCGGCACGGCGACGCTCGGGATGGCGGTGGCCGGGAGGTTTCTCAAGAAGAGGAAGATCACCGCCACGACCAGTACCACGGCCAGGAAGAGCTCGAACTGCACGTCCTCCACCGAGGCGCGGATGGTGGTGGTGCGGTCGGTGAGTATCTCGACCTTGACGCCGGCGGGAAGGGCACCGGTCAACTGCGGCATCAGCTGCTTGATCCGGTCCACCACCTCGATCACGTTGGCGCCCGGCTGGCGCTGGATGTTGACGATCACCGCGGGCGTCGTGTTCTTCCAGGCCGCCTGGTTTATGTTCTCGGTGTCGTCGATCACCTGGGCCACGTCGGTCAGCTTGACCGGGGCGCCGTTTCGGTAGGCGACGATCAGGGGCTGGAAATCCTTGCTGGAATAAAGCTGGTCGTTGGCGCCGATGATGTACGCCTGGCGCGGTCCGTCGAAGCCCCCCTTGGCCTGGTTGACGTTGGCGGCGGCGATGGAGCTGCGCAGATCCTCAAGCGTCAGCCCGTAGGAGGCAAGGGCGGTCGGATTGGCGCGCACCCGCACCGCCGGGCGCTGCCCGCCGGTGATGCTCACCAGGCCCACGCCGGGGAGCTGGGAGATCTTCTGGGCGAGCCGCGTGTCGGCCAGGTCCTCCACCTGAGGCAGCGGCAGCGTCTTCGAGGAAAGCGCCAGGGTGAGGATCGGCGTATCGGCCGGGTTCACCTTGCTGTAGACCGGCGGGTTGGGGAGATCCTTGGGGAGGAAGGTGAAGCCCGCGTTGATGGCGGCCTGCACCTCCTGTTCGGCCACGTCCAGCGACAGGTCGAGGGAAAACTGCAGCGTGATCACCGAGCTGCCGTTGGAGCTGGTGGAGGTCATCTGGGTGAGCCCCGGCATCTGGCCGAATTGCCGTTCCAGCGGGGCGGTGACCGAGGTGGCCATCACGTCGGGGCTCGCGCCGGGGTAGAAGGTGCGCACCTGGATGATCGGATAGTCCACCTGGGGAAGCGCCGCCACCGGCAAGAACCGGTAGGCCGCGGCCCCGGCCAGCAGGATCGCCACCATTAACAGGGTGGTGGCCACCGGCCGCAGGATGAAAGGACGTGAGATGTTCATCGAGCGACAGCTCCCTGCCCGGACTTAGCGCCCATGCCCGGCTGTCCCGGCTGCGCGCCGTGACCGCCCTGCCCCTGCACATGCTGGCCGCCCTGGCCGCCCTGGCCGCCCTGGCCGCCGCGGCCGCCGCGGCCGCCGCCGGTGCCCTTACCGGGCTCGCGCAGCACCACCTTGCTCCCTTCGCGCAGCCGTTCCGCGCCGTCAACCACCACCTGCTCGCCAACGGCGAGACCTGCGTCGATGGAGGTGTCGTCACCCTGCACCACGCCGACGGTGACCGGGCGCACCGTGACGGTGCGGTCGGGTTTCACCAGGTAGACGAAAGTCCCCTGCGGACCGCGCTGGATGGCCGAACTCGCCACCAGCACCGCCTGTTTCTTCATCTCCAGAAGCAGACGGGCGTTGACGAACTGGCTGGGGAAGAGTTCGTTGTGCTGATTGGGGAACAGCGCCTTGAGCCGTACCGTGCCGGTGGTGGGATCGATCTGGTTGTCCACCGTCAAAAGCGTTCCCAAGGCGAGCTTTTGCTTCATCTCGCGATCATAGGCCTCGACCTGCAGTTTGGCGCCGGTGGCAAGCTTGGCCAGCACCGGCGGCAGGTTGTCCTCGGCGATGGGGAAGATCACCCCCGCCGGCTGCATCTCGGTGATCACCACCACGCCGGTGGTGTCGGTAGCATGCACGATATTTCCTTGGTCCACCTGCTTGAGGCCCACCCGCCCCGAGACCGGAGCGGTGATGCGGCAGTAGACAAGCTGCAGGCGGGCCGCGTCGATCTGCCCCTGGTCGACCTTCACGGCACCTTCGTACTGGCGCACCAGCGCCTCCTGGGTGTCGAGCTGCTGCCGGGGAATCGAGTCCTGCGACCAGAGCTGGCGGTAGCGCGCCAGATCGACCTGGGCGTTCTTCAAGAGCGCCTGGTCGCGGGCCATCTGCCCTTCCGCCTGGGTGAGCTGCACCTGGAAGGGACGCGGGTCGATCACCGCCAAGAGGTCGCCGCGTTTCACCATCTGCCCCTCGCGGAAGCGGATCTCCATGAGCTGGCCGTCCACCCGCGACTTGACCGTCACCGTGTTGAGCGGCGTGACCGAGCCGAGGGCGTTTAAGTAGACGCCGACGTCCCCCTGCCGGGCGGGAAGCACCAGCACCGGCGAGGGGGGCATGGGAGGCTTCGCCCCCTTCTTGGCATCGGGCCCCCCACCCCGGCCGGAGAGCACATACCAGCCGGCGACGATAAGCGCGACTATCAGGATCAGCAGAGCCCAGCGGCGGCCGGACCATTTGGCGGCGGGCGCCTTTTCGGGCTCGCTGTAGAGATTTTTTTCTTCGCTTGGTGTAGTCATGTGAACCCTTTTTCGTAGCTGGGAATATGGATGAGGTCCCTGCCCTACTGGATCTGTTCTACCAGCCGGTACTTTAATCGGCACAAATTAACAGATCCATGCTGCCACTGTCAATTTCACAATCGTCGTCCCACGTATTCAACCACTCGATGGCAACAGACGCAAGTCCGCGGCGGCTGCCTTCCTGAGAGGTAACCGTTCCCGTAGGTCGCGTTGAGGCACGAAACGCGACGATAGCGCTGCCGTCACCAGCGGTTAGGTTGCGTTTCACGATGAACCCGTTCAACGCAACCTACGCCAACCCAAAATGACAACCGGCACGTTAACAGTGAAATAGGGAGTAAATGTGAACGAAATATGGAAAGGGAACAGCGTAAAGAGGTGAAGTGAGAGAAATTACCACCAACTAGTTAGCGTACACAAATAGACGATTGACAATCCGTCGCTCGCGGCAGTATATATTCAGCCACTTGCCGATCTTCCCTACCGGAACTGACACTTCTTCGCCGTGAAGGGGGTGCAGGGCAATGCTCTTTTTCAACCGTCAAAAAGACAAACGTCGCGGGGTATTACTCGATCATCCGGTCGACGATGCCTCCTGCTGTCGCGAGTGCGGCGCCGTTTGCTGCCGTTCCTTCCCCAGCGTGGAACTGAGCTGGGAGGAATACCGGCAACTGGAGGAACTGGGCGCGGCCCGGCTGGAGTTCGCCCTCCACGGACCCCACCGGCTCATTATCGAGAACGGCTGCGAGTTCCTGCGCGGCAGCCGCTGCGGCATCTACGACCACCGCCCCGCAATCTGCCGAAGGTTCATCTGCAGCAGTTGAGCCGGCCGCAGGGTTCGGCTAAGCCTGGCAAACCATCGAGGGGATGTTTAACGTTACGCTCCCATAGATGCCCCACTGGCCGAGATACTGGCCGTCGTTGTCGAATTTTTGAACCCGATGGTTGTTGGTATCGACCACATAGACGTTCCCTTTGCTGTCGACGGCGATTGCCGAAGGCATCGAGAACTGCCCGTTGCCGTCTCCTGCCGTCCCCCACTGAGCCACCAACCCGCCGCCGCTGTCGAACTTCAGTACCTGGTTTTTGCCGGCGTCGACTACAAAGACGGCACCACTTTTGTCCAGCGCCACCCCTCTCGGGAAACCGAAGTTGCTCTTGTCGACCCCGTTTGCCAGCCGTTCCCCTACATAATCCCCTTTGCTGCTGAAGATCTCGATCCCCGTGCCCTGGGTCCCGGTGTACAGGAGATCGATAGTGCCCTGATCAACGTCTGCCACGGCTGACGTGAACAGCGGGTCGTAAGGGATCGTGCCGGCAGCGGAAGGCGCCCACCCCCCGATGTAGCGGCCGTCGCCGGTGAAGCTTTCGACCGCCGGCCTGCCCGCAATGCCTTCCAGCGCATACACGTTGCCTGAGCGGTCCACGGTCAGCGACCAAAGAGATTTATCCCCTCCCGCACCCTGCATGGGGAGGGTCCACGCTGAGATAAGTTGGCCGCTGTTGTCGATCTTGTGGATGTCACCCGCAAGGGATGAAAAAAATACGTCGCCCAGGGTATCGACCGCCATTGCGGTCACACCTTGAACGTCTTTATTGTCTGCACCGCTCCACTGCCCAAGATAGGCACCGTCGGTATTGAACCTTTGGATATTGCGGTTACTGTCATCTCCCACATAGATGACGTCGTTGACGTCGATCGCTATGGTTTCAGGGTGGGCAAACATCCCTTTGCCTCCGGGTTCTGCAGTGAAATCGAATTTGACCGGAGCGAGGTACTGTGCCTCGGTATCAAAGTCGATACTACTGCTGGTGCCATACCCTTTCAAAAAGGCCGAAATCCAGAACGCACCGTGCGGGAAAGAGAGCGTGTAATTTCCTTGCGCGTCGGTTATGGCGGCGGGAAGCAGCGCCAGCCGGGCGGTGCCTGCCGTTTTCTCCGTCGCGGTCGGATCGAGGGCCACAGGCACGACCGGATTGCCACCGCACACCGGAACCGGGTAGGCAGTGACGACTGCCCCTTTAACACCGACTCCGGTAGATGTGGCGACGCGCCCCGTGATGGTGTAGAGCGTGACGTCGTCGTTGGTGCCGCCGATGGTCCCGCCGGTAATCGGCGTGGGGGAAAGAATCGTTTCTCCGCCGTCACGTTGGGAGATCGTCAATTTGCCGCCGTTGACGTTGATGTCAAAGGTATCGAAGAGCAGGTCGAGGCCGGTGTCGTTCGCTGTGTAGCGGTCGGTGAAGAGATCGGCGACTGCCGGACTCACCTTGCTGAGCAGCGGGCTCAACTGGCTTTGTATTGCGGCAGCGGCGGCAGACAACCGGCTGTTGAGGCCCTGCATCCCGGCCGGTGTCGGAGCGGCGAAAACGGCGGACGGCTCGTTCCCACCGTTGGCGATAGTGACGGCAAGATGAGTGAGGGGATTGACGTTGCAGGTGCCGGAGCCGGCAGCCATGGAATACAGGGTGTAGGCGGCACCGCCGGACGTGCCGGTAGCCTGCAGCAGAAACGGGGGGCGAAGGCCTGTGACGTCGAAGGAGAACGAGCCATCAGCGGCAATGGCTGAGGACAGTGACCTGGAAGTGTCCGAAGAATCCTTGAGGACCACAGTACCGGCCAGCGGCGCACCGTTCGCAGCCACGCCGCTGAGCAGTTCACGATTCACCGTGTCGGTCGCAAAGCCGGGCGATTTCGTTCCCCCTCCACATGCCGACAGCAAAGCAAGAATCCACAAAACCAATAAGAACTTCCCCGGCTGGTGCATGGTCCCTCCCCTTATGCGCAAAGGCTTTTATAAATGTGAATTTTGCACATTTAGCCGGGGATGGCAAGCTTTTTATTAGGTGGCTCTAGTTTTTTTTCAAACCTGCAACACCTCGGCACCCTGGGCCTGCAGCCTGAGGGCGGTGAGCGTCATGCGGGGAGTGATGGCCTCAGGGTCGACCCTAAGTTCCAAAAGCGCGGGTTTGCCCGCCTGCACGGCCCGCTCGAAGGCCGGGGCGAAGTCTGCCGTTTTCTCCACCACTTCGCCATACGCGCCGTAGGCCTTAGCCAGTGCGGCGAAGTCGGGGTCCTTGAGCGCGGTGCCTATCACCCGCCCCGGGAAGCGCCGCTCCTGGTGCATGCGGATGGTGCCGTACATGCCGTTATTCACCACGATCACCACGACGTTCGCACCATACTGCACCGCGGTCGCCAGTTCCTGGCCGTTCATCAAGAAGCAGCCGTCGCCGGCGAAGCAGACCACGATCCGCTCCGGATGCACCAGTTTCGCCGCCACCGCGGCGGGGAGGCCGTACCCCATCGAGCCGCTGGTCGGCGCCAGTTGGCTGCGGAAGCCCGAGTACTGGTAGAAACGGTGCACCCAGGATGAGTAGTTGCCGGCGCCGTTGGTGACGATGCTGTCGGCGGGAAGCCGCTGCCGCAAAAAGCATACGACCTCCCCGAAGTCAAGCTCGCCCGGCATCGCTTGCGGCGTGAGCACCGCCAGATAGTCGCTCCTGGCGCCGGCGGCCCAGGCACCCCAGCGGGCGCCGTCGACCGGCGGCAGCGCCCGGGCCCGGGCTGCGAACTCAGGCATCCCCGCATTGATGAGCAGATCCGCCTGGTAGACCCGCCCCAACTCCTCGACGCCCGGATGCACGTGGACCAACCGCTGCTTCGGCCGCGGCACCTGGAAAAGCGTGTAGCCACCGGTGACGATTTCCCCGAGCCGGGTCCCCACGGCCAGCACGAGGTCCGCCTGCGTGATCCGTTGAGCAAGCGCCGGGTTGATGCCGATGCCGGCTTCGCCTATGTAGTTTGGATGCCGATTGTCGAAGAGATCCTGGCGGCGGAAGGAGCAGAGCGTGGGAAGGTTGTTCGCCTCGGCAAAGGCCATGATGTCCTGACGTGCTCCGGCACTCCAGTCGCCTCCCCCCAGAAGCAGCAGCGGCCGCTCCGCCTCCCCCAGCATGGAGCGCAGTAACGTAAGATCCTCCGCTCCTGGGTGCCCCTGCACCCGCCGGGACGGCTGCGCATCCCCCACCGAGACGGCGGCGGAGAGCATATCCTCGGGAAGCGCCAGCACCACAGGCCCGGGGCGCCCGGAGACGGCAACCTGGAAGGCCCTGCCCACCAGTTCCGGGATGCGCTCCGCCCGGTCGATCTGCGCCACCCATTTGGCGACCTGCCCGAACATGCGACGGAAGTCGACCTCCTGGAACGCCTCGCGCTCCGCCATTCCCGCCCCGACCTGTCCCACGAACAGGATCAGCGGCGTCGAATCCTGGAACGCCGTGTGCAGCCCGACGCCGGCGTTTAAGGCCCCCGGCCCTCGGGTGACAAGGCAGATGCCGGGGCTGCCGGTGAGTTTGCCGTAGGCTTCCGCCATGTAGGCCGCTCCCCCTTCCTGCCGGCAGACCACCAGCCGGATCGTACCCTTTTCGTCGTAGAGCGCGTCGAGCACCGGCAGATAGCTCTCCCCCGGCACGCAAAAGATGGTATCGACGCCGTTGATCTTGAGCGCGTCCACCAGGATGCGCCCGCCGCTGCGGTGCTGATTGGGAGCCATGGGCAACTCCTCTTGCAGGTTCAGTAATATGGATGCTCTGGGGAATGGTACTAGATGAGGTGAGACTGACAAGTCACGTGACTGGATCCAAAATGACCGCGTGGGCACAAAGTGCCCACCCTACGAACTGGGCAAAGAACTTACTGGACAACACACCTTGTCCCTCCCGTTCGTAAAGAGAGCAACCTGCTTGTCATCCTGAGAGATGCGAAGGCCGCTTCCGGTAGAAGCGGCCTTCAGGTTTTTCCTATCCTCTCCTTGCCTGCCTGTTGCTCACTTCCTCTTCGGCAGGAAGGCAATGATGGCCACACAGGCCCAGATCAGTGCGCAGGCAACGACAAAGGTCTTGAACAACATCGTAATTCCTCCTATTTATCCGATCACTTACCTAAAAAGCCGCTGGACCGTCTCAGGCCCCTCCCCCCAACACCTTGTAGAGTGTGACCAGGTTGCCGATCCTGGAGAGGCGCAACGTGATCAGGTTCTGCTGTGCTGCGTAGAGCGAGCGCTCGGAATCGAGCACGTTAAGGTAGCTGTCCACCCCCTGCTGGTAGCGGGCCTCGGACAGCTTGCGGGTGGCGGCGGCGGCATCGACCAGCGCCTGCTGGGCACTAAGCTGCTCCTCCAGGGTACCGCGCTGCGCCAGGGCGTCGGCCACCTCGCGAAAGGCGACCTGGATCGCCTTCTCGTACTGGGCCACCGAGATCTCCCGGTCCAGCTTGGCCGCCTGCAGGTTGGCCGTATTCAGCCCGCCGGTGAAGATCGGCACGCTTACCTGCGGCGCGAAGCTCCAGACGCCTGCTCCCCCCTTGAAGAGACCGGAGAGCTGGTTGCTCCCCAGCCCCGCGCCGGTGGTCAGGGTGATGCGCGGGAAGAAGGCGGCCCGGGCCGCGCCGATGTTGGCGTTGGCGGCCTGCAACTGGTTCTCCGCCTGCAGCACGTCGGGGCGGCGCTGCAAAACGTCCGAGGGAACCCCCGGCGAGAGATCCTTGAGTGCTGCGACCGCGCCCAGTTCCTTGGGCAGCAGGTCGTCGGGGACCGGCGAGCCGGTCAAAAGCTCCAGGGCGTTCCTGTCCTGGGCCACGAAGGAGGTGTAGCGGGCTATGTCCACCCGCGCCGACTGCACCGTGGTCTCGGCCTGGCGCAGGTCGAGCTCGGAGGAGACCCCCAACTCGAAGCGGCGCTTGGTAAGCCCGTAGGACTGCTCGTTGGCGGCCAGCGTTTCGCGGGAGAGCCTGAGCCGCTCCAGGTCGGCCGCCAAAAGGAGCCAGTTCTCCGCCACGTCCGAGATCAGCGAGATCTGGGTGGCGCGGCGCGCCTGCTCTTGGCCCAAGTACTGGTCGAGCGCCGCCTCGTTGAGGCTCTGGATGCGGCCGAAGAGGTCGAGCTCGTAGGAGCTGACGCCGACGTTCAGGCCGTACTGGTGCGGATAGGCGAGCTGGCCGCTGGTGGAGAGGCTCGCCGGCACCCGCTGCGCCGAGCCTGAGGCGGAGGCGTTGACGGTCGGGAAGAGCTGGGAGCGCTGGATCTGGTACTGCGCCCGGAAGCGCTCGATGTTGAGCACGGCCACCCTGAGGTTGCGGTTGTTCTTCAGCGCCAGGTCGATCACCTGCGTAAGCCTCGCGTCGGTGAAGAAGTCGCTCCAGGCGAGATCGGCAGCCAGCGGGGCTTTGGCCTCGGTCTTGGCGTAGGCGGGACCGGTCGGCCAGGCGGGCGCCACCGGTGCCGCCGGGCGGCTGTATTTGGGCGCCATGGTGGCGCAGCCGCTTAAGGTCACGACGGCGGTGAGCAAAAGACCCAGGCCGGTAGTCGTTCGTTTCATGAAATCACCTCCGGGGCGTTGTCGTCGGCCGCAGGTCCGGCGTCGGCAGACTCCAGCGCGGGCTGCTTTTTCCTGGCGAAGAACCGGGAAACCAGCACGAAGAAGAACGGGATGAAGATCAGGTCGATGAAGGTCGCCGACAACAGGCCGCCGGTGACCGCGGTGCCGATGGCGTTTTGCGCCCCGGCGCCCGCACCCTTGGTGAGCGCCAGCGGGAGGGTGCCGAAGAAGAAGGCGAGCGAGGTCATGATGACCGGGCGCAGCCTGATCTTCACCGCGGTGAGCGTCGCCTCCATCAGCCCGAGCCCCTGATGCATCTGGTCCTTGATGAACTGGATGATCAGGATGGCGTTTTTGGTGGAGAGGCCGACGGTGGTCAAAAGCCCGATCTGCAGGTAGACGTCGTTGGGGAGCATCCTGAGCTTCACCGCCGTCACCGCGCCCACCAGACCAAGCGGCAGCATGAGCAGGTTGACGAACGGTATGGTCCAGCTCTCGTAAAGGGCCGCCACCGAGAGGAACACGACCAGCAGCGAGATGGCGTAGAGGGCGGGAGCCTGGGCGCCGGCGTTCTTTTCCTCGTAGGAGAGGCCGGTCCATTCGTAGCCTATGCCGGGCGGGAGCTTGTTCGCAATTTTCTCCATCTCGCTCATCGCCTCGCCGGTACTCACCCCGGGAGCTGCCTGTCCCATGATCTCCACCGAGGGGATGCCGTTGTAGCGCTCCAGGCGCGGCGAGCCGTACTGCCAGCGGGCGGTGGCGAAGGCGGAGAAGGGGACCATGTCGCCTGTCTTGTTGCGCACGTACCAGCGGTTGATGTCCTCGGGAACCATGCGGAAGCGGTAGTCCGACTGCAGGTAGACCTTCTTGACGCGGCCGTTTTGGAGGAAGTCGTTGACGTAGACCGAGCCCCAGGCGGTGGTGAGCACGCTGTTCACGTCGGCAAGCGACACGCCGAGCGCTCCGGCGCGCACGTCGTCGATGTCCAGCTTGAACTGGGGCGAGTCGTCCTGCCCGTTCGGGCGGACCGCCACCAGCTTCGGATTCTGCTTCGCCATCCCCAAAAGCTGGTTTCTCGCCTGCATCAGCGCCTCATGGCCGATGCCGCCGCGGTCCTGCAGTTGGAAGTCGAAGCCGTTGGCCTGACCGAGCTCGACCACGGCGGGAGGCGCGAAGGCGAAGGCGAGGCCGTCCTTGAACTGGGAGAACGCCCCCATCGCCCGGCCGACCACGGCCTTGGCGCGCAGGCTCTCCTTCTTACGCACCTTCCAATCCTTGAGCTTCACGAAGGCGAGGCCCATGTTCTGGCCGCGGCCGGCGAAGCTGATGCCGCCCACGGTCAAGACCGAGTCCACCGCGTCCTTTTCGTTCACCTCCAGATAGTCCTGCAACTGCTTGAGCGTGCCGAGGGTGCGCTCCATGGTGGCGCCGGGAGGAAGCTGTACCATGCAGTAGAAAAAGCCCTGGTCCTCGTCCGGCAGGAAGGCGGTGGGCAGGTGCGTGAAGAACCAGGCCATGCAGGCCACGATGGCGCCGTAGCTGAGGAGGTAGCGGATCGGCTTGCCGAACGAGCGGCCGACGATCCCCTCGTAGTTGTGCCGCCCCGAGTCGAACATCCGGTTGAACCAGCGGAAGAACCAGGCGAACCAGCCGTGCTCGCCCGCTGAATGCCCCTTGGGGATCGGCTTCAGTAGCGTGGCGCACAGCGCAGGGGTCAGGGTCATCGCCACCAGGACCGAGAGAATCATGGCCGAGATGATGGTGATGGAGAACTGACGGTAGATGACGCCGGTGGAGCCGCCGAAGAAGGCCATCGGCGCGAAGACCGCCGAGAGCACGGTGACGATCCCCCACAGGGCGGAGGTGATCTGGTCCATCGACTTGATGGTCGCCTCCTTGGGCGACAGACCTTCCTCGCTCATGATGCGTTCCACGTTCTCGACCACGACGATGGCGTCGTCCACCAAAAGCCCGATGACGATGACCAGGGCGAACATGGTCAGGGTGTTGATCGAGAAGCCGCTCGCCTTCAGCACCCCGAAGGTGCCCAAAAGCACGACCGGCACGGCGATGGTCGGGATCAGGGTGGCCCGGATGTTCTGCAGGAACAGGAACATGATCAAAAAGACCAGGATCACGGCCTCGATCAGGGTGTGCACCACCTCTTCAAGCGAGATCTTCACGAACGGGGTGGTGTCGTACGGGTAGACCACCTTCACGTTCGGGGGGAAGTACTTGGAAAGCTCGTCCATCTTCGCCTTCACCCGGTCGGCCGTCTCCAGCGCGTTGGCGCCTGCCGCCAGGCGCAGCGCCATGGCGCCGACCGGCTTGCCCCGGTAGAAGGACTGGATGTCGTAGTTTTCCGTGCCGATCTTGCTCTCGGCCACATCCTTCAACTTCACCGTGGAGCCGTCCGGGTTGGTGCGCAGCACGATCTCGTCGAACTGTTCCGGGGTCTGCAACAGCGTACGGGCAGTGATGGTGGCGTTCAGCTGCTGTCCCTGCATGGCCGGCATGCCGCCGAACTGGCCGGCGGAAACCTGGGCGTTTTGGGCGGTAAGCGCGGCGGAAACGTCGTCGTTGGTCAGGTGGTAGTTGTTGAGCTTGTCCGGGTTGAGCCAGACGCGCAGGGCGTTTTGGGCGCCGAACATCTGCATCTCCCCCACCCCTTCCAGGCGGCTGACGATGTCCTGCACGTTGGAGACCAGGTAGTCGGTGAGCGCGTTGCGGTCAAGCTTGCCGTCCTCGGAGACGAGGCCTACGATGATCAGGTAGTTCCTGGTGGACTTCACCACCGCGATCCCCTGTTTCTGCACGATCTGCGGCAGAAGCGGCGTGGCGAGCTGCAGCTTGTTCTGCACCTGCACCTGGGCGATGTTCGGGTCGGTGCCCGCCCGGAAGTTCAGGTTGATGGCCACCGCGCCGGCCGAGTCGGAGGTGGAGGACATGTAGATCAGGTTGTCGATGCCGTTCAACTTCTGCTCGATGACCTGGGTGACCGTGTCCTGCACCGTCTGGGCGGAAGCGCCGGGATAGGTGGCGTTGATGGTGATCTGCGGCGGCGCGATCGGCGGATACTGCGAGACCGGCAGGGTCCTGACGGCCAGGAAACCGGCCAGCATGATCATGATGGCAATGACCCAGGCGAAGATCGGGCGGTTTATGAAAAAACGAGGCATCGAGAAGCTCCTTGTTGCCAACAAAGTCCCCCTTGGCAACAAGGGGGATAAAGGCCAGCATTGTCCGTTTGCTTTTTGCCTTTCCTCCCTCTCCCCTTGCGGGAGAGGGTCGGGGTGAGGAGGAAGCTGCCAACGGAGTCGTAAATGGCTCCGTCCCCCTCACCCTGTCCCTCCCCCGCAAGGGGGAGGGGACGCCACGGAGATGTTTGTCGAGTGAGTGCCGGTTCCCTATTTCTTCTGCGGCGCCGCTGCAGGCTGTGCAGCTGGCTGCGCTGCGGGCTGGGCGGCAGCGGCCTGCTGGGCATCGGCTTTGGCAACGAAGGCCGCCGCCTTGACGGTCACCCCCGGCTTCACCTTCTGCACCCCTTCCACGATCACCCGGTCACCAGTTTGCAGGCCGCTCTCCACCAGCCAGTTGGGGCCTACGGTGCGCGAAACCTTGATCGTGCGCGGCTCCACTTTTTCGCCCGCGCCCACCACCAGCGCGGTGGCGTTGCCCGCCAAGTCGCGCCCCACACCCTGCTGCGGGACGAGCAGCGCGTTGCCGGCCACTCCCTCATCCAGGACGGCGCGCACGTACATGCCGGGGAGCAGCACCTGCTGCGGGTTGGGGAAGACGGTGCGCACCGTGAAGGAACCGGTTGTCTGGTCCACGGTGACGTCGGAGAATTTGAGCGTGCCGGCCAGCGGATAGGGAGAGCCGTTTTCGAGGATCAGCTTGACCTTGGCCTCGCCGTCCTTTTTCTGCATCTTGCCGCTCGCCATGCTCTGCTTGAGCTTAAGCAGGTCGGCCGCCGACTGGGTCACGTCCACGTAGACTTGGTCGAGCTTCTGGATGGTGGACAAGGGCGCTGTCTGGTTGGCGGTGACCAGTGCGCCGTTGGTGACCGAGGACTTGCCGATCCGGCCGGAGATGGGGGCGATCACCTTGGTGTAGGCCAGGTTGATGCGGGCCGTCTCCACCGCGGCCTTGGCCACCTCGACCTCGGCCTCCGCCTGCTTGAGCTGGGCTGAGACGTCGTCGAAGTCCTGCCTGCTGACCGCGTTCATCGCCACCAGTTCCTTGTAGCGCTGGGTCTTGAGCCTGACCGGGATCACGCTCGCCTCGGCCTTGGCCAACGCCGCCTTGGCGCTGGCGAAAGCGGCCTGATAGGTGGCGGGATCGAGCTGGTAAAGCACCTGCCCTTCCTTCACCAGGGAACCTTCTGCAAAGAGCCGGCGCTGCACGATCCCCCCCACCTGCGGCCTCACTTCGGCCACCAGGAAGGCGGAAGTCCTCCCCGGGAGTTCGGTGGTCAGTTCCACCTGCTGGGGCGCAAGCGTCACCACCGACACCTCCGTAGGCGGAGGCGCCTGCTGCGGGGCAACGGCGGCGGCCTGCTTGCCGCAACCGGTCATCAAGGCGCCGCATACGACGACGGCGGCAGTCATCAAACTGAGTCGGAAACCTGCGTTCATAGAAACCTCACCATTTCGAGTGCGCCCTGCGGCGCGTTTTCATATACAAGCGAATGTTCATTCACTTGCCGGTAAAAAAATCGTTTGAGCTGTCACTGCCTGATGGCGTCCCAGCAGCCCCGGACCACACCGTCGATGGTCTCCTCGTCGAGTTGAACGAAGTTGCGGATGTGGTCGCCGCAGACGGCCATCAGCGGTGAAAAAGCCAGCGAGAAGAGCACGGCCAGCGGCAGCGGCTTGGTGATGCCGGCCGCGGCCGCCTCGCTGAACAGTTCGAAGATGATGTCCTTGCCCCCGTTGCCGAAGAACTTTTCCCGGCGATGGGCATCGCCATAAGGGGAATTGCGGAACTGCTCCAGGAAGCGGGCCTCCAGGGGGGAGCTGATGCAGTAGCGGACCAGCACCTTGCCGATATGCAGGAACCGGTTTCTTACCGTTTCCCCCTCGGGATAGTCCGCCATCACCGCCTGGAAGAACCTTCCTTCCAGGTAGTAGTAGATCTCGTTGATCAGCACGTCCTTGCTTTCAAAGTACCGGTAGATGGTGCCCGCGGCGACGCCGGCGCGCTCGGCGACCAGGGCCATGGGCGCCCCATGGAAGCCGTGCTCACCCACCAGTTCGAGCGTAGCTTTCATGATGCCGCAACGCTTGTCCAATTTCTCGACTGTCTCCATTGACTCCTCCGTGAATGAACGGTCATTCCGTTTTTACACCCGCAGCGGCGGCGATGTCAATCACGTTTTTCAAGTTGACGGCCTGCGTGCGTGCGGCGGCTGAGGTGATTCGCCAAGAGACGACTAACTGCCTGAGGAATTGTGGGAATGGATTTAATGACGGCGGGATCAAGGAAACGGCAGGTTTAGGCAAACAGCAGGCATAAAAAAAGCCTCCGGGGTACCGGAGGCTCATTCCAGAAGGGGGCAAGCTTGGGAAGGTGCTGACTAGAAGCGGTAGCCGACACCCATACCGAACACATACGGGTTCAGGTTGAGCTTGTAACCGGTACCACCCAAGTCCACGCTCGTATTGGAGTTCAGGAATTTAAAGTCGAAGTTGAAGTAAAGGTTGTTAACGATGGGAACATCGATACCTGCCTGGGCAGCCCAACCGACCACCGGCTTAATGGCAGCAGTGGTGTTTGCAATCCGGGTCCTGAAGGGGATGATCCAGTCTACGCCAGCACCGACGTACGGGCTGATCTTGGCAGTCGGGAACGGATGGTATTTCACGGTCAGGGTGGGGGGAAGCAGCCAGGTGGAGCCGATCGGATTGGACTGGCCATTGAGATGGAGGTCTGTCTTCACCACGCCCAGAATCAACTCAGTGGAGATGTTGCGGGTAAAAAAGTACTCGAGGTCGAGTTCCGGAGCCTCGGCAGTAGTTGCGTTCAGGCCAGCATTAGCCAGGGCACCGTTCGTCGTGATGTCAGGCATCACCATAAGGCCCCTCATCCTGACGCCGTACTTGTTGAAGTCCTCGGCTTTGGCAATCCCGGTCATTACCGAAACTGCTACGAAAGCACCCAAAATCACCGTAACAATTTTTCCTCTCCACATGCTTTTCACTGTTTGTCTCCTTTTTAAAAGTATTCAACAACAATCCGAACTACATGCCCCCGCTCTTACCTGCTTGATTCATAACTGACCAATAATGAAAATTATTGCAAATTAACAACAACAAGCTGCACAGCCAGCTCATGTATTTCGTATTCGGTATGTTGTTCACAGCCACGCAGAGATTTATTGACAAACTGTAACTGTTGACACCCGGCGCTATCGTTAGAAACATAATGTAAGGGATAAAAAGGAGCTTTATGGTCTTCTAGCATAGAAATTGACCTAGGTCAACATTTTTCACTTTCTGCACTGGACAAAATTTCAACTTGGGGAATAATTGCTGATCGTCCGGCAACCGGCAGAGGCATAGGGGGATTGGTGGGGAGGGAAATACTCTATCTACCACGTCCACAGAGTGTGATTTGAAAATTATAATTTTTACTGTGCAAGTGTGGTATAGAGCTGTAACCTCTCGTGTTACCGAGCGACTCGCTTTCTGGTATACTAAAGTCACCCAGCAAGATTGCTGGCTGTGTCAGGGTAACAGGGAGGACAGCCATGAACGTGTTCGATTGCGCCATAAAGATACAAGAAGAGACCAAGCAGTACTACGAGGGGTTGCAGGCCGAAAGCGACCGGCAGGAGATGAGAGAGCTTTTCTCGCTGCTGGCGGCGTCCGAAGACCAGCTGAAAAAAAGTCTGCTCCGATTGAAGAGGATGGTGCCGGAAAGAAACGACCTGAAGGCGCTGGACGGCACGCTCTGCAGTTTCAGACCGCCCCTTTCCCAGCGTGAACTGATGGAGGAACTGGAAAAGGATCCCGACCTGTACCGCTTCTCGGTAACGCAGGAAGAGCAGGAAATCGAGAAGTTCGAGCGCCTGTCCGCGCAGGCCGGCAGCGAGACCTCGGCCACCACCCTGCGGCTGATCGCCGAGGCGGAACGCCGCCATCTGAACGTGATGGAGAACATCTACGATTTCGTCGAGGCACCCCGCAACTTCCTGGTCGACGGGGAATTCAGCAACCGGCACGAACTCTAGTTTAAGCTAAGGACCGAATACGGCAGCAAAAAAGCCCGCTCACGCGGGCTTTTTTGTCGGCTTGCCAACAGCTGTCACGGCCTCACCCCTGCGGGCTCTCGGGCATCGCCTCGTCGTAGGCGCTGTCGGGGTCGCATTCGGGACGCAGGTAGCGCTCCAGGCCGTCGTAGAGCCGGTCGGTGGTGAGCTTGATGGCGGAGACGCAGTCGAAATCGAACGGCGGCCCCTTAAGCGACGCGACATGCAGCCGTTCCACCAGCCCTTTCAACTCCCGGACCAAGCCATAGGCATCCTTCAGCATCTCGTAGTTACTTTCACCCAATTCCTGTAGCCGCTGTTCTCGCAGCATGGTCACTCCTCCTTTGGCGACTAGCGCCGATACATGCAGTTCACCGGACAACTGTCGACGGCTTCCTGGATTCTTCCCTCGCACTGCCCGCCGTGCGACTGCGCCTCCGCGACCTGCGCCGCGTTCAAACGGAAGATCTCGGGGACGATGCTCGCGCACAACCCGCAGCCAATGCACACTTCCTGATCGACGTAGACGTCTGCTGCCATCTCTTCCTCCCGACTGCGTTGTAACTGTTTCGCGTTGAGGTACGAAACGCGACAATATCGATGCTGGCATCAGGAGTTCCGTTGCGTTTCACGATGAACCCGCTCAACGCAACCTCCAAATGCCGCACTCCCCGCGTTGAAAGTCGTACCGGGGAACAGGAGACGGCGGTTCTTCCCTTCTCGAACCGGGAAATCATAGGTAACTATTTGCCTGCGTGACCATTTACCTGCGCGCGAAGGGGACGGCGGGTTTGAGGGAGCGCGTACTGTGGAGACCGGCGCTACTTTTTCTTGAAAGTGAAGCAATCCGGGTGAGACTGGTGCGAGCCGATCTTGACGCTCGGAGCGGAGCACTCCAGTGCCTGATTGAAGCCGCAGCTTTCCACCTTGCAGGCGCCGACGCCGCCTTGGACGTCCAGCACGCCCCCCTTCTGTTTGACGTGCAGGTAGGTATCACAACTCGGGCAGGGATCGCCGGGCCCGCCGACCGTTATCGCCAGCGTGTGACACGCGTTGTGCTTGTTGTAGGAACAATCCGTGACGTCGCACGAGGTGATTTTCACCATTTCCTTCTGCATAGTTTGTTCTCCTTGTTGGTCCGCCCCCTTCGCGCTATGGAAGGTTTAACAGCTGCTAATGGATAGTCAAGGAAGGTGAGGGAGAAGCTAAACCTTGCAGGCGTGCGTGCTTTTCTTTAAACTGTGCCGATGCCGAAAGAGCTTACTCACTGGATACTTGCCGAACGCGCCCTCAAGGCGCTCCCCGTGGCAAGCCGCCTCAGGCGCCTGCTCGATGAACACCGGGCCGCCTACCTGGGGGGCGCGGTCCTTCCCGACACGCCGCTGCACGTCTTCCGCGGCCCCTTTCACCCCACCGCCCGCAACCTCGGCAACCGCTTCCACAACCCCGCCGGCAACAGCTACGCCCCGCTGATCGCCGCCGAGCGCCGCCAACTGGGGAAGTTTTCCCCCCGGACGTTAAGTTGCCTCTTGGGCGTGATCTCCCACCTGGAGGCCGACGCCGCGCTGCACCCCTATATATATGCCGCCACCGGCGCCGGCGGGATCGGCGAACACTACCGGCTGGAGACCGAGCTCGACCTGCATTTCCTGCGTGAGGGAGCCGTGCCGCCGCAGGTAAGGCTGGACAGACTGCTCGGGCTCGCCGATCGTGAGGCGCTGGTGGAGACGGCCTGCCTGTTGTTTGCCCCGGACGCCGAACTGCCGCGCTCTGCCTGGACGCACTCCTTGGCGCTGCACTGCCGGTTCCAGTCGCTCTACGACCGGACCTTCTGGAAGCTTGCGGTGCGGGTGCTGGCAAAGGCGTGCGGCTCGCCCTTCAGCGAACAGCGGCACCTCTTCTATCCGTTGTCGGGCGTGAAAAGTGGTCGGGCTTTTGGGTCGCTGCACAGGGAGTGGCGTCATCCGGAAACAGGGGAGCTGCGGAGAGAGTCGCTGGAGCAGTTGGCGGGAAAGGCGGTGGAAAATACGGTAGCGGTGCTGCTCGAGGTCGAGGAAAAGGGTTCGCTTGAAGCCGCGCTCAGCGTGCACCCCGGGCCGAACCCGCTCACCGGCCTGCACGGCGTGCAGAAGTAACGCCGCGGCAGTCAGAGATACCGTTTGGGGAATTACAGGATGACAGAAATTACCAGGTGCTTCAGCACCCCCCGCCGCTGAAGCCCGGGAACTTCTTCGCCCGCAGCCATTCGTTCATAAGGCCGCTGGCACAGCCGACGCCGGCGTCCACCGTGAGGGCGCGGGCGGCACAATTCAGGGCACAGGCGCCGCACTCCATGCAGGCGTCCGGGTCCGACAGCCGCACGCGCGCGCCTGCTCGCTCGAACACCTGGTGCGGGCAGACCTCCAGGCATCGGCCACAGCCGGTACAGCGGTCGGGATCGAATGCCAGCGTCGCCACCCCTTCGAGATATCGGAATCCCTTCATCGTCCCACCTCCCTCACGACAATACCCTGCCGACGATTACCAGCAGCAGCGCGACCAACAGGGCGCCCCCAAGCAGCGGAAAGGAAAGGCGCATCTCCTTTTTCACCCCGGAGCGCGAGGTGAACGGCGTGCAACCGGTGAAATTGAGCGTGTGGTAGGCAGAAAGCGCCGGCAGCGCCAAAAACGAAGCCGATGCCACCCACCTGTTCCAGCCTGCGCCGCCTGCCACCCCGTAAAAGAGCGCAGCATAAACGAGACCGAGCACCGCTCCCTTGATGGCGAAACTTTTTCCCGGCAGCACCGGCAACAAGAGCGGCGCGACCGCGAGCCCTGCGAGTACGGCCCCCAAATAGGCGGCCAGTGCGATAAGCCCCGAGGGTACACCGGCCCAAAGCAGCGCCACCAGGAAGATCGCCGCCCCCGCCAGGGAAACGCTCTTTAAGGAAAGCACGATCTCCACCGGCACCAGCACCAGCCGCTCGTACAGGCTGAAGGTCAGCTGCCGCATGGCGGGCGTCGTCAGCTGGCCGTTGTCCAGGTAGGCCGGCAGGTCTTCGGCGCGGATGGTGGCGTAGGCGACGCTGAAGCCGGTGCGTCGTTTCACCTCGTGCGCCGCCACGCCGGGAGCTCCCAGGATCGGCAGGATCAGACGGCGATGGGACACCACCTCGCCAAGCCCCGTTTTTTCGACCCGCCTCACCAGCTCGCCGGTGCCAAAGGTCCCCTTCCCCGCCGCGCACCAGACGTTGATGCCGTAAGTCTCCAGCACCAACAGCCAGACGCTGCGACCTGCCAGCGCCTGCCGCACCAGGTCGTAACTCATCTTGTAGTTAGCCGTCACCACCGCCGGCGACTGTGGGGTCGGCTCCCCCAGCGCGTACAAGCCGGGGGGAACCAGGTAGTTGAGCCGGTTGATCCCCCAGCGCGCCTTTAAGCCTCCCAGGCGGTCCGCCCCGGTCAGCGTGCCGCTGACCTGCGGCACGCGCCTGTTCCCCGCCGTCAGCCAGCGCTGGAATCCGGGAACTTTTTCAGTGATTTCTCCGCCGCCGGCGGAGGTGCGCGGCCCTCAACAAGGGGCCGCGTCGGCGCCGCTGCCGGCAGCAGGTGAGCAGCCTCCGGCGGGCTGTTCCTTAGGCGGCGACGATTTGACGGTGATGTTCTTGAACTGTCTGGTTTTCATGCCTTGCTCCTTTTGATTGCAGCGCCTTCCAGGAGAGCTATATCCAAAATTCCAGATGTGGCTGCAGGATGGGCATCCCGCACCCACCCTACGAGTCTCGGCGCTCTGCGCGCCTTTCCTTCAGCCTTACCCGGTCGCAGCCGGCGCTCTCCGTGTCCGGCAGGTAGGTGCGCAGTACCGGGACGAGGAACTGCTGGATGGCACCGAGCGTACGGTCGACCGAGTAGTGCGTCCAGAGCCCTTCCCGGCGGTCCTTCAGCCAGCCAGCGTTCTTCAAAAGGGAAAGGTGCCGCGACACGGTCGACTGCGGCAGCTTAAGCACCGCGACCAGGTCGCAGACACAGAGCTCGTCCTCCTCCAAAAGAAGGGCCAGGATGCGCAGCCGGATCGGTTCGTCGAGGGATTGGAAGATGAGTGCGATGTTTTCCATGGCGGGAACTATATCCGTAAAATTGGATATAGTCAAGCGGCAAGGTAAAACGACAACAGAAACTATCGATGGTTGTCATCCTGAGCGGCAGCGAAGGATCTGATATGGCAACAGCCAAGCAGATCCTTCGCTGCCGCTCAGGATGGCACGCTGAGGATGCCGAAAAACCGGGGAAGAAGCCTTAGTAGTCGGAAACCCCCAGACGGTGGACCTTCAGGAGGTTGGTGGTGCCGGCGACGGAAAGGGGGCTCCCCATGGTGATGACGATCAGGTCGTCCTTCGCCAGCCAGCCGGCGCCGACCACCGATTCGTCCACCTTGCGGATCTGCGCTTCGGTGTCCCCCTCGATGGTGACCCGAAGCGAATGCACCCCCGCGTAGAGGGCGAGCCGGCGCCGCACCTTTTCGGAGATGGTGACGGCGATGATCGGGCGCGCCGGGCGGTACTTGGAAACCAGGGCGGCGGTGGAGCCGGTCTGGGTGAAGGCGACTACCGCGGCGGCATGGGTGCTCTCCGCCACCCGGCAGGCGGCGTCGGCGATCACCTCGGCCAGGCAGTGCTCGTCGTGGTCCACCACCGGGGAAAAAAACTGCGCCTTCAACTGCGGATCGCTCTCCACGTCGCGGGCCACCTGCACCATCATGGAAACCGCCTCCACCGGATAATCGCCCGAGGCGGTCTCGGCGGAAAGCATGATGGCGTCGGTGCCGTCCAGGATGGCGTTGGCCACGTCGGAGGTCTCCGCCCGGGTCGGGCGGGGGTTGTGCACCATGCTCTCCAGCATCTGGGTGGCGGTGATCACCGGCTTTCCCGCCTCGTTGCACAGGCGGATGATCCGCTTCTGTATGAGCGGCACCTTCTCCGGGTTGATCTCCACCCCCAGGTCGCCGCGCGCCACCATGATGCCGTCGGATTCCTCCAGGATCATGGGGAAGTTCTCCACCCCTTCAGGCTTCTCGATCTTGGCGATCACCCGGATGTCAGAGCCGTGCTGTTCCAGGATGTCCTTCAACTCCCGCACGTCCGAGGGGTGGCGCACGAAGGAAAGCGCCACGTAGTCGAGCTCCTGCTGCATGCAGAAGTGGAGGTCCTGCCGGTCCTTCTCGGTGAGCGCCGGCGCCGAGACCTTGGCGCCGGGGAGGTTGATCCCCTTGCGGTCCTTCAAAAGCCCGCCGGTGATCACCTTGCAGTGCACGTCCTGCCCCTCGACCCCGAGCACCTTGAGCTCCATCAGGCCGTCGTCCAGAAGGATCCTGTCGCCCGGCACCACGTCGCCGGGGAGCCCCTGGTAGATGGTCGGGATCACGTCCCCCTGGCCGAGCACGCCGTGGGTGGTGACCGTCACGTCGCTGCCGGCGGTAAGCCGCATGCCACCGCCATGCATAAGACCTGTGCGGATCTTCGGCCCCTGCAGGTCGCCCAGGATGGCGACCGAGCGCTGTTGGCGCTCGGAGATCTCGCGGATGCGGCGGATCACCTCCTCCTTGGTGTCGTGATCGCCATGGGAAAAGTTGAGACGGAAGACGTTCACTCCCGCCTCGAGCAGGGCCTCGAGCCCCTGTTCGCTGTCGCAGGCGGGGCCCACGGTAGCTACTATCTTGGTGCGTCTGAACATATGCGTTCTCCCTCGTTTATGGGATGTCGGGCGGCGATTTCCGCCCAGCGGAAGCAGTCGGTGAGGTGATCGTTAACCATCCCCACCGCCTGCATGAAGGCGTAGCAGATGGTGGAGCCGACAAAACGGAAACCGCGGCGCTTGAGGTCGCGGCTCAACTGGTCGGAAAGCGGCGTGCTGGCCGGGACCTGGGCTAAGCTTTGCCAGGCGTTTTGCACGGGCGTGCCGTCGACGAAGCGCCAGAGGTAGGCGTCGAAGGAGCCGAACTCCTCCTTGAGCGCAAGGAAGGCCCGAGCGTTGTCCACCGCGGCGCCTACCTTCAGGCGGTTGCGTACGATCCCCGGATTCGCCAAAAGCCCCGCGACCTCGGCCTCGCCGAAGCGGGCCACCAGCTGCGGCTCGAACCCGGCGAACGCCTGCCGGTACGCCCCCCTTTTTCTTAAGATCGTGATCCAGGAGAGTCCGGCCTGCGCCCCTTCCAAGATGAGGAACTCGAAGAGGGTACGGTCGTCGTGCAGCGGCACCCCCCATTCTTCGTCGTGGTAGCGGCAGTAAAGGGGATCGCTGCCGGCCCAGCCGCAACGGGGGGCGGAGACGGGGGAGGTATGTGCGTGGGGTTCTGCCAACGGCATGCTGCTCTCCGTACGATGGGATCAGGGGTAAAACTGCTCGTCGCAATTGCTTGAGGTTAGCCATATCGGCCCGAAAAAGTCAACGTAATTACGGGTGAAGGATTCCCCTGCGCCGCACCGGTAAAAACCACGGTTATTGACATTGGTCAAACTTATGCAGTCACTGCTGCTGTATCATCTCCCTGCCTCAAATTAATATATTCCCATCGAACAGCCAATCGGAGTAAAATTGTCGCCTGTCCCGCAAAGGGATGCAGCCCACGTCCGCCCAGCCGGGACGGCGGGGAAGAAAAGCAGCAAAAAGGGGAAAATGCCATGCCAATTTCAGGGGTCGTTGTCAGCTGCCAGCCCGAGCAGGGCCGTGCGGTAGCGGAGCGGATCGCTACCTATGGCGGGGTGGAGGTGCACGGCGTGCTGCCGGATGGACAGGTGATCGCCGTACTGGAGGCGGACACGGTGGAAGCCGAGGTGGACCTCGTCTCGACCCTGCACCAGGTGGAGGGAGTCGCCACGGTGCGGCTTGCCTACCACCACTTCGAAGACCAGTAGGCACTGTTTTATACCATATTCGGGCATTGTACTTACCAAAGGAGGAGACGATGGCACTTTCAAGGCGTGATTTTCTCAAGGCCAGCGCCGCTGCGGCGGCCTTTGCCGCGGCCGGGGCGGCAGGCATGAGTCCCCTTTCCCCAAGCGAGGCCGAGGCCGGCGAAGCCGGCGTCACCTGGGGCAAGGCCCCCTGCCGCTTCTGCGGCACCGGCTGCGGCGTCCTGGTCGGGGTGAAGGGGGGCAAGGTGATCGCCACCAAGGGCGACCCGCAGGCACCGGTCAACAAGGGTCTCAACTGCATCAAGGGGTATTTCCTCGCCAAGGTCCTCTACGGCAAGGACCGCCTCACCAAGCCCTTGATCCGCCGGGGCGGCAAGCTGGTGGAGGCAAGCTGGGAAGAGGCCATGGGGCTCGTCGCCTCCAAGTTCCAGGAGGCGATCTCCAAGCACGGCCCGGACTCGGTCGCCATCTACGGCTCCGGCCAGTGGACCATCTTCGAGGGGTATGCTGCCTCCAAGCTCTTCAAGGGGGGGATCGGCACCAACAACATCGAGCCCAACGCGCGCCTGTGCATGGCCTCGGCGGTCACCGGCTTCATGACCACCTTCGCCTCCGACGAGCCGATGGGGTGCTACGACGACCTCGACCTGGGCGACACCTACTTCCTGTGGGGGGCCAACATGGCCGAGGCGCATCCGGTGCTTTTCTCGCGGCTGATCGACAACCGGCTCAAGAACCCGAAGGTGAAGATCATCGACCTCGCCACCCGCCGCACCCGCACCTCGCAGATGGCCGACCAGTACGTGAAGTTCGTCCCGCAGACCGACCTCGCCCTGATGAACGCCTTCGCCCACGTGATCGTGCGCGACAAGCTCTACAACGAGGAGTTCATGAAGAAGCACGTGGTCTTCAAGAAGGGTAAGGAGAACATCGGCTACGGCCTGACGGACAAGTTCAAGTTCGCCGACGAGCCCAAGGTGATCTCCTTCGAGGAGTACAAGGAGTTCCTCAAGCCCTACACCCCGGAATACGTCGCGAAACTCTCCGGCGTGCCGGCAGCGAAGATTGTGGAACTCGCCCACCTCTACGCTGACAAAAACCGCAAGGTCAACTCGCTTTGGACCATGGGCTTCAACCAGCACGTGCGCGGCACCTGGGCCAACAACCTGGTCTACAACCTGCACCTTCTGACCGGAAAGATCTGCCGTCCCGGCGAGAACCCGATGTCCCTGACCGGCCAGCCTTCCGCCTGCGGCACCGCCCGCGAGGTCGGCACCTTCACCCACAGGCTTCCCGCCGACATGGTGGTGATGAACCCCGAGCACCGCGCCAAGGCGGCCAAGATCTGGGGGATCGATCCCGCCAAGATCCCCGCCAAGCCGACCTACAACACGGTGGAGATGTTCCGGGCGCTGGACCGCGGCGACATCAAGGTCGCCTGGATCCAGGTGACGAACCCGTTCCAGTCGCTCCCCAACCTGAACCGCTACCGCAAGGGGGCGAAAAAGGACGGCCGCTTCATCGTGGTCTCCGACATCTACCCGACCCGCTCGACCGAGCTTGCCGACGTGGTGCTCCCCTCCGCTTCCTGGGTGGAGAAGGAAGGGATGTTCGGCAACGCCGAGCGCCGCACCCAGCAGTGGTTCAAGATGGTGAACCCGCCGGGCGAGGCGAGAAACGACCTGTGGCAGACCATGGAACTCGCCCGTCGCCTGGGACACGGCAACCTCTTCCCCTACAAGTACCCGGAAAAGGAGATGTTCGAGGAGTACCGCAAGTTTTCCGAGGGGATGGGCAAGGACCTCGCCCCCTACGAGAGCTACACCAAGGCGCGGGGCTTACGGTGGCCGGTGGTGAACGGCAAGGAGACCCGCTACCGGTACGCGGAAGGGTACGACCCGTACGTCAAGGCGGGCGAGGGGATCAAGTTCTACAAGAACAAGCCCGACCACGAAAGGGCGGTCATCTGGGCCCGCCCCTACGAGCCGGCCGCGGAATCCCCCGACAAACAGTACCCGTTCTGGCTCTGCACCGGCCGCGTGCTGGAGCACTGGCACACCGGCACCATGACCGGCCGGGTTCCGGAACTGAAGCGCGCCTACCCGCAGGCGGTCTGCGAGATTCACCCCGAGGACGCCAAGAAACTCGGCATCAAGCACCTGGGCAAGGTCAAGCTCTCCTCGCGGCGCGGCTCCATCGTGCTCACCGCCGACCTGAACGGGCGCGGCAAGTCCGAGAAAGGTAACGTCTTCGTTGCCTTCTTCGACGAGAACAAGCTGATCAACGAGCTGTGCATCGACGCCTACTGCCCGATCTCGGGCGAGCCGGACTACAAGAAGTGCGCGATCAAGCTGGAGAAGGCGTGACCCGAAAGCCTTCAAATAGCGGCATCAGCCGCCGCCGATTCTTAAAGGACGGCGTGCTGCTGCCGCTGGCGGTGACCGTCGCAGGCTCGGGGCTTGCCGCCCTCTTTCTCAGGCGGGCCGAGGGGAGCAGTCTCTACCTGCGTCCCCCCGGCGCCCTCGAAGAGGGGCGGTTTCTGGGGGCCTGCGTCCGTTGCGGGCGCTGCGCCCAGGCCTGCCCCTACAAAGCGATCAGGATGACCGGCGCCGCCGGTGCCGCAACCGGCGCGCCGCACCTTTTGGTGCGCGACACCCCCTGCTCGCTCTGCCCGGACATCCCCTGCGCCAAGGCCTGTCCGACCGGGGCACTCAACCGGCAAATAACGGACGTGGAACAGATCCGCATGGGGACGGCGGTGATCGTCGCCCGGGAGAGCTGCCTGTCGCTTCGCGGCTTGCGCTGCGAGGTCTGCTACCGCCAGTGCCCGCTGATCGACAAGGCGATCACCATCGAACCGCGTCACAACGAGCGGACCGGCACCCACTCGATCATGGAGCCGGTGGTGCACCAGGACAAGTGCGTCGGCTGCGGCGTCTGCGAGCATGCCTGCGTACTGGACAAACCCGCCATCGTGGTACTAAAGCAGGCTCGGCCAGGGAAGGACGCCTATGACTTTTAAATGGTGGCCGTTCAGGCGGCTGGTCCAGCTTTCAGTGCTCTTATTGATCGCCTCGCCGCTTTTCGGGCTGGAGTTTTTCAGCGGCAACCTCTCTGCCGGGAACCTCCTGGGGCTTGAGTTTGCCGACCCGCTCTCCTTCCTGCAGGCGACCCTGGCGGCCAGGCTCTTCGTCCCGGCCTTCCTGGGGGGGGCGGCGGCAATCGCCATTTTTTACTTTCTCACCGGCGGCCGCTCCTTCTGCGGCTGGGTCTGCCCGGTTTATCTCGCCACCGAACTGAGCGACAAACTGCGCCTGAGGCTTAAGACCGGCGAAAGGAACTTTGCCCTGACCGGCAACCGCTGGTCGCTTTTGGCGGTGCTCCTGGTCTCGCCGCTGGTCTCCCTGCCGGTGTTCGAGATCGTCTCCCCCATCGGCGCTCTCAGCCGGGCGGTGACGTTCAAGGCCTGGCAGCCGCTGGCACTCCTGGCGGCGATCCTCATGGTGGAGGTGCTGGTGGCGCGGCGCCTCTGGTGCCGAAGCCTCTGCCCGGTGGGCGGGTTCTACGCCCACCTGGGAAGGTTCAGCCCGCTTAAGGTCCGCCTCGACCGTATGTGCTGCAACGGCTGCGGCGAATGCAGCCGCGTCTGTCCGGTGGAGGAGGTGCTGCATCCGGCGCTGCGCGGCGAAGCCGCTCGGGTCACCGCCGGCGACTGCACCCGTTGCTTGGCCTGCATCGACATCTGTCAGCCCAATGCGCTCGGCATCGGCTATGCGACCGTTAAACGCCAGAAACCGTAGGACGTGGGAGCGCCTTCAGGCGCGATCGCGGGCCAAGCCCGCTCCTACATGATTTTGCCCTGTGAAACCATGAAACATTCTATAATCATTGGCAATTTAACTAACAGGAGGTCTTCCATGAAGGTGCTGATTCGTTGTCTGGTGATGGCAGGCATGACCGCCGTTTTGATGATGCCGGTCGCTTCCTTGGCACACGAGGAGCAAAACCTCGAGGCGGACGCCCAGAAAGCAGAAGGCGCTCCCCCAATCGTCCCGCACGGGGTGAAGGAGAAGGGTGACGGCAAATACTGCCTTTCGTGCCACGAGAAAGGTGTGAAGGGGGCTCCGGTTACGCCGCACCCCGAGAGGCTCACCTGCACCGAGTGCCATGTGCCGGCCGATCCGGCGGCGCCGCTGCCGGGCGCCCCGAAGGCCAAGAAGAAGAAATGACCCTGACCCGCAAGGAATTTTTCCGGCAGGCAGTACGGTCGCTGGGGAAGAGCGCCCTTGAGGTCTCCGATGCCCTCAAGGGGCGCTCTTCCCGGGTGACGCCGGCCGAGCCCGAGCCCGAGTTCGCGGACGCCCCGCAGCCGCCGGCATCCGACGAGCCGCGCATCGCCACGGTCGACAACAGCCGCTGCCTGGCGCGCAGCTGCGGCTGCTTCAGTTGCCTGGAACGCTGCGGTGCGGAGGCGATCACCATGCTGCCGGGGGTAGGTGTGCGGATCGACGCCGGCCGCTGCACCGGTTGCGGCACCTGCGAGTACCTCTGCCCTACCTTTCCCAAGGCCATCGCCATGGCCTGCGATCTCACCCGGGCAAACTGACCCTATCCGCCCGGTTTTCCATCCGTTCGATCTCTTTTGACTTTATCTGCCGGCCGTACTATAGTCCCGCAACGTCGTAAGACCCTAAAAACCCCGAACAATCAAATAACGGCAACTCTCAGCCTTGTTCCACTTCCGCTTTAGCAAGCGATTTACTGTCATAGACATCTGGAATAAAGGAGGGTTAGATGAAGAAGTTCGTGCTGTTTGTGGTCTTGATGCTGGTTTTTTCGATTACGGCTGGGACAGTCAGGGCAAGCGACACCTTGACCGAGATAAAACGCAAAGGCGTGATGGTGGTGGGGGTGAGGGATGCCCTCCCTCCCTTCGGCTACTTCAATAACGAAGGGCAACTGGTCGGCTACGACCTCGATTATGCCAAGGCGATCGCCCGCGAACTCAAGGTGAAGCTCAAGTTCGTGGCGGTGTCGGCTGACAGCCGCATCCCCCGGCTGGTGAACGGCGACGTCGACATCATCGTCGCCTGCCTGAGCAAGACGGCCGAGCGTGACAAGCTCGTCGACTTCAGCCTCACCTACTTCGTCAACGGCCAACGGTTCATCGCCAGGAAGGGGCTTTTCAAATACCCCAGGGATTTCGCCGGCAAGACCGTCGGTCTGGCCAAGGGGACCACGGCCGGCGAGGTGCTCGCGCGGGAGATCCCCAGCGCCGTGCAGCGCCAGTACGACGACTACTCCGCGGCGCTGACCGCGCTGCGCAAGGGCGAAGTGGACGCGGTCTCCACCGACGAGGTGATCCTGAAGGGGCTTTACCTGGAGATGCCGGACAAGGAGCGGTTCGAGATCCCCCCGGCACAGATCTCCGGCGAGACTATGGGGATTGCGGTCCGCGAAGGCGACGCCCCGATACTGGCGGCCATCAACAAGATCCTCATGAAGCTTGAGAAATCGGGCGAGGCGGACCGGATCTACGCCACCTGGTTCGGTCCGGGCACCTCGTTCGAGCGGGTGAAGAATTTCAACCGCGGCATGAGATGAGGCGGCCTTACCCTGCCAGGCCGTAGCGGCCGAGCTTGTCCTTGAAGGTGTTGTAGCTGATGCCCAAAACTTTGGCGGCCTCCATCTTGCGGCCGCCGCAGGCGGTCAGTGCCTCGCCGATCGCCCAGCGCTCCAGCTCCACCAGGTTCAGCCTGGGGAGCTTTCCCGCCGCCTGCGATCCGGCCCCCCCCAGAAGCCCCTTCAGGGTTGCCGGCGTAATGATCCGGCTGTCGGTCAAAAGCGAACGGCGCAGCACCTGGCGCAACTGCCGGCAGTTCCCCGGCCAGCTCTGCTTCTTGAGCAGGACGAGCGCGTCGGGCGGCAGTTCAGGACAGGGAATTTCCAGGTCATCGGCCGCCTCGCACAAAAGCCTGACCGCCAGTTGCGGGATGTCCTCAATCCGCTCCCTGAGCGGCGGTACGTGCACCACCGTGTCGGAGAGCTGGATGAAGAGCCCCTGGTGAAAGCGCCCGGCCGCGGCCGCGGCGCCCAGGTCGGCAGAGGTGGTGGTCAAAAGACGCAGATCGCAGGGGAACGCGCTGAGGCTACCGGCGGGGGTACAGCGCCCCTCCTCGATCACCCGCAAAAGCCTCGCCTGCAAAGGGAGCGGGAGGCGCTCCGGCGCGTCCAAAAGCAGGGTGCCGCCGTCCGCGGAGGCGAGCAACCCGAGGTTGGCCGCCGTCGGCCGCCCCCTCCCCCCCGGTACGCCGAACAGTTCCGCCTCCAGTTGCTCGGGCTCCCTCGCACAGGCGTCCACCACCACCAGCGGGTGCTTCCGGCGCCGGCTCATGTCGTGCAAAAGCATGGCCAGCGTCGACTTGCCGCTCCCCGCTTCCCCTTCCAAAAGCACGCTGAAATCGCACTCCGCCACCGGCAGCAGTTGCTCGGCCACCCGCTGCATCGCGTCACTGGCGCCGAACAGAAGGCTGCGCGAGGTGGCGTTTTCCCGCTGCAGGCGCTCAAGCTGGCGCTGCCTGAGGACGGGCTCGGCCGCGCGCCGGATCGCACCCAGGAGCTCGTCGGTATTGACCGGCTTGCGCACGAAGGCGGCGGCCCCCAGCTCGATCGCCCGGATCAGGTAGGCGGTGTCGGTAAAGGCGGTACAGAAGATGACCGGCAGCTCCGGGTGGCTCTCCTTTAACTGTCCCGCCATTTCCAGGCCGTCCATGACCGGCATGCGGATATCGCTCACCACCACGTCCGGCAGCCGCTCTTCCACCTGCGCCAAGGCCTCCCGCCCGTGGGCTGCCTGCCCGACGCTGCCGCAGAAAAGCTCCAGGAAACCGGCCGTCTCCCGGCGCAGGTCCTCCTCGTCCTCCACCAAAAGGACGCTCAATCCTTTAAGTTCGTGCAACTCGCTCATAGACCATCCTCCAGCGGCAGCTCGATGTGAAAAGCGGCCCCTTCCCGGCCGTGCAGCAGGCTCAAGCGCCCCCCCAGGCTGTCGTTTACGATCATGCGCGACATGTACAGGCCGATGCCGGTGCCTCCGCTTTCTTCCTTGGTGGTGAAATAGGGGTCGAAGATCCGCTCGGCGATCTCCTCGGGGATGCCGCAACCGTTGTCGGAAACCTCGATCGCCAGGCTCTTTTCGCCGTTCAACCAGAGGCGGACCCGGATCTCCCCGACCTCCGGCCCACCCGTAAGCTTGCGGCGGGCAAGGATCGCGTCGCGCGCGTTGCTCAAAAGGTTAAGCACCACCTGCTTGAACTCGTTGGGGAAACCGCTCACCGACCGGAGCGCCCCCTCCCCCGCCGAGGTCTCCACCTTGATGGCGCAGGTGGCGAACTGGGGATCGAACAACTTGACCGAGTCGGCGATGCAGTCGTGCGGGGAAAAGAAGACCCGCTCCTTTTCCGGCCGGTAGAAATCGCGGAACTCCTCGATGGTATCCGACATGTAGTAGACTTGGCGCATGGCGTTCGCCTTGAACTCGTCCAGCCCCTCCGCCGTCACCCCCTGCCTGATCCCCACGGCGTGCAGCCTTTGCACCATCATCCCCAGGGTTGCCAGCGGCTGGCGCCACTGGTGCGCGATCACCCCGATCATCTCCCCCATGGCCGCAAGCCTCGCCTGGTTGGCTAAAAGCCGTTCCTGCGCCACGCGCCGCCTGGTCTCCTCCTCCACCCGCTCCTTGAGCGTGGCGTTCAGCTCCCAGAGATGGCGCTGCGACTCGGTGAGGCTCAACTCGGTCCGCTTCAGGTCGCTTACGTCGTGCAGGAGCACCAGTCGCCCCTTGATCGCGCCGGCGCTCAGCGCCCAGGAGGCGACCCGCCAAAAGCGCCGCGGGTCGAGGGCGTCGGAGAGGTTGTGCTCGAAGCTCTCGGCGCGGTCCGGGGCGAACTTTAAAAGCGGGAACCGCGCCAAGAGGTTGCGCTGCAAGGACTCAAGCGAGCTCTCCGCCCCCTCCGGCGCCAAGAGGCGCGCCGCGTCGTTGCAGTCCACCAGTTCGCGGTGGTCGTTGAACACCAGCACCGGCTCGCCGATCTGGTCGAAGAGCGCCGTGCGCGCCAGCGGCATCAGGTCGAGCAGCCGGTAGCGGAAGACGGCCAGCGCGTAACAGATGCCGGAGAAGAACAGCGTAGAGGTGGAGTAGTTGAAACTCGACCCGGGCCGCCTGGAAAGCACGTTGACGACGAACGGCACGCAGGTGGCAAGCAAAAGTACGACGAAGCGGAAGCGCTCGCTTTTCGGCAGGCGCCAAAGCCCCGAGGCGAAGACCGCGATCGAGGCCAGGGTGATCAGCCGGGCATAGGCGGAATGCAGCACGAACAGCGGCCCTTCCCGGTAGCCCAACAAAAGCAGCGGCCCCTCCCGAAAGGTGACGTAGCCATGGGCATGCAGCGTGTGCAGCTCGCTGCTCCAGATCCCGAAGACGGAGACGGCCGGGAGCAGGGAGACCAGGAACAGCCGGCGCGGCGTGACGAGGCTCCCGAGTCCCGCGGTCTCCAGCGCGAAGGCGAGCAGCGAGGGGAGCAGCAGACAGACGCAGGCGATGGCGCTCTTCAGGAAGAAGACCTTGAGGGAAAGGTCGAGGGCTGCGGTGTTGAGCGCGTAGGAAAGCGACCAGCCGCTCATGGCCGCCATCACCCAGAAGAGCCCCCGCGCGGCCGCGAGCCTGCGCCGCCGCCAGGCGAAGGCCGCCAGCCCCGCGTTGAGGAGGGCCGAGGCGAGCGGCAGGAGTATGTACGGGCTGTAGTAGAAAAGCATGGCTGTCGCGTCCTTGGTCCGGCGTCTACATCCCCATCTCCCGCACCAGCACCGACTGCGCGTTTCTCAGCGTCTCCAGGAGCGTGCTGCGGCCGGCCGCCTCGATGTGCGCCACCCCTTTCAGCTTGAAGAGCGGCACCCCCGCGGGGCGGCAGGAGTCCATGCGGATACGGAACACCGGAGTCTCCGGCAATTGCGTCCCCTGTGCGTCCTGGCGGGCCGCGAGCGGTCCGCCGAAGTTCGAGGAGAGGAACTGGTCCTCGATCACCGGCAGGTTCACCCGGTCGACCTCGGACACAGAGCAGTCGAAGGTGCCGAACTCGGCGGCATCGGGGATGAAGCGCGCCTTGGCGCCCGGCTTGACGCGCTCCAGGTCGCGCTCGCCGACGTAGGCATCCACCCGGTTTCGGCCGGTGTCGGCCAGGAGGTAGAGCGGCTCCCGGCGGGGGAGCCAGACCCCGGGGGTAAGCTCGTCGTTTCGCTCCAAAACCACCCCGTCAAAGGGAGCGCGCACCGTAAGGCGCCCCTTTTCCTCCTTGAGGCCGGAGAGTTCCGAGTTGCCCCCCTCCAGCTGGCGCCTGGGGACGTTCCCCTGGGAGAGGAGCCGCTCGTCGAAGGTCTGCTGGGAGACCTGCCAGCGCGCGACCTGGTTGGAGGTCGTAACCTGCCGGATCTCCCGCTCCATGTCGAGCGAGGAAAGCTGCAACAAAAGCTCGCCCTGCGGCACCTTGCGGCCGAGCAGTTCCGCGGCCGGTTCGCTGGTCAGCATCGAGGGGATCTCGGCGAAAATCTGCTGCTCGCGGGCGGCGGAGAGCACCGCCGGGGCGGAGAGGCGGCTTTGCCAGGGGAGGACGAAGAGCGCCAAGAGCCCTAAGAGGACGACAAGGGTGCGCAGCGTGGCTGCGTTCAGGCCGACCCGCCCCCGAAGCCGCCACCAGGCGGCCGCTTCCCGGTAGAGCGGCAAGAAAATGAACCAGCCGAGTTCCACGGCGAAGAGGAAGATCCCGAGCGCCTTGAAGAAGTAGTGGTAGACCATGACCGCGATGCCCAAGAAGACGGTGAAGCGGTAGATCCAGACGGTGAGGGCGAAAGCGATCAGAAACAGCCTCCGGCGCGGCCTGGCCGTCTCGGGGGGCGCGTCCATAAGGCCGAAGAGCCGCTCTCGCAGCCACCAGCGGCCGAAGGCGAAGGAGCGCTGGTGCAGGTTTGGGACCCCGAGGTAATCGGAGAGGAGGAAGTAGCCGTCGAAGCGCATGAACGGCGAGGCGTTCAGGGCGAGGGTCATGATCCAGGTGGTGGTGGCCAACACGAAGGCTGCGCCGCGCGCCGGCCCCTCCGGGATGAGGATCCAGGCCCAGAGTGCGGCCAGGGCGAGCAGGAGTTCGGCTGCGATGCCGGCGAAACCGATCGCCAGCCGCTGCCGCTTGGAGGTGAGCTTCCAGGCCTCGTTGGTGTCCGTGTAGAGCATGGGGGTCATCACCACCAGCGCCACCCCCATGGTCGGCACGCGGCAGCCGTAACGGTGCGCGGTTGCCGCATGGCCGAACTCGTGCAGGGTCTTGGCGAGCGGGATGGCGCACCCCATCACCAAAAGCCCCTCCAGGCTGCGGTAGGAGGTGAAGGCATGCCGAAACGTGTCCCACTGGCGCGACACCAGGAAGAGCGCCGCTAAAAGCAGGCTAAGGACCATGGTGAAGAAGCCGGCGGAGTAGAGCCAGCCGAGCCTTGGGACCAGGCGGTCCAGAAAGGCCTGCGGCCTGATCAGCGGGATGCGGATGAAGAGGTAGTTGTGCAACAGCCAGGTGGCGAGGCCCGGGCGGCTGGCGGCGCGCGCGGCGGCGAGCTTTTCGGTGACCCGGGGGGGGCCGCCGTCCAGGAGGAAGTTCTGGTCGAGGAAGCCGATCACCCCGAGCACGTCCTCCTCGGAAAGCGCGAGCGTGGTCTCCCGGTTCACCGCCTCCAGCACCGCCTGCAGGGTCCCCAGTCCCCAGCGGGAGAGCACCTCGAAGGCGGCCCACCCCAGCAGGTAGAACTTGTTGGCCGCCGGGTCGTGCAGCGTCCAGGCGGGGGTGCCGTCGTCCGCCGGGGGGGCGGGGAAGAGCCCCAGCTCCTGGCGGAGCGCCGGCAGCATCAGGGTGCCTGCGTCGACCCCTACCATCCGACGCGCTGCCTGAGGGCCGTCAGCGGACGGCGGAACAGGTAGTAGCCAAGCGGCACCTCACTGCCGAAGATGCGTGCGGTGCCGGTCAGGCCGATGCGGGGAGGCTTGACCCCGGGGGCGAACTCGGCCTTGATGCGGTAGGCGGCCACGCCTGCGGCCGACACCTCCGGCTTGTAGGCGGCGTAGCGGACCTTCCCGGCAAGCGGATGCTGGGGGTCGGTCAAGAGATACAGGCGCACCGGGCTTCCCACGGAGAGGTCGATGGCGTCGGCCACCGGCAGCCTGAGCAGCATCTCCACCCTGCCCGGGTCGGCGATGGTCAAAACCCTTTCGCCCACGGAGACGTTTTTACCCACCCAGTCGCTTTGCTCGCCGAAAACGGCAATGCCGGCGCGCGGGGCGCGCACCTCCGACTTGTTCAAAAGCGCCCGCGAATAGGAAAGCTCGGTCGCCTTCTCCTCCATCTTGCCACGCCTCGGTTCGATCTCCACCCGGCTTTTGTCGTCCAGAAGCGCCGACTGCGCCACCTGCCGGTACTCCTCGGCGGCCACCTCGAACGCCTTGCTGGCCACCCCGTGCTTGGTCTTCAGGTTGGTGCGGTCGAACTCGAAAAGGAGCTGTCCTTGGGCGACCTGCTGGTTGGGCTGCACGTGGAAGCGGTCGATCACAGAATCGAGCGGCGAGCGGACCACGAAGGGATCTTTCGGCACCACCTCGGCCGGGGCCTGCACCGACATGCGCACCGGAACGAACAGGGAGCCCAGCAAGGCTGCCGCCCCCCCCACCTTCCACCAGGCGGAAGCCTTCAGCCGCGCAAAGCCGGCAAGCCAGGGACGCCCCTTGCCGAACGAGGCAAGACCGTGGGCGTAGATGCCGGCAAGCTCCTCCAAAAGGGCCAGGTCCAGTTCCTGCCACTCTTCGTCGCGCGCCAAAAGCAAGAGTCCCATCTCTTCGCCCGACTTCCCCCGCAAGGGGGCCACCGCCGCGTGCGGGGGGAGCCACTCGTGCCAGGAGGCGGCCAGCATCTGCGGCAGTTCGCCCGGCTCCACCGGCTTGCAGACGTCCCCCTGCTGCCACGCCTTACAGCAGGCGCCGAGCCACTGAACGTAGGGGGAGGAGCCGTCCGCCTCGGGGAGCCCGGAGACGGCGAAGACACCCTTCCCCTTGAGCCAGAGCGCAGCCTGCCGGTAGTGCAGCAGTTGCTTGCTCTCGTTGACCGCGATGAAGCCGATCTCCTGCACGCTCGCCGCGTCCCGCACCCGCTTGGTAAGCTGCAAAAGGATGCTCAGGCCCATGACCTGGGGGTCTTGCACCTGGCTCATTTACGCCCCTTGGCGATGCTCGCCCAGCCGCTCATCCCCGGCAGCAGTTCCTCGTGCCCGCCGATCATCTCGCCTACGACGGGGATCGACTGGGAAAGCGGATCGATGCGCGCCCCCAGCCGCACAACGCGGGCAGGGAAGGCGCGCCCCAGCTCCTCGATGTGCACGGTGAAGCGGCTCCCCACCTTCAGGTAGGGAAGCCAGCGCGAGGGGACGATCATGCGCACCTCCAGCCGGCTGGTGTCGAGGATGTCCATCAGGGGCTTCCCCGGCGTGACGTACTGGAAGGCCTCCGCCTGCAGCTTGCCCACCCTCCCGGGGAAGGGGGCGGGAAGGACGCACTTGCCGACGGTGACCTTCATCGCCGCCAGTTCCGCTTCGCTTTCCTTGGCCTTGGCCCGGGCCTGTTCCACCTCAAGCTTGGAAATGGAGTTCAGCTCGGCCAGGCGCGTGCTCACCTTGAAGGCGGCCCGCGCCGCCTCGGCCGCCGCTTCCGCCTTGTGCTCCTGGGCGTTCAAAAGCGCGCAGTCGAATTCCACCAGGATCTGCCCCTGCTTGAAGGCGTCCCCCTCCCTAAGCGGCAGCTTGGAGATGTTGGCGGCGATCTCGGAGGAAAGCGTGGTCTGTTGGTAGGGGGTGAGTTGCACCCGGATGCGGCCGTCGAGTTCCTGCGCCGCCCGGGCGGGGCCGGAAAACAGCGAAGCCGCGAGGGTGCCCGCGGCGCAGCTCAAACAAAGAAGCGCCCGCCGAAGCGGGCGACGGTTCAACAGGGTGATTCGTTTCACGGGTGGTTCCTTTTCTTGACCTGGCAAGACAAAAGGGGGATGGCTAAACCGTCCCCCTTTTTAGCACAAATCACGCGCAGTTTGTAGCGCTTTCGAAAGCCTTCAGGGGCAGGTGAAGTTCACCTCGATGCGGCGGTTTTTCTGCTTCCCCGCCACGGTCGCGTTGTCGGCGACCGGCTTGGCAGAGCCGTACCCCTTCACCGTGATCCGCCCGGGATCGATGCTGAAGTTCTCCGCTAGGTAGGTGCGGATGCTCTCGGCGCGGTCGAGAGAGAGCTTCTGGTTCATCGTTTCCGAACCGGTGGCGTCGGTATGGCCGCCGATCTCGCCGGTCGCCTTGGGGAACTGCTTCAGAAACTGCGCGAGCTTGCCCAGTTCCGCATGGTACTCGGGCTTCACGTACCATTTCCTGCTGTCGAACTGCACGGAAAGGACCGCCGGGCGGCAGAACTGCTCGACGGCCGACGCATCCGCCCGGGGCTGGGCGGATGCCTCCGCCTGCGGCTGCACGGCTGCGGCAACCGGAGCCTGAGAGACCACCGCCAGTACGGCGGAACTGGCCGCGCTCCCCCCGGGTCCCGAGCAGCTCAAGGTGTACGTGGTGCTCTCGGTCGGCCGCACCTCCCGCTCGCCGGAAAGCTGTACCTCGCCGAGCCCCGGCTCGATGCTGCAGCTTTTGACGTTTTGCGCCCGCCAGGCGAGCTTGCCCGCCTCGCCCTTGGCGATTTTCTCCGGCGAAGAAAGAAGGGTGACGCCGGGTGCCGCGCTCGGCAACGAGCTGCAGATCGCGTCGGGCGCATTCAGCCTGGCGGCGATCGCCAGACTGAGCGGCTTGACGTCGACGGAGTCCACCGTATCCGGCAGGGGATCGATGCCGACGGTCGCCACCATCTGTCCGCAGGCGTTTTGCAGCGCGGCGTAGTTCTGGTAGCTGCGGTACTCGGCCATCATGGCGCTGGTGGCTGAGCGGATCTCGTTCAAGCGGGATTCGGCTCCGCTTTTTGCCTGATTCATCGTCTGCTTGTAGATCTTGTCGTCGACGTCCTGCAACTGCTGGGCAAGCTCGTACTGGCGCTTGCGGCTCTGGAAATCCTGGTAGGCCACATGCACCTGGGTAAGGACCGCCATGCTCAAGGCCAGGCGCTGCCCCTGCGAGATCTCCTGCTGCGTCTTGGCGATTTTATACTGGCTCGGTCCGCTGATCAGGTTGATCAGGTTCCAGGTGACGCGCCCCCCCCCTTCCACCCACTTTTTGCTGACCAGGTAGCCGTTTGAGTCGAAGTGGTCGCCGACCGTCACCTCCAGGCCGGGGAGCATGCGCAGAATCGCCTTTCGGGTCTCGTACACGCTGATGCGGTCGTTGTAGTCGGCCTCCAGAAGTTCCGGGCGCATGAGCAGTGCCTGGGTCTCCATCTGGTCGAGTTTGCCTTTCAACTCCATTGTGTCCAGCCGGTAATCGGCAACCAGGGTGAACGACTGGTCGAGGGGGAGGTTCATGAGCGATGCCAGCCGCGGCTTAGCCTGGGCGAGTTCGTCGCGGAACACCTCGAGTTGCTTGATGATCTCCAGCAGCGTTTTCTTGTAGGTCAGGGTCTCCAGGGGCGGCCTGAGTTTTTCCTGCTCGATGCTGTTCACGTCCTCGAGGGCTGCGTTCACCTCCTTCAAGAGCGGATCGAAACGCCCTTCCAGCTGCTGGGCCCCCAAAGCGAGCCAGTAGGCCTGGCGGACCTGCTGGATGATGGTGTGCACCACCTTGCGGCGCCGCTCGTTCATGATGTGCACGCGGTCAGCCTGCTGCTTGGCCTGGAAGTAGCTCATACCGAAATCGAGCAGGTTCCAGGTCATGGTCAGGTCGATGTTGTAGTGCCCCTTGTCCGAGGAGGTGGAAGGTTGCAGCGAGACCTGCCGGGTGAACTCGTTGACGCTGGTGGAGGCGTTGTCGTTGTTTCGCTGGTCGTAGCCGGCGGCGGCGACCACCTTGGGGAGCATGTCGAAGACCAAAAGGTCCGACTGCTTGAGGGTCAGCGCATCCTCCATCAGCTTCAGACGGTGATCCAGGTTGTACTTGATGGCCCGTGCCATCGCCTCTTCCAGGGTGACGGGCGCCTTTACCGGCTCCTGGCCCTTGTACATCTCGGCGCGATCCAGGGCAGCACGCTTCGCCAACTCGTCCTTTTGCAGCGGATCCGTCGTAACGGCGCACGCCGAGAGCAGCAAGACCCCTCCTACCGCCACTACCAGTGACAACAAACGTTTCATTTCATTCGGCTCCTTATCTGTATCGCTTCTGCGGGAAACTCTTCGGGATGCTACCCCTTCAAGGAGATAGCCTTGCGCAACGCCTGCAGGAGGAGCGGCTCCCTGCCGCGCTGGCTGGTCGCGGCCAGCTGTTCGTTCAACGAGGGACGCCCCTGGTGGCGCAGGGCAATATGCCGGGAAGTATGCTGCCGGTCGCGCAACTGGGAATGCAGTTGGGACGGTTGCTGCGCGTGCCGGTCGGCCGGGGCGTCTTTGGGAACCTCTCCGTCCTTGGCGGCGTCGGCCCCTTTGGTGTCCTTGGACTCGGCAATGTTGATGACGAACTGGGTAAAGGCCACGTTGCCGTTTTGGTCGCGGGCGATGACCTTGATCTCCACGGCCCCACCGGTGCCGGCCGGCGCCTTGGTGGTGAAGTTGCCGCTCGCCGCGTCGAAACGTATCCACTCCGGCAGCGGCTGGCCGTCTGCCATGGTCGCCTCCACCTTGACCAGCGCATTGGCATCGGAGTGCTTGAAGATCCCCTGCGGCAGGTTGAAGGAGGCGGTCTCGTTCGCCGACACCATCTGCGAACCGGGGGTCTTGGCAAGGTAGAGCCCCTGCTGGGTGCTTGCCCCCGCGTCGTCCCCGCCCAGGATCACCAGGCCGTTGATCACCGGGGCCGATCGGGTGGTCTGGCTGCTGCTGGAGGTCTGGCTCGTGCTCTCCGCCTGGAAGGCGGAGGTGCTGGCTGCCGCAGTTTCGGCGGCTGACGGTGCGGGGACGGCAGCGGTCACCACGATCGGAGCCGACGGGGCGGGAGCCGGCGCGGGTGCGGACGCGGCAGGTGTCTGCGCTGCCTGGGTGATGGTCTCTGCCGACGGGACGGCGGTATCGACGGAGAAGGTGTAATGGGTGGAGGGAGCGCTCGTGTTGCCGGCCGCGTCGGTGGCGGTGACGGTGAGGCTGTGCTTGCCGGTCTCGAGTTTCGCGTCGGGCGTAAACGACCACTTGCCTGAACCGTCCGCAGTGACGCTACCGAGCACCGCGCTTCCGTCGCGGACCGTGATCAGACTGCCGGCTTCGGCGACGCCGCTTAAGGTCGGTGCGGTGTCGTTGGTGATGCCGTCGGCCCCGACGCTGCCGGCGTTGGGAGCCACGTGCGACAAAAGCGAGCCGACGGACGGCGCGGCGGGCGCCGTGGTGTCGAGGGTGAAGGTGAAGACGGCGGAGTCGCCGACGTTCCCGGCCTTGTCTACCTGCCGCACGTAGACGGTATTGCTCCCCTCGACGGCTTTGGGCGCGGTGGAGTTCCAGTTGACGCCGTCAGTGGAGTACTGCACTTTGGCGCCCGGCTCGATGCCGCTTACCACGATGGTGCCGTCGCTTGAGACCTTGTCCGTGTCGTTGCCGGCAAGGCCGTTGGTCGAGTCGTTGCTCAGTTTCACGTCCGGTGCGGCCGGCTTGGTGGTGTCGAGGGTGAAGGTGAAGCTGGTCGCGTCGCCTGCATTACCCGCCTTGTCGGTCTGCCGTACGAGTACCGTGTTGCTCCCTTCAGTTGCCTTCGGCGCAGCGGTGCTCCAGGTGGAGCCATCGGTGGAGTATTCCACCTTGGCCCCCGCCTCGATGCCGCCGATGGTCAGCGTGCCGTCGTTGCTGACGTTGTCCGCATCGAAGCCGGTGCCGCCGTTGGTCGAGTCGTGGGTGAGCACCACGGTCGGCGCGGCCGGCTTAGTGGTGTCGTACGTGAAGCTGAAGGCGGTCGCGTCGCCCACGTTGCCGGCCTTGTCGGTCTGCCGCACGTAGACGGTGTTGCTCCCTTCGACGGCCTTCGGCGCGGTGGTGCTCCAGGTGGAGCCGTCGGTGGAGTATTCCACCTTGGCTCCCTGCTCGATGCCGCCGATGGTCAGGGTGCCGTCATTGCTGATCTTGTCCGCATCGAAACCGCTGCCGCCGTTGGTCGTGTCATTGGCGAGCGTTACGGCCGGTGCCGCCGGTTTGGTGGTGTCCAGCGTGAAGCTGAAGGCGGTCGCGTCGCCCACGTTGCCCGCGGTGTCGGTCTGGCGGACGTAGACGGTGTTGCTCCCCTCGGTTGCGGTCGGTGCCGTGCTGCTCCAGACGGTGCCGTCGGTGGAGTATTCGACCTTGGCTCCCTGCTCGATGCCGCCGATGGCAAGCATGCCGTTGCTCGAAACCCTGTCGCTGTCGAAGCCGCTGCCGCCGTTGGTGGAATCGTTGGCAAGGGACACGACCGGCGCCGCCGGTTTGGCCGTGTCGACGTTCACGTTGCGGCTTGCTTCTGCGGCGGCGTTGCCTGCCTTGTCGGCCAGATCGGCGTTGAAGGCGTACACCTGGCCGCTCGCCAGGGCGGCAACGTCGGAGGCCCCCATGGTGGTGCTCCAGCCGTTGTCCTGAACGGTGGCGATGTATTGCTTGCCGTCCACCAGGACCGTCACCTGCTGGCCGTTTTCGGCACCGGTCGATGTGCCGCTCAGGGTCAGGCTCTGGCCATGCTCGGCGGCGTTGATCACGTCGTCCCCTGCGATGGTGTTGATGGCGACGGTGGGTGCCGTGGTGTCCACCGCTACGTTACGGCTCGCCTGAGTGGCGGCATTCCCAGCCAGGTCGGCGACGTCGGCTTTCACCGTGTAGCTCTGGCCGTTACCCAGAGACGCGACGTCAGCGGCACCCACGATGGTGCTCCAGGCGTTGTTGGTTACGACGGCGTCGTAGCTTTGACCGTTGAGCTGTACGGTGACGTGCTGACCGTCCTCGGCTCCGGTGGTGCTGCCGCTCAACGTCAGGCTTTGGCTGTGCTCCATGGCGTTGATCAGGTCGTCGCCGGCGATGGTGCTGATGGCAATGGAGGGGGCAGCTGTATCGAGGGTAAAGTTCAGCTGGCCGGTGTTGGAAACGTTACCGGCGGCGTCGGTCTGGCGGACAAGCACCGTCTTGCTGCCGTCGCCGGTCAGGGTGAGGCTGCTGCCGCTGCCGGTGGTCCAGGTCGCGCCGTTGTCGGTACTGTAGGCCCAGACGGCGCCAGCCTCCAGTCCGGCGATGTTGACCGTGCCGACGTTGGTAACATGGTCGCTGCCGTTACTGCCGGAGTCGGTAGCCAACGTCGCCGCCGGGGCAACCGGCTTGATGGTGTCGAGTGTGAAGTTCACGCTCTCGACTGCGCTGACGTTCCCGGCGGCATCGGTCTGACGAACGTACACGATATGGGCGCCGTCGGCGCTACCATCGCCGGCCGGTGCCGTGTAGCTGTTGCTCCAACTGCCGTTGTCTACCTTGAACTCAAGCAATGCGCCGCTCTCGATGTTGGTCGGGGCGGTGATCGCCGGATTGCTGGTGCGGCTGTCCGTGTTGTTGCCGGCAAGGCCGTTGGTGGTGTCCGCGGTCAGCACCGCGTTCGGCGTTACAGGCGCGGTGGTATCGAGAATGAAATTGATCGTCTCCGTGGAACTGACGTTCCCGGCTGCATCGGTCTGGCGGACCAAAACGGTGTGCGCACCGTCCACGGTAGGAGCAGTGTAGGTCGTGCTCCAGTTGCCGCTGTCCACCTTGTACTCAAGCAGCGCGCCGCTCTCGATGTTGGTCGGTGCGGTGATCGCCGGATTGGACGTGCGGCCGTCGGTGTTGTTGCCGGTAAGACCGTTGGTGGTGTCGGCAGTCAGCACCGCGTTCGGAGTTGCAGGCGCGGTGGTATCGAGCGTGAAACTGATCGTCTCCGTGGAACTGACGTTGCCCGCCGCATCGGTCTGGCGAACCAAAACGGTGTGCGCGCCGTCCACGGTAGGAGCAGTGTAGGTTGTGCTCCAGTTGCCGCTGTCGACCTTGTACTCAAGCAGCGCGCCGCTCTCGATGTTCGTAGGTGCGGTGATCGCCGG
>Ga0209415_10001665_pt1 | contig 42293 bp, 31 predicted proteins | sample PeaSoiSIISIP2007_FD_187696 | JGI IMG/M metagenome (GOLD analysis project Ga0209415, IMG submission 187696) | Peat soil microbial communities from Weissenstadt, Germany - SII-SIP-2007 (SPAdes) (version 2) | ecosystem: Environmental > Terrestrial > Soil > Wetlands > Peat | place: Germany...
CGCGGCTGGCTCAAGGGCTATGCGAAAGAAGTCCTTGTGGTGCGCCAAGTCTTTACAAACAAAGACGGAAGCACGGGGAAATTGCATCTGGCTTCGAGCGACTTGACGTGCGACTATGACGCCCCCACCACGACCTACAAAAAACGGTGGCAAGTGGAGGTGTTTCACAAATTCTTGAAGTCCAACGCCAACCTGGCCAAATCACCCACGCGAACGCTGCGAACCCAAAGCAATCACGTCTTCCTGTCGATTTGCGCCGCCTTCAAGCTCGAATGCCTCAGCCGCAAAAACAAACTTAGCCCCTTTTTGCCAGTTTTGCAGGCCTCAAAACGCTTTGCGAAGTCAATCTCCATGGGACTTTGCAAAAGGTTCAACGGCAAGAAACGGGTTGCGTCGCAGAGTGGAAATTACTGGGGAACGACTTCGATGCCGGTGACGGTTGCGTAGCCCTCGACGGGGACAAAACTGAGCAGCAGCTTTCCCTGCGCATTTGCTTCCAGGCCGACGGTCTTGCGGATCACCACGTCGCCTCCGTGCGCTTCGTCGGCCAGGTTGAAATGCTTCAGTAGCGCTTGGCCGTTACAGAAAACGTCGAAGATGTGCGGCACGGCAGGCCTGTTCTCCTCATTGGGCGAGGAAGGCTGATCCCAGTCACCGTGACGCGCGGCAAAATACAGCGTGACGGAGTATTTTCCCTGTGGGACGGGTATCGCGTAAGTGAAATTCCCCCAGCGCTCGGTTTCGAAGAGTTCGGGATCGTCGGTGCCTTTCACTGCGGCGGAATATGCCGCCAGTTGCCCGCCTTGAAAATAGCTGTCCGGACTCCACCAATGGCTGTCGTTGGAGTAATACGGAGTGCTTCTGGCCAGCAGACGCACGGGGCGAATGCGGCCACGGAAACCGGGCAAAATCTCGATTGCGGAGAGGATTGCCTGCTTGCCTTGCTCGCCTTCGAACTCCAGGTGCAGCAGGCCGTCGGAGGCAGGCGCAATATCGGTAAAGACCTTCACGTCGGCGGTGCGGCTGGCTCCGGCGTCGGCCATCACATCAAAGCGGTTAAGCAGCGTTTTGCCGTTGGCGCGGACCCGCATCTGTCGGCTGCCTTCGCCGCCGGTGGATTCCTGGTCGTAAACGGTCTCGGCAAAGTGCAGGCGCAGCTCGTAGATGCCTTTTTTCAGCGGAATCGCGTAGTGGAAGCTGCCCTGACGGCTGGTGCGGTAGAAGCCCGGTTCCATAGTGCGCCAGATGTGCTCGAGCGGACTTTTGACGGCAGAGCCGCCATCGAAGCCGAAATCCGCGCCCCAGAGCTTGCCTGCATGATCGACAAAGCCGCGGCTTGAGCCGGCCAGGATGCGCACCTCTTCGCCCAGTGGCGGGCCAAAGAGCGATTCTGCCGACGGCGCGGCACCAGAGTTCACAGATGCGATCGGTGCGGCAGGCTTTTTGGGTACAAAGAACAGCAGAGTACAGCCCGCCAGCAGCAGAGCAACCGCTGTGCCCAGCGGCCATTGCCAGCGATGCAACCAGGGTTTCGCCGCGCTGCTCGATTTCTGGGGCAGAGCAACTTCGAGGGGGATTTCCAGCTTTTCACTGGGCAGTGCTGGAGCGATCACGACGAACTCCGGCACATATTGCCCCAGCGGAATGGTGATGCGCAGCCGGTTGGAAGCGCCGGGACCGGCGTAATAGGTAGCGAGTTGCTTGCGCAGACGGTTTGCCTCGACGCGCACGATCGAATCCGCATTCTGGTCAAAGGAGGCGCAGCGGTGAAAAACGTCCAGCCCGACGGAATACTCCTTGATCTGGTGCGCCTCGCCGACAAAGAGCTTTTCGCAGAGGTAGCGCAGCAATTGAGCGAGCATGGGCGCGCGAGTAAAGTACTCCGAATGCAGGACTGTCTCCAGTTCCGCGCGCTGTGCTTCTAGCTCAATCGATTCCCAGCTCTCTGTCGCCATCATCTTCCAATCCCGGACTGATTGTAATGCTAGCGCCTATTGGCTGGCTGAAAAGGGTTTAACGGTTGCGCAACGGGGCTAAAAGTGCCCTGTAACGGTCCTTAACCCCACTACATTTCCCCAGAAACGGCTTCGGTAACTGCCGTGAACTGCCCCGGCATTAATCTGATAATAAATGAGTTAAATGGAGGTTGAAAGTATTTACCTCCGATTCACAGGCAAGTAGCAGCCTTAGCGTTGCGTCTGAATCCCGACCGATCTCTACTGGAGTCGATGCAGGGCGCGATAGGTCGAAACCGGCAAGCGCCACAAGCGCTGAAGCGACCCTGCAAGCGAGGTGATGTGATGAGAACTCTGCTGACGATCTTCCTGGCGACCGGCCTGCTGTTTGCCGCTGCGCCCTACGCGAAATCTGATCCCGACCCCGATCCGGCCTCGGCTCAATCAGACAAAACCCCGGTGGACAAAATGGCTGTGGCCAAAGACGCTGAAACCAAGGGCGACTTGGCGCGGCTTCACAAAAATTACGGTCTTGCTGCTGAGTTTTATGCCAAGGCGCTGCACTTCTCCCGCAACGATGCGACGCTCCACAACAAATTAGGCATCGTGGAACTCGAACTGGGCGAGCGCGGCGCGGCTACCAAGAACTTCTCCCAGGCCATCAAATACAATCCGCAGTTGGTCTCGGCGCTGAATAACCTTGGCGCAGTGGAGTTAATGAGCAGAAAGTACCGTCCGGCAGTCGGCTACTTCAAGCGCGTCCTGGCCATGGACGAGACCAGCGCCCCCACCCATCTGAACCTGGCTGAGGCATGGATGGGGCTGGGCGAGGTGGATCGCGCGATGACCGAATACGCACGCGCACTGGAGTTGGACGCTGATGTGCTCAGCAGCTCCCAGGAGGGAGTCATCGCCCAGGTGATGACTCCACAGCAGCGCGCCCGAGTCTCTTATCTGATAGCCAAGTCCTACATGAAGCGGGGCAACCCCGACGGAGCTTTGGACTATCTGCTAAGAGCCAAAGAGGAGCACTATGACAGCCTTCACGACGTTTATAAAGACCCTGAATTTGCACCCCTCTGGAGTGATCCGCGGTTGGCGAATATCATCAAACGCTAAGCGCCGTCGAGCGCTGTGAGTGATGGGGCAAATCTGCGCTCTAAGGCCCAACATGGGTCTTGGAGCGCAGATTTGCCCGCAGAGCTTTCGGATCGACTATATTTCTCCATGAGGAGATTTCCCCATGCGCTATTGTCGCTTCCTGCTGGATGCTCAAACCCATTATGGTGCCGTCGAAGACCGTGACGGCGAATTGTGGATTGCCGACCTGGTCCGCGCCCCAGAGGAAGATCTGGCGTTTCATCTTGAGCATGGTCGCTCGACGGCCCTGGGCCTGGGCTTTGAGCCGATGCCTCTGAGTGCCGCAGAAATGCTGCCGCCGGTGACCCCTTCTAAGATCATCTGTGTGGGCCGCAACTATCGCGATCACGTCAAAGAGATGGGTAGCCAACTGCCCACCGAGCCGCTTCTTTTTTTCAAGCCGCCATCGTCGCTGCTTGCTCCGGGGGGTATTGTGCGTATGCCCGCCGTCAGTTCCCGCGTGGACTTTGAAGGCGAACTGGCGTTGGTGATTGGCTCCCGTGTGCGCAACCTCAAACCCGAAGACTGGCGTTCGGCGATTCGCGGCCTCACGCTGGCCAACGACGTGACGGCGCGCGACCTGCAAAAGCCGGATAGCCAGTGGACCCGCGCCAAGGGCTTTGATACTTTCTGCCCCGTCGGCCCGCTGGTCAGCGACGAACTCGATCTGGACGCTGGACTGACCATTGAGACCCGCGTCAACGGCGAGGTGCGCCAGCATGCAACCACGCTGGACTTCATCTTCCCCATCGCAGAACTCCTGGCCTTCATCACCGCTGCCATCACACTGGAGCCGGGCGATCTGGTCCTGACAGGAACACCGGCCGGCGTGGGGCCTCTCAAGGCAGGTGACCGCGTCGAAATCACCATTCCTGGCTTGGGTACGCTCTGCAACCTCTTTCAACCCGAACAGATCTGAGTACGCACAAAAAATCTTCACAGGTTTGGAACCTTTGCCGAGGAAAACGATCTCATAGTTGGGCACCCCGAAAAAGCCCATGGAGGTCACAATGTCCCTATCCGTTTCCCTTACCCTGCGCGTTATTTTTGCGGCGGCAATACTCGCCGGTACCACTTGCGCCCTCAGTCGTGCCGCCACACACGCTCCGATCCCTGCCCCCGAGCAGGATGCCGCGCTGGCGCAGACGCCTGGCCAGCAGACAGCGGTCTTTGCCGGAGGCTGTTTTTGGGGAACACAAGCGGTCTTCGAGCGAGTCAAGGGCGTGACCGCGACGACGACAGGCTATGCCGGCGGATCAGCCGCGAACGCCACCTACGATCAGGTCACGCAGGAAAACACCGGTCATGCCGAATCGGTGCGCGTGGTCTACGATCCATCGAAAATCACCTACGGGCAACTGCTGCGGATCTTCTTCTCCGTGGCTCACGACCCGACCCAGCTCAATCGCCAGGGAAATGACGTTGGCCCCTCCTACCGCTCGGTGATTTTTTATACCAACGACGCGCAACGCACGATCAGCCTCGCTTATATTGCCCAGCTAAATGCGGAGAAGGTCTTTTCCGGCCCGATTGTGACGCAGGTGGTGCCGCTGAAGGGGTTTTACGATGCGGAGAAATACCACCAGGATTATGCTCTCCACAATCCCGACAATCCGTACATTCTGATCTGTGACCGGCCCAAGATTGAGGCGCTGAAGAAGCAGTTTCCGGAGCTATTTCAGGAGTATCACGGGAAGTAATCTCTGACTGGAAATATTGATATGCCCGGTTCCCAGACGTCGAGATCGAAGTCTGGGAACCGGGCGGTTGCGGCCTGCATAGAATCCGCGCAATCCGCGTTTAGATGCCGCCTGTCACGGCAAACTTGCCGCCATAGTTGAGCACGGCCCAAGCGACGTTGTTAGTCGTGTCAATGCCGTACGTTCCGAGCGAGTAACTTGCTTTCCATTGTCCAGCAACAAAGTTCTTGCTGCCGCCGTAATTGCTGCCGACGGCGTTGGTCCAGTTGCCGCTACCATCAACAGTGGCGATACCGACGCTTCCGTTAGCGATTGCGGAGGCTGTGAGCTTGGCGGCACTGAAGCTGACCTGCAAGACGTAGGTCTCGCATTGATCGCTGCCCAGGTCAGATTGCAAACCCCACAAGGTGAGGACATCGCTTGCCAGACCGGCCACCGTGGACCATCCGGTGTTGACGACGCGCACCAGAGCGCGCCCGCTGCCGTCCTGAGAGATGCTGAGATTAGTTCCGGCCAGAATCTGCGCCTTGGTACCGCTGGGCGAAGTATCGGATACTGCGGTAAAGCTGCTGCCTTGCGGAATCTGAAACTGCTGGCCCATCAGGCTATAGCCATAGGTCTCGCGCAGAGTGAAGTTGAGCGCGGGCAGGGAATTGACCAGATATTCTCCGGTCGCGGAATAGGCGCTTACATCGGCGGCCCAATACTCAACAGTGACGTTATTGCCGTCAATGGTCACCAGATAATAGCCAATCTTGTATAACTCCTGCTGAATGGGAACCTGACGGGAGACACCGGACTTGGCTACGTTGTAAGTATGATCGTTGGAAGGAACGGCCGGAGTGTAGAATTTCGAACTGTCGGACTGGGAGACAATCTGCATCACGCTGGCGCTCTTGCCATCGGTGGTGTAGACCAGCGAGCGGTCGTGCATATGGTCATGGCCATTGATATAGAGGTGTACGCCGTTGCTTGCGAGGCTCTTGATGAATGTATCCGTCGCCGTTTGGTTCTGGGACGGATCGCTGCCGAAGAGCACATCTACATGGCTCTCCGTAATCAAGCCTTTATGCGCAAAGACAAAGGCATGACCGCCGGAGGGCTTGGAGGAAAGCTGCTGGGTAATCCACGGTTGCTGTGCGGCAATGGTGGTGGCGGAACTGTAATTGGAGTTGCTGTCGGTAGGCGTGAATTGATCGAGCAGGACGAAGCGCGATCCATTCACGTCGACAGAGTAACTGAGTCCCTTGAGGCTGCCCGTACCCCACGGGTCGGGTGAGCTTAAATTTGATCCGACAGTGAAAGACGAACCAGAATTTGCGGGAATCGGCTGATTGGCAGCATCGGGATTGGTGAGTGTCATCGCTGCCGAGGGCGTACCATTCTGCACACCATTCACGCATTGCGGATAGTTGACTTGAAATGCAGCCGCCTGTGCGGCTCCGTCGTCGTGGTTGCCACGTACTGGAAAGAAACCGATATTGTTATTGAAGAGCGTCTGCGTGTAAGCCGCGCGGATCTCCTCGCCGCTGGCGCTGCCGTTGTCGCACAGGTCGCCCACATGCACAACAAACTTTACGCCATTGTTGACGAACTGATTGTTGATCTGGCGAATGGCCTCGGCCGAGCAGGTATAAGGGTTCTTACCGTCGTCCGCGACCGTCCACTGCACATCGGCCATCACGCCGAAGCTCCATGGAATGCTGAGGGTTGTGGGTTTTGTGGCGGCTAGCGTGCTGCTGGTCCCACCGCAGCCAATCATGGATGGGCTGATGGCAACAGCACCTGCTCCAGCGGTAGCTACCTGGAGAAAGCGACGGCGCGATACTCCGTTTCTAGATTGTGTTTCAATAACATTCTCGTCAGACATGGAACTCTCCCTTGGGTTGTGATTGTGCCCATCTGGACAAACAATGACTTATCCAGACCACGTGCAGTTGGCGGGCCTATGATTGCGACCACAAACGAGCGGAATGCAACGCGGAGTGCACATCCGGTCCCATCGATTTCCAAGGCAAGGCCAAGACTGAAAGTGTCACGAAGAGTCGGGCAGGAAAGCAAATTGAAGAATGGCGCAGAGCCGACAGATACATATTGAAAGTCTTCATTACCGTTTCAGGCAGACACTTACTCTGGAAAATGGAACACTTGTCTTGATATGAATCGAGTCAATAGAACCTTGAATGAACGGCAATTGAATAACCTGTAAATTATCGTGTGCGGTAGCTGGCGAATGCACACGCTGCTTGGATCAAAATGAATGATTGCAGGCAAGATCGGGTAAGCGGACAAGCGGCTTTATGCATTACCCTCATAGAAGCGTCTGAGAACGACCTCGGGGACTGTGATTTGCGCATTGTTCTTTCGAATATCGGCACATTCGGCGACATCAACCCGTTGATCGCCATTGCTCTGGAGTTGAAGCGGCGGGGGCACACGCCGGTGATGGCCGTTCCGGCGGTGTATGCGCAGAAGATTGTGCCGCTGGGTCTGGAGTTTCACGCGATCCGGCCGGATATCGATCCGACCAACTCCAAGCTGGTGGAGATGGTCTACGACGTAAAGCATGGCACCGAGGTGGGTCTGCGCGAGTTCCTGTTCCCCTCGCTGCACGAGACCTATGCCGACCTGCTGGACGCGGCCACCCAGCCGGAGCGGGCCGATCTGCTGCTGCTGGGCGAGTTGAACTATGCCGGGCCGCTGGTGGCCGAGGTCACAGGGATTCCGTGGGCCAGTTATGTGCTGGCACCGCTGTCGTTTTTCTCGGCCTTCGATCCGCCTGTGCTGCCGATGTATCCGCGGCTGGCGCGTGCGGACCGTGCGGTCCCTGGGTTCGGGCGCGCGATTCGGCGGCTGGCGCGATTTGTGAGTCGCAAGTGGCCTGAACCGATCAACGAACTGCGTCGCGAACTGGGATTGCCGCGCGGCGCAAATCCTCTCTTCGATGCCAAGCACTCGCCGCATCTAGTGCTGGCGCTGTTTTCGCGGGTGCTGGGCCAGGAGCAGAAGGACTGGCCAAAGAATACGCAGATCACAGGATTCTGCTTTTACGATGCCGATGCCGGCAATCAAGCGCTGCCACCGCAACTGGAGGCATTCATGGCCGCGGGTGAGCTGCCTGTGGTCTTTACGCTGGGTTCGGCGGCGGTGTTGGCCGCAGGGCGCTTCTATGAGTTTTCAGCACGAGCCGCGGTGAAGCTGGGCGTGCGCGCGGTGCTGCTGATTGGCACGGATGCGCGCAACCGGCCTCCGCAAGCATTGCCGGATTCAATCTGCGTGGCCGAGTATGCGCCGTATTCGGCGCTGTTTTCGCGGGCTGCGATGGTGGTGCATCAGGGTGGGGTTGGAACCACCGCACAGTGCCTGCGCGCGGGCAAACCCATGCTGATTATGCCATACTCGCACGATCAGCCGGATAATGGCCGACGCATGATTCGGCTGAAAGTGGCGCGTGTGATTCAGCGCGGCAAATACCTGCCGTCGCGTGTGGCGCGCAGACTGAAAGCAATGCTGGATGAGCCTATGCTGGCACGTCGCGCCGCCAGTGTGGCACAGCAGTTGAGCCGCGAAGACGGCGTAAAAGCGGCCTGCGATGCTTTGGAAACACTCTATCGAGATACGCATTAAAAACTGCCAAATAGTACGATTTTGCGACAGGTTACGCGCGTGTAACCTGTCGCTGGCGCGCTGCTGTTAGAATAGAGAGTGCCGCGCTGTGCGGTGAATCGCATCGTTCCCCCAACCGCATGGCCCCGCGTGGCCGAACCCAAGAGAAGGAAAACCGTACCTGTGACCCAGACGATACGCAATATCGCCATCATCGCCCATGTTGACCACGGCAAGACAACCCTCGTAGACGCCATGCTGCGGCAGTCGGGAACGTTTCGCGCCAATGAGCAAGTGGCTGATCGCGTGATGGATTCCAATGAATTGGAGCGCGAGCGCGGCATCACCATTCTGGCCAAGAACACGGCGATTGTCTTTGAAGGCGGCAAGATCAATATTGTCGATACGCCGGGCCACGCCGATTTTGGCGGCGAAGTGGAACGTGCGCTGAAGATGGTTGATGGCGTGATGCTGCTGGTGGATGCCGCTGAAGGCCCTCTGCCGCAGACCCGCTATGTGCTGGCCAAAGCGCTTGAAGCCAAACTCAAGCCCATCGTCGTGATCAACAAGATTGATCGCCCCGATGCGCGCGTCCAGGAAGTATTGAACGAAATTTACGATCTGTTCATCGACCTGGATGCCGATGAGACGCAACTGGATTTCCCCGTGCTGTATGCTGTGGCCAAACTGGGTCAGGCGACGACCGATATGGAAAAGCCAGGTGTGGATTTGCAGCCGCTCTTTGAGACCATTGTCTCCACGATTCCCGCAGCCACCGGCGACCCCAATGGCGCATTGCAGATTCTGGTGACGAACCTCGATTACTCGGAGTACTTTGGCCGCATCGCGGTCTGTCGTGTATTTCAGGGTACCCTGCACGCTGGCGACGAAGTGATGATCTCCAAGCGCGACGGCTCGCTGATGAAGACGCGCATCACCAAGCTCTTTACCTTCTCCGGCCTTAAGCGGACCGAGACCACCGAGACCACGACGGGCGATATTGTAGCTGTGGCCGGCGTGGAAGGCATCACCATCGGCGAGACCATCACCAGTGTGGATAACCCCGTGCCGTTGCCGCTGATTGTGATTGATGAACCGACCATCGCCATTCAATTCAGCGTGAATAACTCGCCGTTTGCGGGACGTGAAGGAACCTATGTGACCAGCCGCAATCTGCGCGAGCGCCTGGCCAAGGAACTGCTCACCAATGTCTCCATTCGTGTGGAAGATACTGGCTCGCCGGATACCTTCAAGGTGCTGGGACGCGGCGAGTTGCAACTGGCGATTCTCATCGAAATGATGCGTCGCGAGGGCTTCGAGTTATCCGTCGGGCGGCCAGAAATTGTGACCAAGACTGTCGATGGCGCGCGTATGGAACCTGTCGAACACCTCACTATCGATGTGCCGGAAGAGCACACTGGCGTGGTGATTGAGAAGCTTGGACCGCGCAAGGGCGAGATGACCAAGATGCACAATCATGGCTCTGGCCGTGTGCGCATGGAGTTCCGCGTACCCAGCCGTGGCATCATCGGCCTTCGTAGTGAAATGCTGACGGAAACGCGTGGCACCATCGTGATGAATGCGCTCTTTGATGGCTATATTCCCTATCAGGGCGAGATTCCGCAGCGTCCCACAGGCGCTTTGATTGCGGATCGCCAGGGCGTGACGACAACTTACTCGCTGAACGGCCTGCAGGAACGCGGCATTCTTTTCCTGAGCGCAGGCGTTGAAGTGTACGAAGGTATGATTGTCGGCGAGCACTCTCGAGACAACGATCTAGACGTCAACGTAGTTCGTGAAAAGAAGTTGACCAATATGCGCGCCTCCAGCGCGGATGATGCGGTCCGACTGGTCCCGTATCGCTCCATGAATCTGGAGCAGGCTATTGAGTTCATTGCCGAAGACGAGATGGTGGAAGTGACGCCCAAGTCGCTGCGCCTGCGCAAGAAGATTCTGCAGGCCAATCGTCGCCCCAAGCGCTGGGAAAAAGAATAGTATTTTTTCGTCAAAACAAAACAGCGAAGCGGTTGCATCTATCCGCTTCGCTGTTTTGTTTTTGCTCAATAATTTTCTTGCAAACGTGCTTGACTCACTCGGGTAAAGTAGCTTCCAGCACTTCCTTTGCCCGCGCCGCACGCCAAGCTGCCAACCGTCCATACAGCGCCTCATCCGTGCCAGCCAGAATCTCCGCCGCCAGCAACGCTGCGTTCGCAGCCCCAGGCTTGCCGATTGCCAGCGTACCCACCGGAATTCCACGCGGCATCTGCACAATTGAAAGCAGTGAATCCAGGCCGTTAAGCGGCGTCGCCACCACCGGCACGCCCAGCACCGGCATCAACGTCTTCGAAGCGATAACTCCTGCTAGATGAGCCGCGCCGCCCGCGCCGGCAATCATAACGCGCAACCCGCGCGCCTGCGCCGTTTCGGCATATTCGGAAAGCTCATCCGGTGTGCGATGTGCGCTCAGCACCCGCGCCTCATAGGGGATCTCAAGCGCACGCAAAATCTCAACTGCCGCAGCGAGCACTTCATAGTCGCTCTTGCTGCCCATCACGATGCCAACCAAAGGGTGTTCACTCATAGTTGGAATTATACGAAGCCTCGAAGCGCAGATCAATGCAGCGCCGCCGCTTTCACGCTCCATCAGTGCCTGTGCCAAGCCTCGAAAGCGACTTCAACCACCGCAAACAGTACGCTGACGGCAGCCAGAAATCCTTTTGTCCTCTGCCAGTTTTGTTCATGCCACTCCATGCGCCGCTCCAAATCCGCTATGCGACCGCCATTGCCGTCGCCCATCAAGCCAGTCATTTGCGTCTTGAGCACACTTAAATCGCTCAGTACCTGTGCCTCGAATTCATTCATCATACGCATCCGCCGAACTCCATCTGTGCGCCGTTTTCGCGACAGTCCCCGCTCATGATCCCAACGGAAGGTTAATAAACAATGCGGTTGACCACTCTGAATAGTTCGGCGGTGTTGAACCATCATACATTCGAATATAAAACCGGTCATTGGCGGATTCACGCGCGAATGTCATATTGGAAACCGTTGATCGCATGACAAGACCCGGATCTTCTCCTGCCATAAAGGTAAAGTCGCGTCGCCGTATTTCAAATCCACCGCCTGTGGGGGGCAGTACATTAGTGTTGATCCCCACCACGCTTCCGTTCAATGTTGTTACCGTGAGACCACTCAGGTTCGCGACAAATGTAGGTGCAATCGCCGCAGGTAACCAAGTGTCCGCCGGGACTGTTGTGCTGGTTTGTATTGCCAGATCGTCAGCCCAGTCATTGGCGAACTGAATCTTGTATTCCACCAGATCTGGATAACTTGCGGTATAACTCACTTTGACTGAACGAACCACGACCTGAGCATTGAGATTTGTTGATGGCGCATTCAGAAGCAGGGTATCTCCTGGCCAGACATCAGTTACAAAGCTGAATTTGGTTCCTATATATGTTCCACTCCACAGTGCGCTGACACTGGAAGCCGCCTGTTCGATCGCCAATGCCGCATTCCGGCAATCCGCTGAACTCCGTGCTGCAGGTTTTGTTACCGATCCAATCCATGTCGCAACAGCGGGCGTTCCGGCTTGCGCCAGAGCCTGCTGGCTCGCTGTATTTACGGCTCTCCCTACGGCTCTACCAACAGTGCGATAGCTCACTGCGATTTGTTCACCAACAACAGGAACATACCCTGAATAAAATACCAGCTTCCCACTCCGCTCGATATGGCACTCCGCGGATTCAGCCAAGCTTCCAGTACGCCTCGTATATGGTCCTCCGCTTGGAGGTGTACTCACCACCCATCCGGATCCAAGGTTGGTTAGGTTGAGCCCGCGCATCGTTCCAATTAAGTCAATACTGCTTGCGGCGACTACCTGACAGGTTACAGGCAAACTGCCAATCGTGCCATCGTAAAGAGTTACCGGCATCCCAGCGATGCCATTGACATATTCTTGAATCTCCATCTGAATTTTTCCGGAAGCCATATTCGACTGCCCACCGTAGGTGATGGCTCCGGAATCTCCAAAGGAACGGTATACCGTCAGCGACCGCTCGCATTCCACGCAATGCACTCTTGTTCTGATCGTATATTGATTGGCGGAATTGATTGCATAACTTGTTCCCGCCGGTACGCCCTGGATGAGTGGTTGAAGCATCACAGTTCCAGTGCCTTGCTGTGCAGTCGCCTGAAAGCCAGCAATGCATCCAGCTTGCGTCTCTAATCCAACCATCAATCCTGCTAATATCCCAGTGCTTCCAGGAGAAAGAGTCACCCCTACAGCTTCCAATAACAGTGTTCCACCCATTTCTATTGGATTAATCCAAGTGAGAAGTGTCTCTCCATCGATGCCGTTTCCTCCATCCATCACAAGACCGCCGGACCCCAAAGTAAGATATCCCACCCCGGCAGCATTGCTCCATAGGCTCTGATTGATTTGAGCCTTATTGAACTGCTCTCTGATCATCGTGGTATTGGAACTTGGAAAAATGAATGGATCTTCTGTCAGGTAAAACTGCGCAGTGACGCCATCTCCTGAAAAGTATTCTGTCACATAGGCCACAGGTTCATGGTCTCCGCATACCGTCGCATCGTTGGCGAGTGCGCGCTTTATGCTGGCTGAAAAGCTCAGGTTAGCGAGACTTAGACTTCCATCGGTTTCGTTCAGAGTATGTATCGTGTCGCCAATAGCACGTAATGTAATCGCGCCATTCACAGCACGATAGGATGCGCGAGCAATACTCGCGACGTCACCGGCATCCACGCTCCAGGATGCGCCTGCGGCGGAAACAAAGTTGTTTACTTGGAGACCGAGAGAAAGTCCATGCGTCGAAAGCGCAGCTGAACCGGTATGCGTAACCAGAGCAGTCATCAACGATCCAGCAAGTACATTCGTTGTGCCGTTGCTGGACGGCATGAGTAACTGATCGAGAAGAATCTCGTCGCTCATCGCCTGGATCGCTATTCTATAGCGCGGGCCTTCGAGTGCCATTCCGGCATACTCCGGCAAGGGACTAACGGCGATGTACCCTGTGAAATACAGTGTTGCGTCGTCGCCAATCACTTCAAGATACTGATTTCGCGCTGGCGCTACGAGAGATCCCGTAGCCGGAAGACTGAGCCATAGTTGGCATATCGAGGGATTATTCAACTTACGCTCGATAGTTAGTGGATGCGCGGCATCGAGCGCGGCCGTGTAATCTTGCCCTGCAATTATGATTTTCATCGCAATCCCTGTCTCGCCCACTTAAAGTCCTGTTATACGCCGTCTACACGAGTGCATTAGCTGCAGGTAAGAAGCTTCGATAGCACACGACTTTTTCCCCATCCAATGGATCGACCACTGGTAACGCTCTGAATCTACCCTTTGGCAGCACTCGCGACAAAGTTCCCGCTCCTTTGGAAGTCAAAGGAATCGATGCCTCTTCGGCACTCGACATCGTTTGCAATCGCGGATAATAATAAAGGATCCTTTCGCCCAGACCGCCTTCGGCCACAAACAAGGCAGACCACTCCTGATAAAATATTCCGCCTTCACGGTCGACGAATCCGATTACAGACTGTAACTTTGCTCCCACGGCAGGAGCGCCTCCCAGCAAAGGACCTGCGAGAGTTAGTCCAGTCGATGTAACTTGCGAAACCAGTGCAACATTAAAGGTCACGCGTCGAATATAGTCGGCATCGGTAAGTACCTGGCGAACATATGCGCCGGATACAGGCGAGCCAATAAATCCAGTTTGCCCCGTATAATCCATGTCAAGAGCTATAATCGAACCTGCCGAGAACTTTGCCGCGTCTGCGGCGGCCAATAACAGCGACGTTGCAGTCGATCCACTCTGCGGGCTGATCGCACTCGATGCTGGCGCTCCATCCGCAGTTGGAGTGGATCCAATTCCTGGTGCAAGCAGATTCATGTGTTGCGAACCTGTTGCAAGCGCCATTGTCAACTTGGTCCAGCTTAGAAACTCGAAGCTAACTTCCGCATCAACAGTTTGACGTACTTGCTCCATGGTCGCAGCCGGAATGCCAGTGAGTATTGCGGTTGTTTTGCTGGTCGGCGTGCGCAGAAACTCCTGAATCCATCCCAGACTGATCCAGGGAGACGGTGGGTTATCAAGGATAAATGCGCCTTGCTCTGCTGGATCAAAAAGCACTGGCGTTTGTGTAACGCGGTTTACCGGTGCGAAATACGCGCGAATCCGTCTGGCGACCGGCGCGGGAGCGGGAAAACTATTCGTTGCCATTTACTCCCCCTGCTCTTGATAACTGTAGGCCGTAACCTTTGCTGAGCGTCCAAGCCTGTCCCGTTGAATGATGATGGGACCTAAGACTGGCTGATCCCAAAACACCTGTGTCGTCATTGCGGCCGGTGGCGTCGCAAGATAATTCATTTTTGTCGTGTGGAATGGCTGGACAATGCTAATTAACTCTTCGTCCATTTGGCTAAGTGATCTGCCGCGGTCTAACCCCCCATAACTCTGAGTTCCGCAAGTCTGGTAGATAATCTCACACTCTTCAGCAATCATAGAAGATGCCAAGTCTGTATCCACACTTACTCCCGACCAGCGCAAGATAAACACATCATTCGGCAATTGCCCGAATGGGGCTTCAGCCTCCTCAACAAGAATCCCTGGGCGTATGGCCCCGCGCAGTAGGATTGTTCGCTCCGGATTTGTATTTGCGAGGCGTGAGCGCAACGCCATATAGAAGGAATCTTTTGCATTTTGCATTTGCTGGCTCCTCGTGCTTTGCGCTACCCGTGTTCAATATAGCCACTGACAGTCAATTGAGCATGTATGTTGCATCGCTCGATGACTGTGCCAATTCGCAACCTAAACAGCTTGCTGGCTTGCCTCGCGCAGTAGCAGTCGGTAGAGATACACCTGTCCGAAGGCCTCGTTTGCGGCAATTGATTCAATCAGGTAATCTTGCTCGGTAACTGTCACAGCGAGTGTCATGGCAAACAGCGATTGTGCTGAAAGCAGGTCAAGTGCGTTAACCTGTTGCGCCACACTGGTCGCTGAAACCAATAGCTCCCATTTCGAATCCCCGCCTTCTTGCCATGTTGGACGTAGCTTGCGCATGACAACCGGACTGATGACTACGTCCTCAAACGTCGTTGCTACCAGACCCAATTCAGACATATTCGTGTCTGCATTTAGCCCAGTTACTCGCAAAAGAGCTGTTGTTCCTGTCACGCTTCGCAACAATGCGTCGGCGATCATTTGAGGCGCTCCAATAGGGTTACGTGGTGCTGTATCGCTCATCGCTCACCCCAGCCTGTTCGCGATGTAAGGACGCAGCCACGCCTGCACAGTTTCGTCCACCAGCGAACTCGAGAAATACTGCATCTGCATCGTGTCGATCTTTGTCTTGCTTGCGTTTAAAGCTGGAGTAGACTGTGCATTTCTCACTACCTGGGCGCATGCCGACTTGATGTCATCACTGATTGTCGTGAGACCTGCCGTATAAGTAACTGCGACCTCGTTGTACGGCAATCCAAATACACTCCAGGGCAGTGTTAGCTCTCCCGTATTCGGATCGTAGTCAACTGAGTGTGGGTCGATCGATGTCCATTGCCCAGGCAGAGAAAACGCCGAAGCAATCTCGAACAACGGCTCGTTTGAAATCTCGCCGCGTCTCGGCCTTGCGTACCTTCCCTCAATGTTCACAATTGGAGTTGTAGCCGCTCCAATTGGCGATAGTGGCAGATAGCTAAGCAGCACTGTCTGTGTTCTGCTTACAAGGCGCAGCCGTTCTGTGTATTGAGTTACGTTCAGGTCTGGCCGCCTACAGTAGCTATTGATTAACGCTGTGGCTGCCGTAATCCAGTCTGTCGTCGTTCCTGCCGGCAATCCAAAATTCGGGTAATCCGCTGGCTGCAGATATGCCATACCACACCCTTCCCTCATCGGCCCGCCATACTGAATTGAGGAGTTATTACACTCCTTTGGCTGGCCTGACTATTTGTTTACGTCGGTCATTGCTTGCAGTCAGAGAGGGCTTTGGTGTATCAAAGCCCTCTCTGTACACCATCACATTCAATGCGCCTTACCGGTCCACAAGGACCTGATAGTGCGCATAGCCTGCGCCCTTTACCACCGGCGCGCCAAACTTCACCGCCACGTATTGAAAGGCCAGCGAGTTAGGCAGTCCGAGTTGAAATACACGGGGTGCGGGATCACCGAGCCAGTGATATTCGATCAGGTCTTCAGTTACGATGTAGGCGGGCAGCACAGCGGTTCCAGATCCTGGAGTTCCCGTGTAACTCAGACTCCAGTCTGGAATCAGCGGAAGATCCCCTGCCTGCGTCGAAAGCATCTTCACCCGCACTCCGCCCGTGATGTTGTCCGTGTTTAACACTACGTTGAACTCGGTCTTCATTTCACGGTCAATCAGATCCAGCAGTACAGGGTTTGCATAAATCGCCGTTGGCCGAACATGGTAGCCGTTACTGGCCACCATCTGCGCCACCGCCGATTTGATACCATCCACAATCGAAGCCGTCGTTCCGATGGTCGTCGTCTGACCGCCGGCTACAATCTGTTTGATTACGCCCATGTACTGCACGGTCGTCGGCAGGGTCAGGCTGGTATCGTTGCCATTCCATAACGCCACGTCGTGCGCCACCATCACGCCGCTTACCGTATCTACTAGATCCTTGGCTTGTAGATAGGCAAACTGCTGCTGTTGCTGCCCTAGTTCGATATCGAAGAGGTTGTAGTTGATCTGCGATACGATTGCCTTCAGCGGCACACTCCGCTCCGTGCGCGTCGGACTCACTGTGGCTGGCACGATGTTGCGCGGGTCCATGAAGCCGGCTGTGCCCGGATTCGGAATAGCTGTCTCCTCAAAGTAGCGCGATGGATGTCCGGTCGCCGGAACCTGCTTGATGCGCTGCCCGAAGGGGCTCGAGCGTCGGCAAATGTCGAAAACCTCGGTCTGATAGAGAGGAACTTCAATTGCGCCCGGCCCGATGAAATCAGCTGCCGCGTGAATGTCTGCAAAGGTTGCGTTCATAGCTTTCCGCCCCCTCCATGGGGCCAGTTGTTGCTTGGCTAACTGCTATTCGCAGCCAGCCTGGTTTGACTTGCTCCAGCAAGAATGTAGTCAGATAACTTGAATTGGCACTCAACTACGTTGAAGCCGGTTTTACTGTCACTCGTACCAGCGACTCGACGCCGAAACTCGTGCAAGGCCCATCAGGCGATGGCGCCAGCTCTCAAAAGCTGCGTCTTTACAGCAATGCGCTGCTCCAGACTCAGTCCAGACAAAGCCGCATCCAGGGTTCTTACGTCCACGGGACCTTCGTTGATTCCGTGCTTGGCCAACATTTCGCTGGTCGTAGCCGGAAGTGTTCTGCGCAGCGGACTCAGTACGCCTTGCGCCGCGCCAGCCTTGATCTCCGCCAACTCTCTCTCTGTTTCGGCGAGTTTTTCTGCCAATTCCATCTCGCGGCGGCTCTGCTCGACGGTCGCGGAAATACGCTCGACCTCGCCAGTCAAAGTTCCCTGTCGCTCTTCCAGCCAGGTCAATGTTTTCTCCAGCAGGGCTGTTGCTGACTCCAGCCGCTCCACAATTCTGTCCTGTTCGGTTTCCATGCCATTCCTTTCTTGTTTGTCGTAATTGTTGAGCGCAACAAGCGCCTTGTGGGTAAATCCCTAACTCGCCATCCGAAAACTCGTTGCCCGATAGGCGGCTTTATCCCTCAGTAGAATTGCAGCTCCGGTGAAAGTGACTCGCGTCAATTTCCACACCTCGGCCCGCATGTCTTCCACTTTTGCATCTGCTAACTCGTAACTCATTCCCATAGCTTCTGGAGCCTGTGCCTGGATGGCCCCGGCCACTTCCGGGAAATCTCGCGCATATAGATATCCGCGAACCTTCAACTTGTGCCCGATCAGGTCCGCCTCGGTGAGTAATCCGATCTTGCGCCGCGCGTCGTGGCCATCCCACCCTGGCCGGTAATCCACCGCCATTCCAAGCAGCGAAGGCAGCGCTTTTTCCGCTGCCTCACGCGTCAGCAATACGCGGTGCCCGCGTGCTCCGGCCGGAGCTTTGTCACTGGCCGCATTCACTACCGTCAATATCCCTTCAAATGGCACCCGATTCGGATGCCCATCCACATGGGGAATCTTTACCGCCATCGCTTCCAGTCTCATGCGCTCTCCGCTCTCTTTTTGTTAACTATACTTTTACCTTGCTTGTTACTCTCCTACTAACTGCGTCGTTACTTCGCTGTGAAGCGGCCCCAGCCCCCGCATGGCTCGCACTTCGTCTATCGTCAACACTCCGGCTTTCAGCAATTGCACTTGCACTGCCAGTTCTGTCTCTTCGCCTCGTGCGCTCAGGTCATTGAAAACAAACTCAAATTCCCGCCAACCAATACATTTGCCGAATAAGTCGCGAGTAATATGACCGGCCAGCAACATCGCAAGCGGAGAAATTGCTCCGCGAAACGCCTCGTCCGCCATCTCTGCCGCTGTGGACTGGTTCACATCGGCCTCCAATCCCAGCAGCAAGGGGGGCAGCCCAAAGGCATTGGCCACCATGCGAATCAGAAATTCCTGCCAGGCCAGCCGCATATCCGCGTCGGTTCCTTGCGAGAAGCGCAGCACCTCCGGCTTTTGCTCGGTCGAAATCAGCGGTACCCGCCCTGTACCTTCGATCTCATCCTGCCACCACCGAATCAGTCGGTCATGCTGTGCCGGCGAAGCCTCGTTCAGCCACAGCGCATACTGCGCAACCGAGTTAGCCGCCAGCTTTCCCGCGAATCGATGCGCGCTTAGAAACTGATTGACTGTTTCAAAAGCCACCTCCAGCGGTCCCAGTCCAAACGGCGTAAAGCTGCGCGGATTCATCCGCAAATAGATAAGTTGATCGTCGCGCAATTCAATCGAACTCGACTCCATCTGCCCCGGTAAAGCTTGTGCGTAGCGCGGCGTGTCAACCTGCCCATCCCAGCGCGGATTGATGCGAATCGATGCTCCGTCTACGGCCCACAGCATCGCCGGCCGTTCAACGTCGCCGGTCGGCTCCATCTCGATCGCGCCGTATCCGCCGGTCAATGCGTCTTCGATCACCTGCTCAATCAAGGTGCGAAAACTGTCCACTGCATTCGGTTCTTCCAGCATCCGGCGTAGTCCTTGCAACTTACGATCCACATAGGCCACATCCCCGGCTCGCTCCCCGCGTCGCACTCTGATCTGCCAGTCCATCGCCGCGATGCGGTCCTTGATGACATTGATCGCTCTTCGCACCACTGGCGTTTCCGCAAACCGGCGTAGATTCATCGGTGTTGGCTTGGGCAAGTGACGCCCTGGAAACTGGATGGGATTCAAGATGGCTGGTAGTGCCAGCGTTTTACGCTCCGCCTCTGCATCCGCCGCGCCCGCAGCCAACTCCATCTTCCTGCCGTTCCCGGTAGCCTGCCGCCATATCTCCCGCAACTGTTCTCCTACCCTCACGCGCACCTTCCTTTTCCCGCCACCCCATAAACAAAAAGGCACGACCCCGGAAAGGGTCATGCCTTTTCTAGCTGATTGCTATCAGCTAACAGTTATCTCTTCCAAGCCTCAACAGGAGTTATCAGTGATCGACTCGCAGTTACAGGCTTCTCACTTACAAAACCAATCCTACAACAAAACCAGGAAACTATCTGCAAACTCTTGACAGTTTTTCTTCTGCCAAAACCGCAAGCTGTTTTGCGGCTTCTTACACTCGCAGTTCTCGTCGCGCCGTATCCGCCACTCGCCCCAGGTCCGATGTTGTCAGCACTCGAATCTGGTGCTCTTCCATCGTTTCCACTCCAAAGCGGTACATTTCCAACCGCTCCGGCTCATCGTCGGTCGCCCCTAGTCGCGCAGCCGGCTCAATCACCGCCGTCAGCTCCAGTTGCGCCTTCTCCACGCGTTCCACGCCTATCCGCAATCCCGCCGCTGAAAAAGCCAACACTTTGGCCATCTCCACGCCGGGCTCCAGACTCACCGCATGAAACATCCGAATCACGCCATTCGGACGGTATCCCACATCAATCCGCAGCGGATCGCCCGGACGCGTGTACTCCGATGCCGCAATCCGCTTGCGCAGCAGATCCCATACGCCCGCCCGCTCAAACTCGCTTCGCATCCGGGCTTGAATTGCCGCTCGACCGCTCAATCGCGGCACCCGCTCCCGTGGCGGCGGCTCCACGTACAGCCGCATCAGCTCTTCCATCCCGGCCGGCAAACTCTCCGCCAGATACGCCTTGGGTGCGGTCATCTGCACATTCAGTGACAGCGACTCGTTCAGAATCCGCATCAGCTTTCCTTGCGGCTCTGCTTGCAGGCGCTCGCGCAACTCCCCTTCCATTCCCTCCAGCAGCGCTGTATCGGCCTCCGGGTCAAGGCAGCGCACCCGTCGCCAATCGCGCGTGAACTGGATCAAGATCGGCTCGCCGCTGGTTGCCCCGCTGGCCCCCTGCTCGCGCAGTATCACCCCAATATGCACATACTCGTTCCGTACCGCATCCGGCACATACCGAAGCAGTTGAAACTCGCACGTCCTACGCCCATTCCCGCTATCCATACCCAACTTCCCTACCTCTGAGGAACCTCTGAATGAGTCGGCATTTTAAAGGGTACGGGCTTTAGCCCGTGCATGAAGCCGACAAATTCATGGGGCTTTAGCCCCTGAGGGAATGCATTCTGCAATCACCTGCACTGGTTCATCTGTCCCCTAATTCACCCTTCCTATGCTATGCCCCCACCTTCCCACCTTCCAATCTTCTTCCCCAATTTTCTCCCCACTCCCCCATTTCGGAAATGGCTCCCGATCCGATCTCCCGAATCCTTCAATCAACTCCCGTATCCGTTCCCGCCGCGCCAGCAGTTTTTCCACCAGCGCCTCCATCTCACTCAAATCGCCTCCGTACCATTCTGGAGGCACTTCGTTGGCCGCCGCCCAAACCGTTTCTGCGGCCATCGTTTCCATCCGTGTCAACCAAGGCTCAAATGAATCCCATCCGGTAATCTCCCGGTAAACATCGTTGCGGTAATAAACCCCGCGCAGAGGAATATCTTCAAATTTCCACTCCCCGGCGTGAAAGCAGTATCCATAATCAATAAAGACCGCACGGTAGCGCCGTTCCCGCTGCTTGCGCGTAAAGACCGCCTGCCGTCCGTTTGCGTTTCCTGTCCACTTGTCCAGCGCCAGAATTCCCGCAAACTCCTCCAGGTTCCGCACCTCGACCAGTTGCTCTTCGGGAAGATAGTCCACCACCTGCCCCGGCATCAGTCCGCCCACAAACCGCGATCCAAACTGTAATCCCGGCTGACAGCGCACCCGCGTCCGACCCAGGTCGATCTCCAACTCCGGCGTATTCTCCACCAGCCAACTCGTGACCTCCATCAGCTCCACTTCCGGTGCTGTCAGTCCCGCCGCCAGCGCCAGCCGCGAAGCCAGAAACTCATTGGCCAGTACCCGCATATGCTGCGGGTTGTTCTGAAACTTCACCACGTAGGGATGCCCGTCCGCGCCCAGCATCAACTGGCCCTGCGCTCCGCCCCGCATCCGCCGGATATGCTGCACCGCCAGTACCGCCAAACCCGTTCCCCCAGCCCTAAAAATCCCTCCCCCGCATTCTATACGCTGTGTGTGCCATCGATTCCGCGACTCAATCCAGCATAATCAAAATCGGGCCTCACCGCGCGTTTTGAAGTGATGGATTCGGCCCGTAAATACAGGGGACTGGGTGTCCCATCCTTGCGCTTTTTCTTGCGCTAGGGTGGGAAGCCTCAACACGATTTGAGGCTCTGGTCAAGAACAAACGCTCGACCTAACGCAGGGACCCCAGGTGCCGAACTTCAAGTCCGATCGCCATCGCCATCACCCGATCATCATGCGTACCCGACCGCGCGCCCGACCCCCCATCCGCCAATCGCACAAAACTCCTGCACTCCGCCAGCAGCTTCCGGCTCTGAAACTGTTCCGGCTGTTCCACCAGCCCCGCTCCCAATCGGCCCAGCATCGCCGGTCGGCTCAGGGAAGTCGTCAGCCATCCAGCCTGCCCGCCCTGCCGGTAGATGTGCCGGTAGCCGCAGACCGTCTCCGCCAGCGCCAGCACTCCACTCCCGTGATTGTTGCGCTCTACCACCAGCAATGCCTGGTTATACTCGCTCGCCAACTCCGTCACCAACCGCGCCAACTCCAGCCCACCCACATGCCCGGCAAACTCCGCGCACTGCAACCCCGTCTCCATCTCCAGTACTTCAGCCGCCGAGTAGTCGCCCTCGCTGCCGCCCCCCGCCGGATCCACCGCCACCAGGTACTCTTTGCCCTTCAGTGGTGGCAGCCAGATCTCCAACTCCCCATTCCGTCTCCGCTCTATCGGGTCCATTGCCGCTGCCAATCGCGCCTCAATCGCCTCCAACTCAAAGATCGAATCCCCGCTAGCCAGAAAGCAACTCTCCTCATCCTCTGCGTACTCCTGTCGCGCCAATCCACGAAAGTCCGCCTGTATCTTTCGCCGGTAGCCAATCTGCCCCAGATCAAGCTTGTTTCGCTCCATCAGCGCCCGCTCTTCCGCGCTCAGGCTCTCTTCCGCCACGGCCTGCACACGATAATTCCGCTCCATCCACCACGGAAAAAAGTGCCGCACCGTTCCAGTCTCCGCCGCCTTGCTCCATTCCTCATAAAAGCACCCGCCCACCCCATCCGGCGTAGACTCCAGAATCACCTCTGCACCCGGTGCCAGCGCCGCCCGCAGACCGGCCAGTGTCTCCGCCGAATCCCCCGGCCACCGCGCCACCTCCGAACAATGCAAGTTCTGCACCGTCAAGCCCCGGCCCGCGTTCCTGTCCCCCGCCGTAACCACCCGGTACTGCGCATCCATCTCCGGAAAGATGATCTGCCGCACATTTACCTTCGAGGTCCGCAGCGGTCCTTTCCGCAACTCCTCCGGCAACCAATCCAGAAACCGATGCACAATTCGAAAGATCTCCTCGGCCGCCTCCTGCGTGTGAGCCACCTCCAGCGTCAGCGTACCCGGCCGCGTAATCGTCTTCAAAAAGAACCGTGCCGCCGCCCAGGTTGTCATCCCCATCTGCCGCGCCTTCAGAACAATATTGCGCTCGCCCCGCCGCCGCTCAAAGGCGCTCTGCGCTGCATTGGCCCGCAGCGGTGATGTCCACCCTTCCCGCGTTCGTACCAGCAGCAACTTCCCCGCCAGCGCCATGCCCACCGTTAGTCCCCGCAAGCTTGCCGGACGCTGGTCCAATATCCTGCCAAAACGCTCCAACTCCTCCGCGTTCAACTCCTCCGCGCAAAACTCCCACTCAATCGTCCCATCCCTTAATACCTTCAACCCGCTCCCCATCTGTTGCGCCCTCGATATTTCACCCGTCTAGTGGGTACCCTAGATACCAGAAGAACTAAGCATGTCTACGAAAAATGGGTATCCAATATACAGGGAAATGTGAACATCCCCACAAAAGATGGGCTTCCCAGGTGCCTCGCTTTTCGGCATCTGGGAAGCCTCAATCCTCAATCAGCCGCGTGCATGAGCAGCATGACTCGCCCCCCAGCGTTATCTCTGCAATTTCAGGCGTCAAGTCAGTTTTGCCACAGACCCGCCAACCCGCTAACTCGCCAACGGCGCAGCGCTGGCTAAGGAACCTCTGAATCAGCCGGCATTTTGAAGCGTACGGGCTTTAGCCCCTGAGGGAAAGCATTCCGCAATCACCTGTTCTCGTTCAGAGGTTCCCTAACTCGCTGCTTCTTCACAAAACCACGCCTGGCAACCAGCCCTCATCAATTCCCCCCGCACCAGTACTTCACCGAGTACGCCGTTGAGGCCGTCAGCGCCGCATTTGCCGTCACCGTCAACGCCGTCGTCGATTCGCTCCACGTCGCCGTTGATACCTGTCCCACCCCGCTCTGCAGCACATTCACGATGCAGTTCGCCATATTGGTATGCGTATTCGGGAAGGTCAACGTCGCCAGTGTCCCCGTCGTCGGACTCGTTCCCGTCGTCAGCGTCACTGTCCCGCTCACCCCGTCGCACACGTGACTGGTTGCGCAGGCAATTGTCGGACTCGTTCCTGCCGCCGCTCCCGTCGCCAACCCCATCGTCCCTGTGCCGATCATGAACCGGCCGGCAATAAACCCTGTCGCCGTCGTATTGCCGCTGCCGGTCACGGTCAGCACCGCCGACGGGCTAGATCCGCCGTTCTCCACCAGCATTCCCCCCGTCCCGCTGCCGGTCGTTCCATTGATCACCACCGCATAGTTCCCGGCTCCCGTGTTCAAATAGGAAGGACCATTCTGGTAGAAAATCGCTCGGTCCAGCGACGAGTCAGCGATGTCTGTCAAGTGCATCGCATTACTCGTGTCCATCCTGAACTTCCATTCATCGGTGCCCGCATAGTTATTGAATTCCAGCGCCGCTATCTGCGCTGAAGTGCTCCCGGCCTGTATCACCACGTCATTCTCGGCTGCCGCGACGTTCGCAAACGTTGTTGTATTTCCAGAGAAGATCGCGCCGCTTGAGCGCACCAGATTTCCTGTCCCGCTCGTTGTGCATCCCGTGCCGCTCTGCGAAAATCCACTCGGCCCAAAGCTGTACGTGCAGGATGGACTTGCCCCATTCATTGACGTTGCCCCCGAGGTTGCGCTCCAGGACTGTGTCACCGGGTTATAACCCCACACGTCGTTCGCATTACTGCTGTTGTTGATATTGGAGACTCCAAGCACCGGAATCGTCTGATTCCATGACGAGCACACCTTGCTCTGTGTGTAGTTATCCCAGCAGTCCATAAACAGCCCCGCCATCACCGAATTTCCATTCCCGCCATAAGGCGGTAGCTGCATCCAGATACCATTCCGATGTGGCCCGCTCAGCGTGAGTCCGTACGGTGTCGTGTACTGACTCATTCCAGGAACGTAAGACTGGTTGCTCGGCGGGTAATTCGTATACAGCGGCGCTTGATTATAGTTGGAGAAAACAGCCTCGTAGTCGTTACCGCCGAAATTTCCGTTGGTCACAAAGCTCAGATTGGTGTGCGCGCCATCGCTCTGATGATTCGTGACTGCCAGGTTTAAGCCCGATACCTTGCTGGCATAGTAATGAGGCTGTTCCACGGCATCACCGTTGCTGAACGTCCCCACCTTCGCTGTTGTCTGCACAGCCGAGCCATCAATGGCCCCTGTCGCACCGTTATAGACCTCGAATACTCTCGCCTGCGGAAAGAGATGATATTGATTGGTCGGCACCACGGTAGCTGTCAGCGTTCCGCCTGATCCTTGCGTTCCGCCGCTCACCACCGTGCAGGCATTCAGCACACCGCCCGTTGCTGTCCCGCTTGCGTAAAGCACTGGATATGTCGTCCACGCCGGAGTAGCACTCAATACAATCTGCGGTGGATACGGATTAGTCGCTGTCGAGTATCCATAGTTATACCCGGTGCCGCCACTTACCGTGCAACTCGTAGCCGAGCCGCCGCTCACCGTCACCGTCGCCGTTCCTCCCGACCCCATTACACTGTATGCATGTGTGGCAAATCCGGTATACGATGCTCCGTTCACACTTGGGAATATCTGGATCACGTTGCTGTTGGTGTTGGAAATGATGGGGTAGACTTGCCGGATAGTCGTTCCCGCAGGAATCTGGCTGTCTCCATCTGTGGTGCTGTTTGTATTTGTTGAGTTATCCGCGTCCAGCGAAAATCCGTAGCACGTCAGCCCACCGGCGGCGATCGTCGAACCGCTGTTCAGTGGCCAGTGCATCTCCGCTACTGTGATGGTGCCCGTACCCACCGCCGTAATCTTCGTGCAGCCCCATTCGGGATTTGAATAGTCAAACAATCCCACCGTCTGTCCAACCGTAAATCCCGTAGTGCTCGCCACACTCAATGTCACCGAGGCGCGCGGGAACGTGTTTGAAGACGTGTCCTGTATCGCTGCTGTCGTCGTAGTAATCCCCGTCGTCGCTCCGTAAGTCGAGTACCAATCCACCCCCGACGATCCGGTGATCTGTCCATTGCCCGTGTTCACACTGGCCGCGTAGCCGCTCGTGTCGGCGTGCGTCAGATCAATCAGCGACAGTCCGTCGCCCATTCCACCGGGCAAGCCTGCCGTCTGTGAAAGACTGAACGTGCAATCTCCAGATGCCGCGCAGGAAGAACTGGTAATCGTCCCGTCCCAAACCGCCCCCATCTCGCCGGTTCTCCCGTGCCAGAATTCATGCCCCTCATTCTGACTGAGGCCAATACCTACCCCATAGTTATGTGTGACAAGAGTAATATTGTCTCCAGGGCCAAACTCATCCCTCTGCGATGAGAGCGCTGACGTCGATCCCTGCGAGTTGGTTTGTTGCCAAATATTCAGGGCCGATACATTTGTCTCGTTATTGTAAAAATCTCGTGTTCCTGATAGAACAGCTTGACCGACCGTGAGTCCAGCGCCCGCGCTGGCGCTCATGCCATTTCCAATTGAGGTGGTAGCTACGTCAAACGCTGGAGTGCCCACTGTGCGGTTTCCCCCCAGTGGCACACCGCCATTGCAGAGCACCTGAGGGCCTCCCCAGCGGTAATCAGTCACGCATCCAACTGGGTCTGTACTCTTCGGTCCGTACACCTGGTAGACAACCTGCTCATAAGCGTTTCCCATGCCCCATGGTTGAGCCTCCGCGGTCGAATAGAGCGCCGGTGCGACGATCTGGCATATATACGCATTGGCAAGGCACTGAGTCATCGAGGTGATAATTCCCGTGGTGCTGTTGTACTCGTCCGCATACAGCGATCCTTCCACGGTTTGTCCGCCGGTAACTGTCGTCGATGAACCCGTCCCGGAATACACCGCAATCTGGCCCGCCGTCGAAGAACTGACCGTCCCTGATCCGCCGCCGCCGCTCGTGCCGCAGGCCGATCCAGTGTTGGTCACAAACCCTGAGTTATCCACCTGTAGGCAGCTATGACCGCTGCTTGCTGCCAGTCCTGGGAATTTGATCCCCGTCGTTCCGGTAAAGCTCGCATACAGCGTGCTGCTGTTTCCTCCGTATACGTTGAAAGATGTTCCCGAACCCGCTTCATAATTTACCCGAACTGATCCTGATGAGTTCGATGCGTTGATGTAAGTGTCTCCACTGTTCGTGCTTTGGTAGGCTTTGAAACTATCAAGCCCGCCCGTCGCCGAATTCAACGCCCAGTTATTGCTCGCATCCTTTACCATGTACCACTGACTGTTTCCATTCCAATCCTTGTAGATAAACGATTCTTTCTGACTCGTTGTCAGTCCCGCCCACAATGTAGTGTCGATCTCCGCATCGGCCTGATTCTTCACCATCGGTGTTGCCTGGAATGTCGCGGTTCCGCCCACCTGCAATGTGCCATTGAACTGCGCGCTTCCGGCATTGTTGATCGTCGCCACAGTGGTTTCGCTCGGTCCACCCGATCCAATCACTACTCCACCTGTGCCCGAGCCATTGGACCCATTGATCACCACCGCGCCAGTTCCCGCCGCATTGATAACCGTCTGATCGTTCGTGCTCGATTGTCCGTTGTTATACTGCCCTATCGAAAGTCGGTATACGTTGTTCAACTCATCCAGAACCTGATAGAACTGTTCGCCCGCCGTCGCATCGCTCAGCCCAATCGTCCAGCGATAGCCGTAGTCTGTCTGATATCGATCCAAAAGACCACGTTCGTTTCCTGTGCCAATTCCCAGTCGGTAGTGATTGGTAACTGTCCCATCCTTCTGGCTTCCGTACCAGTCACCATTCAGTCCGTTGAAACTCCTGTGAAATGTATCGAGGAAACTGTTCCGCGTTCCGTTGTCCGTCAGCGCGCCGGTAAACATGGTTCCGCCCGTCATCCAGTTGTTGTAAGAACTGCCCGCATCGGCCACCACTTGATTGGTCGAATTCTCGTTGCGCAGGCCCACGATTGTATTGTTCTGCGCGTTCGCTCCCAAATGCAGTGCCGTCGAGCATCCTTCCACATCCCCACCAGTAAAGGTGTTTCCGTCGCCCTGTTGCAGGTTGATCCCATAAGTCCCCGCGATGGGGCTTCCCCCGCTCGTTGGGCAGTTAATATGCACCCGCACAAACGTGCTCGCATTCATCCAATCCGTCGTTGCCGCATTCGCAATCTGATGACCAATTGCATTGATAGCGGTCTGAAATCCATTCAACGCTAGATCAAAAAATGTTCCGCCAGCATAATTCCCGGTTCCGTCCACAGTGATGCCTGTCTGATTCGAGTTACCAAGAAAGTACAAGCTCTCCAGATATAATTCTTGCGTGCGGTATGCCGCCAGTCCCTGTGCCGTCCCATTGCTGGCCCCCGTAGTGTTGATGACCGCGTTATCCATGTGAAAGCCCAGCGTATCTGTTACATAACTCGGATCACCCACCTGCACCATGGCGCTGGTTCCTGTGTATTGAAACGCCGTGCCTCCCAGGCTCCCGCTCGCCGCGCTTCCGCCCCTCAACGCGCATCCTCGCAGTGACACATTACGCGTCCCAGCAGTCACAATAATCTGGTTGGATGTCGAGATGGTGGCGCATGGCAGAAGTACAGTCGTATTTCCCTTCGTGATTGTCACGTTCGAACTCATCGACTGTACATTTGCAAAGTTGCGCGCATCGCAGGTTCCGCCATAAGTGCTGTTTACTGAATTCAAGCAAGACTGTAACTTGGCCCCAAAATCAACGCCCGGATATTGACTCACTGGATATGCAGTTCCCAGGCCATTGTTGATAACCTGAGCCGCATAGCTCCCGCCGCCAGGCAACGCGCCGCCTCCACCGAACTGCGTCCCAAGGCTCTGAGACCCAACGGCATTCCAAACCGTGTAACCGCCGTTGCCGCTCTGCAAATTGCCGCCAAACAAGGTTACATTCTGTCCGGCAAACAAGTTGATCGGAGCCGCCGTGTCCCACGTTCCCGCAGCATTGATGCTTGCCGTTGTCGTGCCTGAGCAACCGACTCCGCCCGAAGTTATCGCGACGGTCCCAATCGACCCATTGCTGTTCACCGTTGCCGTAGCCTGCGCCGTGCAACTCCCACTGAATGAAATCGGAACTTGTGTTCCGTAGGGGTCGAATCCCAATCCATGTTCCGTGCCTACATTGACTGCGGTAATTGCCCCGCCGGCAGCAGTCACCGTCAGCGTTGGCTGCACTGCATTCCACGTCGATGTTACGGTCGGATTTCGCACTGTCCAGCCACGTTGCCCGCTTGCCAGGTCCAGTAATATACCTGTAGGTGTCTCAGCCGTTGCCGACGAGTTACCCGCGATCACAACCACATTATCCAGAACATTATTGGAACCCATCGCTGCCGTGAATCCATGCGTAGCCTGGATCGTAACGTTCTGCCACCTATTCGAGTCTGCGGTAAGTCCTGCTGGCACAGTTCCCGGAAGCGTTGGAATCGCGACTCCAGTATTTAATCCACGAATATCGATATTTCTGAATTCACTCCACTGCGGCCACTGTGCAAGATAAAGTCCGCACGTGTGCGTCGAATGCGCTCCCGGATATTGTCCGGCCATAGGATCTACTCCCGACGCCGCAATCTCCACATTCTCAATCTCCGCCACGCGCAACCCGTTGCCACCTGCACCTGTCGCCGCGGGCATCGCGATTGCGCAGTTACCCACCGACCACGCCGCGCCGGTTCCTGTAGTTCCAGTGATTCCATTTCCACCGGAAGATAGAATCGAGTTATATTCCATCGGTCGGTTCACCGCACAGGCACCCGCAGGTGCCCGTCCCTCTGCGGCAGAGCACGATTCATCCAGGCTTTGATCTACATAGAAAGTAAGATCGTGAATCCGCGTGTAATTCAGAAGATTCCCGCTATCAACCGCCGATTCCAATATGTCTTGCCCCGGAAATCCTATCAACGAGGATAGTTGCTTGCCCATCCCGCCAATCGATTCTCCGTGCCAGTTCAGCGAATGCGTCTTGCACACTCCCGCAGGGATCGTCAGCGCCACGCCATGAATCTGCGCATAATTAATCGCTGTCTGTAATGCATTCGTGTCATCTGTTACTCCATCACATACGGCCCCGAATTCCTTCACACTGCGCTCAAACTGCTGCGCGCCCCCGCGTCGTAGATCCGCAACATATACGCCATTTAGATTCGTAAATCCATCCGTTCCCGTATAAGTCGGCGGTATCTCCACTGCCCCATTGCTTCCTGCGGCATTGATCGCTGTCTGAAGCGTAGTCTGCTGGCCACCAGCCTGCGGTGACTCCACTCCATTTACTGCTGGCGCAGTGAGTGCCCCGCTCATATTTCCGCCCGCCAGCGGAACCGCCAATGCAAAGGTCGTATCGACATAATGCTTGGTCGATGCCTGCAACGGTTGCGTCGGGTCATTGCTCAAGTACAGTGGCCCGCTCAGTGTCCCACCCGTTGCCGTCAGTAGGCTTTCGGCCAACTCGGTAATCGACTGGTCCACATACGCTTTGCTTACCGTCTGCACTGCCTGAGCCGCCGGCATCAGTTGCGCCTGTACCGAACCAAGACTCGCCTGCGCCGCCGCCGGCACCACCCAATACTGTGTACTCGTTGTCCCATCGCTCATCTGATACACGGCCGTGTAATAGAGGCCCGCCGGCGTAGCTCCCAGATTGGGAGTTAGATTCACACTCAAAAAACCATCTGGAGCAATCGTTACCATCACATGACCAGCCACTACCGATTGCCCGCTGGCCGTGGTAAACGCAGGCCAACTCACGTTCAGTACTCCCGCGCCTGGTTGCCCGTTGGCCAGATACACCGTCCCCTGAACTGTCGTTGTATTCACTGTCTGCGCGCTCGCCATACCGGCCATCGCGAACAGTAATATCGCTGCCAGGCACAGTTCTGTCCAACTTCCGATGCGGAACCACTCGTTTCTCGTGAGCTTCATCCTTGTCTCTTCTTTCTTCCGGAGTGTGCCGTAACTCTGCTTCTCCATCAAGTCAACTTCCAAGATTGTTCAGCGATCACTCGCCGACACAAAATACTTCGGCTCTACAATCAGCCATCTTGTGCCCGTTGTCCAGTGCCCATTTCGATTTCTGGCTTTGCCAACCTTGCATCCCACTCAGGCTCCGAAGCCAGTATCTTCGCCCAACTCTTCGGACGCCGTTTCTTTTCTTTTCCCTTGCCTTCGTCTTGTTTCACCGCAAGCTCAAGCAATAGCCTTGCGCTTTGCACATGACCTTTTAACGAGCTGTCGATGAGTGACTTGGTAATCTGTCCCTTGATTTCGCCCCGCGCCTTGTTTGTTTTCGCGCTCAGTACCGCGCTTCCCTGACTCTCTGACTTCTTGTTACTTCTACGCGGCTTCTCCACCTTTGACTGCTTCTGTTCTGCCTTGACCATTTGCCCGCCATTCCCGGCCCACCATCCGCGTCGATTCGCTCCGCACCGCGAAAATGAAACAGGGGCGACTCCCTCTCGGAATCGCCCCCAAATATTGCTAGCTTGTAATTGCGCCCAAGTTCTCGGCTCTCTCTATCTCTCCTTGAATGTTCTAAGCTTAACGGAAATATACAGAATTCTATGCAGACCAAGTCAATGCTGTTAACTTCCAATATCTCTGCTATTTAATCAACTTCTCACTGCCTCGTATCTTTGACACGAATTCCAAATCGGAACCCCCCAGAATGTCATGGCTGATTTTGAATGTAGATAATCTATCGCGCCAAATGGAAATATCTTTTCGCGCGCGCCACGTCCTTCAATATCTGTGCCTTCAGCGCTTCCGGCGACGGCCACTCGATCTCGCCCCGCAGGCGTAATAAAAATTCCAGTTCGATCGGCGTCTGTTCATCCAGTTCAATCGGCTCAAAGTCCAGAATATGGCTCTCCACCGCAAACGAGGCCTCGCCAAATGTTGGTCGATTGCCAACATTGGTCACCGACTGAAACTTTCGCCCAGCCACGTTCAGTCGCGTCACGTAAACGCCAAAAGCGGGCAGTAACCCATCGTAACTGGCCAGATTCACCGTCGGCACCAGCAGCCGCGTCCCAATACCCCGCCCGCGTGCCTGTGTCGATAGCACAGCAAAGGGACGGCCCAGCATCCATCGCGCGCGCGTCATATCTCCCGCGGCCACCAGCGCGCGAATCGCTGTACTTGAAACGTCCAGCCCGCGCACCTTCACCGCAGTATGCACATGAACAGCAAATCCAAACTGCGCGCCAAATTTTTGCAGTTGCGAAACCCCGGCCCGCGCCCGATGTCCAAAATGAAAATTTCCACCTTCGTGCAGGCCCTGAATCCCCAGAGTATCCACCAGAACCCAGCGCACAAACTCCTTGGCTGGCATTCCTGCCAGCACCGTATCGAAAGGCAGCACCACCACCGCATCGATGCCCGTCGCTGCCAGCAGTCGCACCCGCTCATCCATCGGTGTAATCAGTTTCGGAGCCGTTGCTGGTCGCAGAAACTGCTCGGGATGCGGGTCGAATGTAATCGCCACCGAGCGCGCTCCCAGCATGTGCGCCTCTTCGATCACCGAGACCAAAATGTCCTGGTGCCCGCGGTGAACGCTGTCAAAGTTGCCAATTGCCGCCACTGAAGGTCCGAAGTTGGCTGGAATCGCCTCGATGGTGCGATAAACAGGAATTTTGCGTGGCTCGGGGTTCATTCGGACGGGACCGTCGCTTCCGCTTTCAAGGCATCCAGATTGACCAGTATGCTCAGTCCGTCGTACGCCAGCGCAATGCCGGCAGGCAGTGAGCGATTGGTCTCCACATGACCCAATTCGTGTGCAATATGCGTCAGCCAGGTCTGTCGCGCGCCGATCCTGCCCGCCCATTCCACCGCTTGTTCCAGCGTTGCATGATTCGGATGCGGTTTGTGGCGTAGCGCGGAGAGAACCAGATGGTCCAGTCCCTTCAACAGTGAAAAGCTCTCTTCCGGAATTTCGCTTACATCGGTCAGATACGCGGCATTGCCAAATCGAAATCCAGCAATCTCCATCTCGCCGTGTTTGACTGGAACCCGCTGAAACTCCACCCCATGAATCGTTGTTCTCTCGGTCAGCGGTTCCAATTTCACGCGCGCTCTGTTCGGATAGGTCGCCTTTGGCGAAAACGTATAGTCGTAAACGCGTTCCAGTACCTCAGTCGTCTGCGGCGCGGCATAAAGCGGAATCGGCCCGCCTTCCCGGAAAGCCGTAAAGCTCAGCGGGCGCAGGTCGTCCATCCCCAAAATGTGGTCTGCATGGCCATGCGTGTAAAAAACCGCATCCACCCGGGTGAGTCCGTTGCGCAGCGCCTGCTCGCGAAAATCCGGCCCAGTGTCGATCACCACAGCCCGCTCCTGCGCCGCCTGATCGTCCTCGGAACCATACCCCGGGGAACTCCAGCGAAGCAGCACCGATGGCCGCAGTCGCTGATCGCGCCGGTCCTGCGAGGTGCAAACCGCACAATCGCATCCCAGCGTGGGAACCCCCATCGACGTTCCGGTCCCGAGAAATGTGAGCAGGCCTTCCATATGGACTTAGCGCGCGCCCTGCGGCGGTGGCTGCACTCCTTGAAGCGAGATCATGCTCGTCAGTTCCAAAAAGGCCATCCGCACGTCAAAAAGCACCGTCCGCAACGTGCGATCCTCGCCTTCCGTCAAACAGCCCTTCGTCTTCTCGGCCAGAACGGCCAGCAGGTCAATCGTCTGCCGCGCGCCCAGAATGTCCACGCGGGGCCGTTGGCCTTCCTGCGCGCCTGCGCCCATCTGGATCATCGCTGAAACGTAAAACTGCTGCACCAGATGCTCAAAGCCAACCACCGGCGGCGCGCCCATCGCAGGATTCTGCGCCCGCACCAGATCGTCCAGCCGCTGCGCCGCGGCTTCGTAGGCAATCTTCTGCGTCTCGCTCTCCTGCGCGGTCGGCGCGGGAGGCAACTCTGGCTGCGCCGGTTCCTCCGGCGTCTCAATCGCTGCTGGCACCGGCTTGTGCTCATTGACCACCAGTTGTGGTCCCGCGCTCGGTACGCTGGGAACAGACTCCGCAGCCGGTGTCTGCTCGTTATCTTTCTCTTCTTCCGCCTTGATCTTGCGACGGTCAATCACGGTAAATTTTGGGGTATCGCTCATGGTTTCCGTTTTTCCAGTCTGTTCGAGCCTCTTGAAAATCCCATCGGCCGACGAAGGGTACGGGCTTTAGCCCGTACATAACTCCAGTTAAATCAACGGGGCTTTAGCCCCTGAGGAATGTTTTTGCGGAATCGTTTCGCCAGCTGAATTCAATCTTGCAAGAGGCTCGTTCTGCTTGTGCTGAATCGCGAACTCCACCAGCTCCGCAAACTCAATGCTCCGTGTCAAGTATAGGCGCTGCGTCCATAATTCGGGCAATTCCAGTCGATTCTCCCGCTATAAATGTGAATTCCTGGCCGCTCAATTCAGCTTCTCCCCGAATCATTCCCAACGCAAAGATTCTGCCCCTGCCTTCCAGCGCCAATTCCGCCGCGCTGGTGATCGTTCCCGCCGCCGCCGTTGTCCCGGCCGCGTTCTGAAAACTCAACTCCGTTCCCGCCTCCGGCAACGGCCCAAGAATCTCCAGTTGCCGCAGATGCCGGTGAACGTTTCCCCGCGACCGAATACGCTCCACCACCTCTTGGCCCAGGTAGCAGCCTTTGCTGAAGTGCAGCGCCCGCATCTGCGAAGTCTCCTGCGGAAGGTCGCGCTCCACCATGTCGATCCCATACAGCGGTATCCCTTCGGCTACGCGCATCGCTTCCAGCGCCTCCGTTCCCACCGCCGTTGCCCCCGCGCCCGTCAGCGCCGTCCATAGCGTCGAAAGCTGTGCAGCCTTCACCCAAAGCTCATAGTGCGGCGTCAGCACGCCGTAGCTCCGCATCACCCGCACCGCCGTGCCGTTCCACTCCCCGCGCGCACTGGTCAACAATTCCTGCGGCACCGGCAACTCCAGCCGCGCCAGCACTTCGCCGCTCAACGGACCGCTCAATCCCACTGCGGTCTCATCGTTCAGTGAAACCAGTTCCACATCGTCCATGATGATAAATCGGTTCAAATGTTCCAGCAGCTTTTCATGCTGATCGGCGGCAATTTCCATCTCCAGTTCGTCGCCTTCGCGCCAGATGTAAAGCTCACCCTGGATTCTCCCCTGTGCATTCAGCACCAGGTTCCAAGCGCCGCCGTTCGTTGCCAGCCCGTTCACTCCATTCGTGACCATGCCATTCAGCCAGCGAAACCGGTCTTCCCCACGCACTGCCACGCGTCGCAGCCAGTCCAGATCGTGTACCGCCGCGCCCGTCGCCAGTGCCGCCGTTTCCCGCTCCCGCGCGTCCAACTTCCGTGCGGAAACTCTGCCCCTGTATTCGGTCAGTTCCAACGGCGCTGCCCCACCCGTCCCCGCTGCCGAACCAAGCAGCGCGGCCAACAGTGTGGGCGAACTTGTCATTTCGTGACTTTCTGTCATTCGTGCCTCTTGCTAAAGTCCATTGGCTGAATTCGTTCCGCAAATCGCGCCCTTGGAAGAAATTTGCCTTGCAACGTTGCTTGACGAAAAGTTCTGTAGCAATCCCCCACCGGCTTCGCCAACCCGCCACGCCTAAGGAACCTCTGAATATGCCGACATTTTGAAGGGTACGGGCTTTAGCCACTGAGGGAATGCATTCTTCAATCACCTGTACTTGTTCAGAGGTTCCCTAAACCAGCAGCGCACAGCCCAGTAACGCGTAAACCAGTAGCGCCGACCTCCCGGTCCACGTCTGCTTCTTTCTCAGTCCCCCACCGTAGTAGCCCACCCACGAGGGCGTTTAACTCCATGACCCAATGCCGCTGCCAACTTGCCAACTTGCTATCCCCGCGTAAGCGGGGGCTAACTCGCTGTCTTTATCCAAAATCGCTCTTCAACTTGCGCGTCAGCCCAAAACTTGTTTCTTTGCAGTCCCCCACCGGTCTTACCGACCCACCGCGCATGAAACTGTTTCTTCTAGTCTGAAGCAAGCGGTTCATGCGCAGCCTTTTCCGCCGTTCCCGCAACTTTCTCTGTCAAAATACCCTCAAAACCGTTTTCTGATTATAGCCTTGAACAAGATGCTTCCTGGCCTCCAATGTAGATGCTCCAATGCTGGCTTTCGGCTCACTCGGCAATCAATCAAGGGAGAGAAATGACAATATTTCCGCAATTCCAAAAATCCATCCGAAGCCTCGCGCTTCTCACCATTCTTCTCTTCCTTGGCTTTGCCGTCTCCGCACAGCAACCTGCCCCCCAGCCGGAACCCCGCATCACCCCCGATCAGGCCAGGCAGCTCTTCTCCCTCGTCGATGAACTCATCAAGTTCTCCTCTCAGGAATCCGGCCTGCCCATCAAGAGCACCGTCAAGCGCCAGATCACCACCCGCGCCGCCGTCGAAAGCTACCTCCAGCAGAAATTTGACCAAGACGAAGATGCCAAGCGAATGCAGCGCGGCGAAATCGTCCTCAAAAAATTCGGCCTCCTCGACCGCGATTTCAATCTAAAGCCCTTCCTCCTCGCCCTGCTCAAAGAGCAGATCGAGGCGTATTACGACTCCAAAACCAAAACCGTCAATCTCCTCGACTGGGTCGATATCGACGAGCAGAAGCCCGTCCTGGCCCACGAACTCACCCACGCACTTCAGGACCAGCACGTTGATCTGGAAAAATGGAACGATCAGACCCCCGACCAGGTCTCGCTCGACGCCGCCGGCGACTCCGACCACATCGCCAAGGATGAGATGGACTCCGCCCGCGAGGCCGTCGTCGAGGGCCAGGCTACCGCCGTCATGATCGACTATATGCTCAAGCCCATGGGCAAAAGCCTCGTCAAAGACCCTGAAATCATGGAGATGGTCAAACCCCTCATGGCCGGCTCCAAGGACTCTCCCGTCTTGGCCCGCGCCCCTCTGCTGCTCTCCGAATCCCTCCTCTTTCCCTATCGCGAAGGTCTCAGCTTTATTCAGGACGTTTGGATGGATCAGGGCCGCCCCGCCGCCTTCGCCGGAACCCTCGACCGTCCCCCAACCTCTACCTGGGAGATCATTAACCCCCGCGACTACGAGAAAAAGCACATCCCCGCCGTGCCTCTGCTCCCCAATATTCATCCCCTTGTCGATAAGCTCTACAAGCCCTACGATATTGGCCAAATCGGCCAGCTCGACCTGCACATTCTTGCCGAACTCTTCGGCGGCGATGCCTCCGCCAACAGCTTCACCCCCGCCTGGGATGGCGGCATCTATTGGGCCGGTCAGCGCCTCAACGCTTCCCCAGCCGAGCAGGCCACCACCACTTCCATCGCCCTCTTCTACCTCTCCGCTTGGAAGAATCCCGCCTCTGCCCAGAACTTCGCCCGCCTCTACGCCGACTCGCTCGGCCGCAAATACTCCGGCCTAAAGTCCCGCGTCCCTCACAAATTCGCCGTCTTCCCGCCCCCTCCCTCTTCCGAGGAAGCCCTGAACACCCCCGACCCCGCATCCCAACCCGGTGAGCAGCTCTTCACCACCACGGAAGGCCCCGTCCTCATCACCACCCGGGGCAGATTTGTCTTTGTCACCGAAAGCTTCGACCTCGATCTCGCCCGCAAGCTCACCGCCCTGGTCCTTGACGCTCAATCCTCCGCCCCCATCCACACCGCCAACTCACCCGCCCTCCCACCCCTCCAGTCCCTCGCCCCCAGTGAACCTCAAGCCCCTGGCGAACCCCTCACCGCCAGCCTCATCCGCTTTTTCGCGAACTGCGGCGCAATGAAAGCCCCCGCCGATGCCCTCATGCACGCAATCAAATGAACCCAGAAACGGCAGTTAGGAGCAATCTGGTTTGCCGAGTCAAGGAGCGACTGGCATGAACTCCGTTAACAGCCCGTGGCAAAAGTTCACTCGTGCCGTAAAGCCCACAGAATCAAGCCGGCATTAGCCTCTGAGGGAATGCATTCCGCAATCACCTGTACTTGTTCAGAGGTTCCCTAACCCTGCTAACTCGATATTTCGCGAAGCGAAAGCTAACTTGCTACTTTTGTTTTCTGTGACTCATTGAATAATCGTGTCAGTTTTAAGCTCGCGGATATTCAAGGGCGGGTGCTCCAGTTACCAGGAAAAGTAAACAAAACGCAGAAGATGGGCACCTGGGAAACCACCGCGTGGACCTGTAGTGCCTCCAGGTCCACGCTTGCAAATTGCCCGAACCAGCCGCCGCACCGTCTATCATCAAATGGAAAAGCTCGACGACCCAACTAGGCGTTCACGCAGGGCATCGTCAAAGAGTACCGGAACCCCAGGCAGTTCCTCGGAGCACACGCAATGGATGACGTTTTTTGGATCAAGGGATTTCCGCCTCCACCGCTGGCCGTGGTGCTGTGCCCACAGGACTCGAAGCGACTGCTGGAAGATTTGACCGCCTACAAACAGGCCGGCATTCAGACGCTGGTTTCGCTGCTGGGCAAGGAAGAGGCGGCGCGGATGGGGCTGGAAAACGAGGCCGCGCTGGCCGAGCAGGCCGGAATGCGCTTCCTCTCCTACCCCATTCCCGATGCGCACGTTCCGCAAGACCCCAACGGCTTCAAGATCTTTGCGGCCGGACTGGCCAGTCGGTTGGGTGCCGGAATTCGCGTGGGCGTGCATTGTCGTGGCAGCATCGGGCGAGCCACGGTGGCCGCCTCCTGCGCGCTGATCCATCTGGGTTGGAAGCCGAAGGCAGCGCTGGCCGCCGTGGCCGCCGCGCGCGGTTGCGCCGTGCCCGATACGGAAGAACAGCGGCGCTGGATCTTGAGTTATAAGCCGTAGCAGCCCATTGTGAAAGTCATGTTTTGAAAGGGCACGACTTTAGTTGTGCCCTTAAGTCCAAAAAATCAATGCGGCTTTAGCCGCTGAGGGATAGCCTTTCTCTGATTTTGACTTTAACCACGGGTGGGTAGTCGTGATTGGAGTAGTCTGTTTGTGAAATGAACGCTGTTGGTCGATGAGGAAGCGATGAGAGCAATCGGCAAACAAGTAGGAACCGTTCTCAACAAAGAATAGTTCAATGCTATTTGTTTGCAGCCTCAAAGAAAGCCAACCGAAGATCCTTCAGCTTCTTCCGGTATGACAGTTCGAGTTATTTCAAATATCTGGATACTCTCACTTGATAACTACCCCGCCGCACACTCCCGCGCCGTCAGCATGGTTTCATACGCGGCATAAACGCCTTCAAAGACCGAGTCCCAACTAGCGGTGAGGGCGTAACTGCGGGCGGCCTCGCGCATGGCGTTGTGCATCAAATGATTGCGCAGTACGCTCGATACGGCTTCAGCGAATTCCGTATCGGGAACAATGCGGCCAGTTTCGCCGTCGCGCACAATCGTCGGTGGCCCGCCGTCGGGGGTAACAATGGCCGGAACGCCGCTGGCCATAGCCTCCAGCACCACGTTGCCAAAGGTATCGGTGTGTGAAGGAAAGACTAGCAGGTCCATATTCGCATAGGCCTGGCTGAGTGCTTCGCCGCGCAGAACGCCGGTAAACTCGGCGCGTGGCAAGTGCTCGCGCAGCCAGCCTTCTTCAGCGCCCTGCCCAACGATGAGGAACCGAAAGCTCTGGTGCCCCATCTGCTCCAGCTCCTGCTGCACCTGGGCAAGCAGCGCAACGTTCTTCTCAATCGAAAGGCGACCAACAAAGCCCAGCAGATGGTCGCGGTCTTCCGGGTCGCGGTTGCGTTTGGAGGGGTGGAAAAGCTCCGCATCCACGCCGCGCGGCATCAGAGAGCAGGCGCGTCCAGTGGTGCGTTCCAGCAGACGGCACAGCTCCGGATTGGGCGCGAACAGCACCTTCGCGACGGAGTAAAACTTGGCCGCAGCCACCATCGCCAGATCTTCGATCTTCTGGCCAGTAGCAGCGGATTGACGCTCGGGCAACAGGCGCAGAAACCACTCGGAGCGGCGCGCAGCGTACTCATGCACGTTGGTGTGCCAACTGGCGGCCAGCGGCAGATTCAGATGATGCGCCAGCCCCGCGCCCAGCATTCCAACCTCGCTAGGGCCTGTGATGTGGATCAGGTCAGGCTTGAAGCGCTCCAGCACTTCGCCGATCAGCGGTATGTGCCGCAGAAAGGCAGGATCGAAGCGCAGATCCTTTTCCAGCGCGAAGGATAAAAAGCCGCGCGGCAGCTCCAGGGTCCACAGGTTGCCGTCTTCCAGAATGGCCTGCGTGCGATCCCCGGCGCGCACGCACAGAAAGGGAAGATTGCGACGCCGCGCGAAGGCCTCGAAGTGACGGCTGGTATGGGCGACTCCGTTGACTTCATGGAACGAGTCGGGAAAATAAGCTACGCGCGGCACTGAGTCGGTCATCGGTCTTTCTTGAGCAGCCTGTGGTTAAAGTCCGTCTAGTAACAGTCCCGCATCGGTGTCTCCGACCCGCGATCGCATGAAGCTGTTGCGCTAGCCTCCCGGTCCTCGCTGGTTTCTTAGGGCACGACAAAAGTCGCGCCCTATTACAAATCGCACTTACGCTAAGCCTCTAGCTATCGTGTTCGCCCAGCGCGAGTCTCATCTGCCGCGATTCGTTCCAGGCCATGCGCAATCCGCCGGAAACCAATCCACGCCCCATCCTCTCCACTAATCCTATCCCAATGCTCATAGCGCGCGGAGCAGCGCCGTGGGGCCACAGTTCCCGCAGCGGGCGAACCACGCCATTGGCATCCGGATGATAGACGCGCTCATCCCAACTGCGTGAGCCTTGTGGAAACTCGGGGTAAAAGCGAATCGCATCAACGGTGGACTGCAAAAGGCGATGCTTCCATGGCTCGGCATACTGCGGCATGAAGAGAATATTGCTCAGCCGCTGACGGCGAATCTCATGCACGAACTCGGTAAAGCAGGTCGCGTTGGTCAAATTGATGTTGGCATTCGGCTCCACGCCGTGACGGTCTCCGCCGGAGATGAGCAGCATATTCCATTTCTCGGCCAACTGACGCACCGCGCGGTTTTCTTCCCAGTGGCGCAGGCCATTGAGTTCCAGCGCGTGCATGAAGTTGCCGTTCTCCAGCAGAAACTGATTCACCAAAACCAAGTGCCGGTCCGCGCCCACCAGATACAAATCCCACAGCGGATGATTGAAGACGATCAGCACATTTGGCTCATCGTGTAACGCGGCCAGAATCTCCGTCAGGCGCGCATCGCTCGGATGCGCCGTATACTCTTCCAGCGTGGCCATCCATTCCGTAGCTTTGGAGGCCGGCAGATTGTGAATGCCCAGGTGGAAAGACTGCTCGCCGTAGGGCGCTGTCCACTCGACGGAAACCGGAATCTGACGCGCGCTGGGCACAGTGCGCAACAGCATGGGAGCCTTGATATTGTCGTGGTCAGAGATCGAGACCATGGGCGCGACATCCAGCTTTTCAATCTGCTGCGTCTCCAGATCGAAGGCCAGTTTCGGAGTCATCGGCGGTGTCCAGTAACTCTCCGCATAATTCACACGCACACCGTGCATCGACTCCGAGCGGCTCTCCAAACGCGAAAGCAGCGGTCGAATGATGGGGTACTGATTGCCCAGGTTCGCCAGGAAGTCCAGCGTCTCCTTGGACTGGTTGGTGTGACTGTGCAGGGAAACTCCCGTACGAAAGCTCTGCGGCGCCGATGGATCACGCCACAGATATGAGATGGTCGAACTGGCCATTTCTACTCCTTCTCCGCGATCGTGCACCGGATTTCTGGAGCCAGTATCCGATACACCCCATCAATGGAGGGTTAAAGCAAAGAGAATAGGTGAACAATTCAGGAAGGAACCAAACAAGATACCTGGATTCCCGAAAACAACCCAGAAAAAGCATCAAACCACCCAAGATGGGTGCCCGTTGTGCCTCGCCTTTGGGCACCTGGGTGACCTTGCCCTCAGAACACGTAGCTCTTAACGGGCCGGGTTTTGAGGAAAAATTATCATCCTCGTCGTAGTGG
>Ga0209415_10001668_pt1 | contig 42257 bp, 29 predicted proteins | sample PeaSoiSIISIP2007_FD_187696 | JGI IMG/M metagenome (GOLD analysis project Ga0209415, IMG submission 187696) | Peat soil microbial communities from Weissenstadt, Germany - SII-SIP-2007 (SPAdes) (version 2) | ecosystem: Environmental > Terrestrial > Soil > Wetlands > Peat | place: Germany...
ATCGCCGTGGCCTCGGGAAATGGGAACTTGCCGTGCATTTCACGCACAAAGTAGCGCCGCAGCGGAATGAGGAAGAGGACGCCAAGGCAGCCGCCGGCCAGGCAGATGAAGATGGTCTGCATCGGATGCGGGTCGAGGTGGAGAGCGTACAGCGCCGGCACGGTGAAGACAGCGCCGGACACCACGGCGGCGGACGCGCCGCCCATGCCGGTGATGATCATGTTCTCCAGCACGGTGGAGCGCCGTTTATAGACGCGCGCCAGGCCGATGGCGAGGATGGAGATGGGAATCGCCGCCTCCATTCCCTGGCCGACCTTGAGGGCGGAATAGGCCGTCGCGACGCTGAAGACGATACATAGAAACGTGCCCCACAGCACCGCGCGCCAGGTCACCTCTGGTGGCGCCATGCTGGCGGGTACCAGCGGCATGTAGATCTCGCCGTCCTTCAGCGGCAGGTACGCGTTTCCGGGAAGAGACTTGGTTTCGACTTCGGCCATGGATGAACGGACCTCCTGATCAGGGCGAAGACTCGACGTCACCGGCGCCCCATCGCAGTCCCCTCGGGGGAAGGGCGGCGATTGTCAACCAGCAAGTCAATCACAGGGTGCGGAGCTACAGCAAGGACGGAGGTCACATCAGGCAGGGATATGGAGAGTGTGCCCGTGTACAAACAGCACACCGGCACACCAAGAAAAAGGCCGCCGTTGCAACTCGGCGGCCGATTGATAAACGTGAGGAAAGAAAACGCCTCTTATCCGCAAGGTTTCAATCCAGCTCTATGAACCGGTTCCTTCTAAAGCGTCAGTCTGCGGGCTTCCTTTGTCGGAGTCGGTGACGCTCAAAGTACCCGTCCGCGAACCCGACTTCGCCGGAGTAAAGGTGACACTAATCGTGCAAGTGCCCCCGCTCGCCGCGATCGACGTGCAACCGTTGCTCTGGATCTTGAAGTCGCCTTTGTCTGTTCCGGTGATCGTGGCTGCCTTGACGGTCACAGCGGTCGTTCCGTGATTCGTCAGAGTCACCATCATCGCCGCACTCGTCGTACCCACGGTCTGCGTGCCGAAATTTACCGGCGAAGGTGACATCGTGATTTCGGTGCCGCTGCCGGTCAGTGCAAGGACGTGCGGACTGCCGCAGGCATCATCGATCACGGTAATTGTGGCGCTGCGTTTCCCCAGTGCGGATGGAGTGAACGTGACGGTCATCATGCACTTTGCCCCGATTGCCAGCGACGTGCCGCAGTTATTGGACGTAATTGAAAAATCTGTACTATTGGTCCCGCCAAGCGTGATGCTGCTGATCGTGAGCACCGCCTGGCCCGCATTGGTGAACGTCTCGGTAATCGGTGCGCTGGGGGTACTCAGCAGTTGGCTGGGGAAAGCCAGCGTCGCGGGGGAGAATGTGTCACTCGGCGCACCGTTATAGGTTGCCACTGCTGAAGTGGCGCCTAACGACAGGCTCCAACCAAATTGAACGCTCGAAAACGTGCCTGACTCCGAAGCGTAGCTCATGACAGGGAACATTGTGCCGAGGGACGGTTTGTATCCGTTGATCAAGCAGAGAACGGCCGTGCCGGCCAACGAGGCAGAGCCGCTGACATTCAGCGCATCCAACTTTCCAGCCGTAGTTCCCGCAATATCGAAAACGAGCGTGCCGCCAGATCCCTGTGTGAAGTTCCCAGCTCCCGAACCGCTAATGGCCAGGGTCCCAGTCGTGACTTTGGGAGAGGAAAGACTGGGGCTCAGTACACCGGCTGTGTTCGTCACGTTTCCAGTAATGGTGCCGCTTCCAAGCACGCTGCCTGCTTCCTCCCCAAGTGGAGACGTGCCTGACATAGATATGGTGCCGCCTTCGAGAAGGGTCGAGCCCTTGGTCTGAGTGTACGCACTCCCCAGCAGGAGGATGCCGGATTTAGCGATTACCGTGCCGGAGTTTTTGAAAACGATACTGCTGCCCACGCCTCCACCATTGCTGGCCGTACCCAAAGTCTTCTCGAAAGTCCCCGCGTTGTTGAACGTCGGAGTGCCAGTACCGCCATCAAAAGCGATTTGCGAGTCAGCCTCATGATTCCAGATGGCGCCAGTCAGATTGTTGAAGATCGATCCGTTCAGCATCAGGAACTCGATGCCGGTCCAGGTCGCTGTTTTCTTATTGTTTAAAGTTCTCGTATCCAGGAACGGCTCGCCGGAAATGGTCATTCCATCATTGGCATCCGTGACTCCGGTTCCGCTTTCCGTTCCTCCCGACCAGGTCAGCACCCCTGTGATCGTCACCGTGTCGGTCCCGGTCAGCGTCCCTGCGCTTTGCGTCAGCGTGGTGGCCGAAATCTTCTTGCCCGTCGAAAAGTTCAGTGTTCCGGAGGTGATCGTCAGTGGCCCTGTCGCTGTCACGGGCGATCGTTTGGTTGCCAGCGGCCAGGCTGCCGATCGTGATTGTTGTGAAGGTGCTGGCAATGCAGACGGTGTCGGTTGAAACCGGCACAGCTCCTGTACTCCAGTTGCTCGCGGTGGCCCATTGATTGTTGCCCGCAGTGCCGGTCCAGTTGTTCGTTCCCGAGCCGCAAGTCACGGTTAGCGGGCTCGCGAGTCTATTCCTGGAAAACGCCGGCCGTGAACCTTTTCCGTGCGCCTTGAGTGATGGCGTTTGTGCAAAAATAGTCGCGGTGAAAGCAACGCAAAAAAGAGACACAACCAGACGAGACGTGAAGCAAGCGCGCATCATGAGAGCCCTCCCCAGGGCAGAGGTCGAGGGCGTAAGAACCACGAAGTAACCTAGGAAGTTACTGCAGCCGACCCCAAAGTGGCCGGATTATACCCCAACTCGCTGCGAATCAATACACTGTTTTTATTGATCGTGGCGCCCGCGGGAGGATGCGCTTCCGGAACAGACGTGGGCATGGAAAGCATCGGTGAATTACATTGCATGCTATGTGCATCCAGTTGCGGCTGCCAGTCAAGAGCAGTGGCTTATCTTGAGGCATCCTGGAAGCTGCCTGGAAAGGTTTAACTGTTTGATTTCAAATGCGAGTAAGTGCGGAATCGGAAGACGCGCCACACTTAGGATCTGTTCGTGATTTGCCGGACCACATCTTCCACCGCCAGCAACACTTCTGGCGAAACTCCGGCTCCAGGTTCGAATCTCCGTCCTTCGATTCCGTAAATTCGCAGCCGGTGTGGCAGTTGGTCGAGGACGCGAGCCAGAGTGATAGCCTCCGATAAACCCAATCCGTGGGTGGACGTAGATCGGCGAGTTGGAAAATTTGTTTGCCAGCCCTCCCATCGCCACACCGTACCGGCAGGCGCACCGGTCTCGACCGCGTCCACTACGACTACGTGATCGGCCCCTCGCCACGCTTCCAGCAATTCCGAGGCTTCCCCAGTGCGCGTCTCGGCTGCGACTCCAAGGTCTCGCAGGCGCCCAGCCACCAGCGCTCCGGCGCCGTCGTCGCCTCGCTCCGGATTCCCGCAACAGATGATCCGCATGAATCAGATGCCGTCCGCCTCGGCTCGCTCGGTCTTGGCTTGCTCCACCGTGAGTTTTAGAAAGTGTGTGGCGCAGGAAATGCACGGGTCGTAGTTGCGAATCGCCTGCTCGCACTTCCACGTTGCTTCTTCCTGAGGCCAAGCCACCAGGCGCGCGGCATATTCACGCAGATCGTCCTCGATGCGCTTCTGATTTTGCGAAGTGGGCGGAACGATCTTGGAGGCGATGATCAGGCCCTTATCGTCGATAGCGTAGCGGTGATAAAGGATGCCTCGTGGCGCCTCGGTAATGGCCTGGCCCACGGCAGCGCGATTTGCCACCTCGACTCGTGGAATCGCCGGTGGCTCATACTCCCGGATAATGCGCAGTGCCTCGGCGCAGGCAAAGACCAGTTCGACCGCGCGCGCCAAAATACTGCGGAAGGGGTTCTTGACCGGCGGCCGGAGTTTGGCGTCGGAGGCTGCCTTTTGTGCGACTTCTGGCAATTTATCAAAGTTGAGGTTGAAGCGCGCCAACGGGCCGACCAGATATGAGCCCCTACCCCGCACTACGGAGTGCAGGGCGTTCGAGTGTTTAACGTGCAACTCGACAAAGTGGTCTTCGTATTCGGCGGCGTCAATGTCCAAACCGCGGTTCGATACCAGCCGTCCTTCGTTGAACGGATACTCGTCCGGATGACGCAGGGCCACGAATTCGTAGTCCTGCTCGAAATCCGGAAACTCCAGAGTTCCGGTCCAGCGCACGGTTTCGAGCGATGCTTCTAACGCCCACTCCAGGTCCTCCACCATTTCGCGCAGCTGATGTTTCGTGGGCACCTTATAGAAGCCACCCACGGCTGCCGAAATGGGGTGAATCTCCCGTCCGCCCAGCAACTGGACAATCCGGTTCCCGATCTTCTTCAGCCGCAGTGCCCGCTCCACTACCTCTCGATGATCGACGGCCATGGCGATCACATCCTGGCAGCCCAGAAAATCAGGCGCGTGCAGCATGTAGACGTGCAGGGTATGACTCTCGATCCATTCTCCGCAGTAGAACAGGCGGCGCAGTAACCGGACGCCGGGGTCGATGCGAACGCTTAGTGCGCGCTCGATGGCGTGGATTGCGCTCATCTGGTAAGCAATCGGACAGATGCCGCAGATGCGGGCGGTGATGTCGGGGGCTTCCGAGAAGTGTCGGCCTCGCAGCAAAGCTTCGAAAAAGCGGGGAGGCTCGTAGATTTTCAACTTCACGTCGGCCACCCTCTCGCCCATCAGCTTGATGTAGAGAGAGCCTTCGCCTTCCACCCGGGCCAGCGTTTCCACGCGAATCGTTCTTGAGGCGCGTCCAGTCATTTTCTCTCGCACTCCTCGCTAGCCTTGCGAAACTGCCAAGCCCAGGCGTTGAATCCGCGGAAAGCTTGAGAAATCTGCTCGTCGGTCTGCCCGAGAATCCTGAACTGGTCAGTCAAGGAAGCCGTATTGGGCGTTTCCATTGGTCCGTAACAGCCGTAGCAGCCGCGGTCGTAACTGGGGCAGAGCGCTCCGCATCCGGCCTGGGTCACGGGGCCCAGGCAGGCGGTGCCGCGCGCCACCGCGATGCACACGTTGGCCTTGCGCTTGCATTCGAGGCACACACTATAAGCGGGAATGTTGGGCTTTCGTCCGATGAGCGTGGCGGTGATCAACTCGATCAATTGATATTTGTTGATGGGGCAGCCGCGCAGTTCGAAGTCCACCGGCACATGCTCGGCGATGGGTGTCGAGAGTTTAAGGGTGCTGATGTATTGCGGCGTGGCGTACACGACGCGGATAAATTCATCGACATCTTTCCAATTCCGCAGCGCCTGGATGCCGCCGGCGGTGGCGCAGGCGCCGATCGCGACCAGCGTCTTGCATTGCCGTCGTACTTCCTGAATGCGCTGGGCATCCCCGTGTGTGGTGACCGATCCTTCCACCAGGCCGATGTCGTAGGGCCCTTTGAGCATGGTGCGCGACACTTCGGGGAAATAGGCAATATCGACCGCCCCGACCACTGCCAGCAATTCGTCCTCGGCGTCGATCAAGCTCAACTGGCAGCCGTCGCAGGAGGCGAATTTGAAAACCGCGATCTTTGGTTTGCGGTTGTGTTTGGTTTTAGAGCTCATGTTTCTCCAGCAGCGGCCGGAGCTGCTCGTAGGAGAAAATCGGCCCATCCTTGCAAATGAAGTGTGGCCCGTACTGGCAATGTCCGCAGAAGCCGACGGCACACTTCATATTTCGCTCCATGGAAAGATAGATATCTTTGCGGGCAAGTCCATGTCCTTCCAGTTCACGGGCGACAAAGCGCATCATGATCTCAGGCCCGCACACCATGGCCGTGGAACGTGACGGCTGGAGTCGGGCGTACTTGAAAAGCGTGGTCACCACGCCGACGTGCCCGCGCCAGGACAGGCCGCCGTAATCGACTGTGACCAGCACCTGGGTGTCGCGGTGGCGGGCCCAGGCAGCCAATTCCTTGCGATAAAGCAGATCCCGCGGACTGCGCGCACCGTAGAGGATCACTAAACGCCCGTAGGCTTCGCGGTTGCTCAGAATCTCATAAATCAAGGGGCGGAGCGGCGCCAGTCCAATTCCGCCCGCCACTATAATGACGTCCCGCCCCTGTGCTTTTTCTGCGGGCCAGCCTACGCCGAACGGGCCCCGCACGCCGACACCGCAGCCTGCGTCCTGGCTCACGAGCGCGTGGGTTGCCTGGCCCACTGAACGCACCGTGTACACCAACTTGTCGTGCTGCGACGGGGGCCCACTGATCGAGATCGGCAACTCGCCTATTCCGAAAACCCATAACATGCTGAATTGCCCCGGCTGGAACAAGGTTCCGTTCGCCCCGGTTTCTGGCTCCATCGTCAGGGTGAAGGTGTCGTAGGTCTCCTTGACGACCTCGCGCACAAGGTAGGGGTGCGAAACCATCGGGTTGGATGATGTCTTTGTGGTCATCTGTGGACCGCGTAAACATCGAGTAGCTGCAGCCGAGTCGCCTCCAGCCGCTCCTCGATGATTTGGGCGAAGCGTTTCAAGACTTCGTAGCCGAGATCGTGGTTCTCTTCACACTTGGTGCGCAAACACTTGCCGTCGAGAGCAATGGCGCGCACATCGGCGACCGCGCGGGCGTGGAACTTCCACTGAAAGGGCGGCATCAGCCACGACCACCCCAGGAGCTCTCCCACTTCGAGCGTCGATACGATGATCGGCTTGTGCTGGGGGGCAACGACTTCCACTGCCACCTTGCCCGCTCGAATCAGGTAGAAGGTGTTGGCCGGGTCGCCTTCTTTCAAAATATATGTGCCGGCCTTGAAGACTACGTTGGAGGCGCAGCCCACCATCAGGGCGACAAATTCAGGATCGAGATCGGCGAAGAAAGGATGTTCCGCGATAATGCGCTCAAGGGTTTCCATGATTGTTTCCCTCCCGAATAGCCCGGACTTCCTCCGTGATGTCGATTCCCACCGGGCACCAGGTAATGCAGCGCCCACAGCCCACACATCCCGAAGTGCCGAACTGGTCAATCCACGAAGCCAACTTGTGGGTCATCCACTGACGGTAGCAAGCCTTGCTGGATGCACGGACGCTGCCTCCGTGGATGTAGGAAAAACTCTGCGTGAAGCACGAATCCCAACGCCGCCAACGCTCGGCGTGATTTTCAGTAATGTCGGTCGCGTCCTCGACTGTACTGCAGAAGCACGTCGGGCAGACCATGGTGCAGTTGGCGCAGCTCAGGCACCGCGCGGCGACGCTTTCCCACCGTGGGTGCTCGAAATTCTGGTAGAGCAGGTCTTTGATGTTTGTAGTGTCGATGCTCCGTGTCTGCTCCGCTGCCGCGCGATCCACTGCGGCTCCTGCCTCGCGCAAATCCGCATCGGCGGCCGGAGCGGTCTGCAACTCGGCCAAAACTTCGGCTCCGCGCTTGCTTCCCGTTTGTACGACGAACCGGTGGCCTCCCGGCGAGACCAGTTCCGTCAAAGCCAGGTCAAAGCCGGTTTGCACTCTCGGACCCGTTCCCATAGACGCACAAAAACATGTTGCCGCTGCCTGGGTGCATTGCACTGCGATGACCAACGCGTTCGAACGCCTTTCTTCGTAGATGGGATGGCGATACTTATCTTGAAGCAGCACGCGGTCCTGTATCGCGATGGCGGCCAGCTCACAGGCGCGCACTCCCAGAAATGCGTACGGGCGATGGGGTTGGGTCTCGTTGTTTAGAATTCGGAAGGTCCCGCCCTGGCGTTCGGCCGACCACAACCGTATCGTGGCTGGGTGTAAATACTTCTTCCAGCTCTGCGGCCCGACAACATAGCCGAACACTGCTTGATCATCGCGCCGCTTGAGCCGATAACGGCCGGGTTCCTGCTCATCGGTCCAACCGGCGGGCAACTCCTGGGCCGACTCTATGCGGTCGTAGACAATTGCCCCATCGCGTGCGGTAGGTCCAAGGATTTCATAGCCTTGGCGCGATACTACTTCAATCAGCTTTTCCAGTTGGTTTGCTTGCAGGATCGTGTGCTGGTCCTGAGCCACCGTGATCACTTGCGACACCCTTTCTTTTTGCAGGGGACCGATCTAGCAGAGAAAACTGACACGTACCTCATTTTCCTCGCCGCTTATTTGGTTTTGCAGTGATTGGGGTCACGACTCATGGTGATGAACTCGGAAAGGACAGGTGATCGGAGATCATAGACAGAAGTTCGCCCAAGTCGCAGAATATGGATGGGCGGGAAAGGTTTCTCACTATCGGAGACACATATGAAAAAGACTGTTTCTTTGTTTGCACTATTGGCCGTGGCTTTCGTCATCCTGGCCACTGAACAAGGGTTCGCGCAGGAGAAAACGCCGGTCAAGGTGAAAGACTCGGTGGTGGTAACCGGAGTTGTCATTGTTCACGTCCTTAAGGCCGGGAAACCTCTGGAGCTGCAATGCAACGAGGGAGCAACTGGCTGCAAGGTTCTGCAAGGCGGCGACTACCTGATGCTGCAACTCCCTGAAAACCACGGGCTGTACGATTGCAAGAACGTGGAAATGTATCGACCGGACCAAGTCAAAGAAGAAGACGAGGCGATTGGCTCCTACTGCCTGATTGAGAAGTGATAGCAGAGGCCCGGTGTCCAGATCCGGGTGATTTTTGTCACAGCACGAAAAAGCCCGGTGCGCTAGATTGCAGAGTGGTCTACCGGGCCGCACGCTATGGGCAACCGTCGACGGTGCACGGAATTGCCACGTACCTTGGAGGTAGCGCATGACCGTTGTGCTGGACCAAGTGCAGTCAAACCAAACAGGAACCAGCCTGGTTTTGGACGGGCATTCGTTGAAGATCGAGGATGTCGCTGCTGCCGCCCGCCACCGTCAGGCCATCCAGTTACATCCGGCTGCGGTGGTACGGATCAACAAATGCCGGGACCTTCTCGAGCGCAAGATCCGTGCCGGCGAAATCATGTACGGCGTCAACACGGGAATTGGCGAACTTGCCGAAGTCGTGTTGACTCCAGAACAAGTCGAAAAGTTCCAGAGATACCTGCTCTACTCCCACGCCGCAGGTTGCGGAGAACCTTGTGCCGAAGAAGATGTGCGCGCGGGTATGCTTTCGCGCCTGAACACACATTGCTGGGGCCATTCCGGGATTCGCCGCGAGATCGTGGAAATCCAAATCGAGATGCTCAACCGGGGCGTTACCCCGGTGGTCTGCCAGAAGGGGTCAGTGGGCGCTTGCGGGGATCTTTCCCCGATGGCGCAAATGGCCATTACGCTCATGGGCGAGGGCGAGGTGTTTTACCAGGGGCGCCGGTGGCCGGCGAAAGAGGGTCTGGCAGCCGCTGGCATCCGTCCGATTGCGTTCCGCGAACGGGATGGCTTGGCCACCATCAATGGCTCCGATCTCACCACCGGCATGGGCTGCCTGGAACTCTTCGATGCGGAAAGGTGGCTCAAGACCCAGGAAGTCTGCCTGGCCATGACTCTGGAAGCCCTCAACGCCAACATGGCCGCATACGATCCGCGAATTCATACCGTGCGCGGTTATCCGGGAGCGCAGGCCTGCGCGGAGAACATCCGGCGGCTGACCGCAGGCTCCGAACTCCTTAAGCTGCCCGGTAAGAAAGTGCAGGACGCCTACTCGCTCCGTTCCAGCCCGCAAGTGATCGGCGCAGCCAAAGACGCATTTGTCTGGAGCCGTTACATGCTGGAGATCGAGCTGAATCATGCCGCCGACAACCCGGTTTTCTTCCCGGACGAAGACACAGTGCTCACGGGCGCAAATTTCCAAGGGACTCCGTTGGCGTTCGCTCTCGAAATGGTCGGCATGTCAGTGACCACGGTGACCGTCCTCTCCGAGCGCAGGCTGAACCGACTCATGAATCCTCATTTGTCGATGGGGTTGCCGGCTTTCCTTACCAAGGGCGCCGGAATGTTCTCCGGCCTCATGCTCACGCAGTACACCGCTGGCGCCTTGGTTTGTGAGAACCGTGTGCTCAGTCATCCGGCAGCCACCGGCTCGATTCCAGCCGCAGCCGACCAGGAGGACTTTGTCTCCATGAGCATGACCACGGCCATCAAGACCCGGCAGATTCTGGAGAACGCATGGCACGTCGCCGCGATCGAACTGATGGCGGCTGCTCAGGCCTTCGATCTGCGCGCACCGGTCAAACCCTCGCCGGCCTCGGAGGCGGCGTATCAGGTTATCCGCAGCCATGTGAAGAGACTCGACGATGACCGGCCGCTCTTCGACGATATCAACACCCTCACCAAGGTGGCTAGGGACGGCAAGATACTGGAGGCTGCCGAAAAGGCTATCGGAAAGCTGAATTGAACCGGGCGAAGACGTAAAGATTCGTCAGCGGCCGGCCTCGAACCGGTAGCCGATTCCGCGCAGCGTCTTCAAATAGCGGGGATGCCGCGGGTCCTGCTCGATCTTCTCCCGCAGACGGCGCACAAAAACGTCAATCGACCGTGGGGTTACGAACGACCCTTCTTTCCAAACCGCGTCAAGCAATTGGTCGCGGGTAAAAACCCGTCCCCGGTGCCGGGCCAGGTATTCGAGCAACCGGAACTCGCGGACCGTTGTGAGCACGGTCCTGCCCTGCACGCGAACCGTCATCGAAGCGAGATCAATTTCCAAATCCCCCAACTGAATGACCTCGTGATTGGGAGCCTCCGGAGGAACCCGGAGCACGTTGCGGACTCGCGCAATCAACTCACGAGGACTGAACGGTTTGGTGATGTATCCGTCGCCACCCGCGTCGAAAGCCTGAAGGCGGTCCGGCTCCTGAGTTTTCGCGGAAAGAAAAATGACAGGTGTCTTGCCCAGTCGTTCATGCTGGCGGATCTGGCGGCAGAGATCGAAGCCGCTGATCCCCGGCAGCATAATGTCGAGAAGAAATAGCGCAGGGTGCGCCATGGCTGCCATGGGAACCACCGGCGCACCGGAAAAAAATGTGGAAACCTCGTATCCCGCGGTTCGCAGGTTATGTTCGATCAGGCGCGACACATCGGGATCGTCTTCCACGACGTAGATCAGGTCAGGGCCACGCGGATTGTCTGTCGCCGGAAAATATTCCATGTTTAGATCGGAGCGGACGATGTGCCCATCCGATCGCGAACCCTACTGCTGTCTCTCTCCACAACGATCGCTAAGTGCCTGCTCAGCGATGAAATGTCCAAGCGGCGCAAAGACTGGAAAAATGAATCGACACTTCAGGCTCTTCATGAGAAACGGGCCTCAGAATCATGAAGAGTAAGAAGTACCGGAGAATTGTTACTACAGTGTGACTCCTCGGTTAAATTCAAATGAAGATCGGAGGCGGCTGAAGCTGCGAAAACATGGGGTTAGTACCCAATCACACAGGGCTGTTAATGCCTTATGAATGATTGATGAATTTTGGGGATGGGGGAAAAGACAAAGGGCGCTCGCAGCAAGGCATTTCATGCCGACGGTCTCAAAAAAAATTAACATTCCATTCATAATTCTGTAGCCATAATCTAACATTACATAGTTTACAGTCGTTGACCGGACGGTAAAGGCGACTCGACTCGGATCGTTAGTTTCATCTGGGTGGATCTCAATTGTTCTTGCGCAGTGGCGTGGCTCTGCTCGGTATAAGCAAAACGTACCGTGAAGGAGTTTGTGCGGCTGTCGTTGCGCCGCACAGAGCTGCCGAACCAACGCAAAGTTGAGTGGAGCCAGATACAAATTTCCGGGACCGGAAGATCGCAGGTGTGGGGTGGGCTCATGTACGTTAGTGAAAATAGGAAAAGGTTCGATTATCGAAAAAATGTTTTGCCAACCAAGACACGCATCCCTGTGGCCTGCATTGCAGAGCGCGGATCGACTTTCGCAAGACTTGCAATGGATTATTTGGGGCTCGAGGGCTTTGCCGCCCATACGCTTTCGGTAAAGGCTGACGTGATTCCACGGTTGGAGCAGCTCCGCCCGTCTTTGGTCATCATTGAAATGACGGTGCCGAGGGGGAGCGCGCTGGAGTTGTGCCGTGGAATTCGCGGCGTGCAATCTCTTACCCGGACTCCGGTGATCTTTCTTGCGGTGGACGATTCCGACGAAGACCGCGTTCTCGGGCTGGAGTCTGGTGCGGACGACTACATTGCGAAATCGTCGAGCGCGCGCGAAATCGTAGCACGAGTGCGAGCTGTGATGCGTCGCGTGGCGCGGGAGGAGCTTCAGTCCGGGATGCCCCACATTGTGCCTCCCTTTATCCATTCTTTGGCAGGAATATCGAGTCCAACGGTGCGGATGGGAGACATTGAGATCGATCCTGGTGCAATGAAGATTTCGGTCCGAGGTAGCGACGTCGTGACCACCAATCTGGAGTTTCGCTTGCTGTACTATCTTGCGCACAATCACGCGCGTGTGTTCACCCGAGACCAACTGCTGGACGCAGTCTGGGAAGCCCAGCATGTGGAACTGCGCAGTGTCGACGCCTGCGTGCAACGTCTTCGGCGGAAGATTGAACCGGATCCATTGCGGCCGACCTATCTGAGAACCATACGGGGAGCAGGTTACTGTTTGCACGCCGCCTAACCGTCGCCATCCTGTAGCCTTTTTTTAATACCCCGGTCGTTTTTCCGTAACACAGAAGGTCTATAGTGCTACGGTCTCCCCCTGTCCGTCATTAACCACGACCAACCCCGATCCAAAGGAGGAACGTCAATGCATGTCACACGTAGTTCCGCTTCCTTTCTGCTCTTGCTTCTGCTAGGCGTATTCACTGGGCAAGCCTTTTCGTCCACAATCGCCGTCGGCGGCTGCCAAAACCTCCTCAATTATGCAACCATTCAAGAGGCCGTAAATGCCGCTCCCGCCGGAAGTACGATCAGGGTTTGCCCTGGCACCTACCGTGAACAGGTGGTGATCAACAAGAACCTTACTTTGGAGGGGTATCAGTACGTGCTTGATGATGCGGTTTTGATTGTTCCTCCCACAACTGGCTTGGTCCAGAACACAACTGATGTGGATACGGGCAATCCCATTGCGGCGCAGCTTTTGGTGCAGAACACTGCTGGTCCGGTTTCGATCAGCGGTCTTACGGTCGATGGTACAGGCAATTTGGTCGCTACCTGCGGTCTTGACCTGCAAGGAATCCTGTTCCAGAACGCCTCGGGTACGGTGAACCACGTCGCCGTACGTAACCAAACACCCCAACCCGGCTACGGAGGTTGCCAGATTGGGGAATCAATCTACGTGCAGACGGCCACCGGCCAGACGTCCGCAGTGACCGTCGAACATAGTTCAGTTCATAATTACAACAAGAACGGAATCACGGGAAATGATACGGGCACGACGCTGACCGTCACCGGGAATTACGTTCAGGGAGCCGGCGTGGTTCCGAGTGGGGGAGCGGCACAGAATGGCATCGAACTTGGTTTCGGCGCCACTGGAACAATTACCGCCAACACCGTGATCGACAATATCTATGGGGATCCGACGATTGCGGCCTCAGCCGATATTTTGCTCTACGACACCGCGGAAAACAGCGGAATCACGGTCTCCTCCAACACAGTCGGCAACAGCCAGCTTCCCATCGCCCTGTATACCTTGGGTGATGATGGCGCGAACTTAGGTGATGGCGTCACCGTTACCAGCAACAAAGTCTTTGGCACATCGACGTACGATGCCATCGATGTCTGCACCAATGGTAATACGGTCAGGAGCAACACCATCCTCAATAGCGCTGAGTCCGGCGTGCATTTGGATGCCTCATGCGGCGCTTACTTCGGCGGAGCGACAGGCAACAACAACATCGCAACCGGAAACACCATCGTGGAAAGTGCATGTGCCGGCATTCTCGCCGACACCGGCACAACCGGCAACACCACGAGTCCGAACACGTACTTCACCGTGCCAACCACAATGGCCGCCGTCTGCAACGACCCGCCGCCGGTCCACATACAAGACGCCATCCTTGCGGGGCACACACGCGCTAAGGCTGCGCATAAGTTCAGCCCAGCGAGGTAAGCCCGAACGAGACCAAAACGTCGGAATGAGAAAGAACGCCGGGAATCTGAATTTCAGGTTCCCGGCGTTCTAATCAAGCGTCAACTTATTTGCTGATGCTGCTGAGGGGTGGCGGCGCAGTGGATTCTTGTAGCACTCTCAGTTCGTGTTCCATCCATTCCAGGTTCGTGCTGTATGGAAAAGCTGCCTTGAACTCGGGTATCGTTTTATAAAAAGCGAAAGCGGTGCCCGGTGGAGCCGCCGCACGCAACTTCGCTTTGCACGCGGTGGGTGTGTCGGTCTCGAACATATTTTGCTGCATGCGGAATTTCTTCGCCTGAATCTTTGGCAGCCAGTCGAGGGTCTCAAGCGTCGCCGCTTTCTCCAAGAATTCCGGCTTCACGTAATCCGCCCGTTCGTCCTCCGGCACAAGGGGAGAGGTCGCGATCCAAGTCGGCCAATCGCCCCATGGATCCAGCACATCGAGCACCTTAATCCGCGGATCGACGGCTGAAGCCAGGATCGCGATGGTGGCTCCCGTCCCTTGGCCGAACATGCCCACCCGGTTCATGTCGAAGTCGCCGCGAGCCTCCAAGTAATACAGCACCATTTGCACGTCGTGCGCCGTCGTACCCAGGCTTTCCTGCAGTTCGCTGACGAACCACTCCCGCATCGGCCGGTCGTGATAGCGATGCCCGGTGAGCGCGGAAACAAAGCCCACGGCGGCAAAGCCGTCCTTGGTCAGGGCCGTATCGAAGATTTCATTCCTGTAGGGATCCGTGTCCGTGGGAAAGCCATACAGATTCAAGATCACCGGAGGCTTCTTGACCCCCTTGGGCTTGATCACGTACAGGTCGAGCGGATCGCCCCACCTCCACTGTAACTGCAGCAACTCCACGGTGTACCCGGGATGGGTGTCATCGAGCAACCCGACCGGCGGAACCGGCATCAGGTGGCTGCTGCTCAACGATGGCGTGGTCCAGTCCTCGGTCACGTCCTTAAAACGGTGGTCGTTCGGATTGGCGATCGGCGGCGATGCCGGCTCCAGCTCTTGAGCAATAGATACCGAGGCCAAGATTGAGGACAAAATTAACAGTGCGATTCCGAAAGCAGCCTTTTTCACAGACATCATTGACAGCCCTGTAGACATAATCTTCCCTGGACTCGAATCTTCTCCGCGGAGTAAGTGATGAACGCAGCGATGGGAGCTAGGTTTTCTGAACTCCCGCGATTTTACTATCCGTTTCCCGCAGAATGCAACGCGCCCTGACGCAAATCAGTCGTACGTAAAAGAAGGGCGGACCAACCTGCGGACCGCCCTCCGTACCAGACGCACTGCTTATCGATTGACGTTCGTTTTCAGTTCACTGCGGTCTTGCAACCGGGCTCTTGTCACCAGCCGAGGTTTCATTCTGAACGACCTGTGTCTGTCCTTCAGTGGTGACGCCGATCGTGTCGGGGATAATGAGCCCGCCCGTGTCGTCGCCGCACTCTGTGGATGTGTTTTTAACCGTCGCACAGGTTTCGACCTTAGTGCCGTTGCCGTAACGCTGTTCGTAGTGTGAACGCAGCAGTTTGAGCCCGAGGTCAGAGACTGTGGGGCTGCAAGCCGGAGTACTGCTTGCGCTGCAAGTCACTGCTGCGTAGGGGATGTAGTCGGGAACACCGCCTACAACATACCCCTGCGAGGCCTTAACCAGGGCTCCTACATTTGTCTCAGCCGTGCCCGTGGCAATCGTACGCAGAATATTCCACGTCCGATAGGTGCCGTTGCGGACGTTCGGGAAAGAGAACCCGTTCGCCCAGATCTTGTTTTCCGCGCAGGGGAACGCATTGGGTGAGAGCCCGCACGGCGTGTTGCCCGGTATCGTGCCCGGAGCATTACCGAGCTGACCGGGATCGATGTTGCCCGAGTAGGACGCGAAGATCGGATCGACACCGTCCACTTCGATGTAGCCGAAGTTGGCATTGTTGGCGAGCGAGCTCACATTGCCATAGCTGAAGAAGGTGTAGGTGATGCCGTCCTGTGCAGTCTGGTAGCTACCCGGAAAGCACTTGGAGCAAAGGGTGTTATGAGAGGACAGCACGCCTTCCACCACTTCGCCGGTACCGATACCGCGATAACGTCCGCCCTTGCCCGTTGCATTGCTGACGCACACACTGGAGGACGTATTCGGGTTCTGGGACAATGCGGTTAGCGGGTCATTTGCCGTCGTCGCCGTGCCCACGGCGCCAACGACAATCGGACCGATATTGGCTTCCTGGCTGACGCCAAGAACTCCCGTGCCGGCAGCCATGGGGGACCCGGTGTAAACGGTGGGGCGCCGGAATAAAGCATTCTCGATTGAGTTGTATGTGCCAGAAGTGGGCTCGCGAAGGAAGATGTTAATTCCGCCAGCAGGCAGCCCGAACGCGCTGGCATCGCAATTGTTGCCGCCAAACGCCTGTTGAAGCTGATATTCAGTAGCGCTAGTGAGGTTGGCCAGCGAGTCCTGGCGCCCCGCGATAAATACCAACGGCTCTCCGCCTACGCTCGTTACGGTGTACGCGGGAATTTTCGTATTGGTGAAGGGATCGGTGCCGGAGATGTTGAAGGCCAGAACATTGGCTTGCTGCGTGCTGCCAGGCATGCCGCTGAGGACCGGGTTTCCCACGCCATGAGTGGTACCGGCCGGGTAAGCCGCCGGAACACCCGAAGCGTTGTTGACGTTGTATCCGTCGCCGTCAAGGCCGTCGCTGCCGCCGTTGGAGTAGGTACTGGCGCCGAGCGCCGAGTTGATTCGGGCCATGGCAAAGGCAGCATCTTCAGGACGGATGTCCGATGCTGCCGAGTTCTCCGGCGTTCCATTGTTGAGGATCGCTTGGATGTTCGCCGGGAGAGCAGTATCGCAGCTTGGACTGCACAGGCTGTTGTTCCATACGGTGATTAGGTTCGACCCGCTCGTAGAGGCGCCATTAGGAAGAACTAGGTTGCAATGGGGCTGGGCAAAGTAGCAACGGTCTCCGATGACCGAGTCTACCTTGATGTACATCCACACGTTGCATCCTCCGGAACACGTGGCATTGGTATCCCAAACCACCCAGGTGGCAGCAGCGTCTTGATTGGGAGTGGACGGTCGGGTATCATTCAAATACGGTTCACCGGAACCACCCTTTGCACTTGTCCAGTGGAACGTAGGACTGACGCAGCCGGTGAGCAGAGAGCTACATGTGCCTTGTCCTGCGTTAGTCGTGCTGGGAGCGCCGAAAGCACCCAGAGCCGCCGTCTGCCACAGGGCGGTCGAGCCACCCATCACTACCTTTAGAGTCTGAGCTTGTGCCAGAGGCACGATGCCCACAATCGCGGCCAGCATCAGCACCGCGAAAATTGTCTTCATACGCGACATAAGTTTATTCCTTTCGTAGTTTGGATATCGGTTTCGAAGATCATTGTGGTTGACGTACTGCATCGCCACACACAAAGACAACCGGGGGAAATCTTGCCGTGCCGACAAATCTTTTTCGCGAGCCTGGTGAACATCTAACCGTATGACCTTATCCTCGACACACAGCCGCGCGGCAAAGGTCGTTTGAATTTCACGTGGAGTGTAATGGTTCACCCGGCGTTGAAGTGTTAACAGTCTGCGATAAGTTGATGAAAATTGTATTAATGGAAGCAACTGCAAACTCTTGCACTCCAGGCTCTCCGGGGTTGCGATGGCAAGGAGACCATCATAGAAAGCGGAATCCCTTCCAGCCTTCGTGATTTCTTCCAGCCGACGACTTCAGTTGTGAAAAACTAACTCCCGTTCCCGTTCTTGGGAGCAGCCTTGAAATCTGAGAGTAGAGCGGCCTGAGTATACGGGTTGGTCGTCACGGCGAGCGTGAAAGTTCGGAGAATAGTTTGTTAAGGAATGGCGACAATCATTGCTTTGGCGAGAAGAACGCTCGACAAAATTAACGTTCTTTTAACTATTGGGCCCAGACCCGTCATATACAATTCGCGCTTGTCTTTACATCCTCGTAATAAAAAAGCATGTTGCCCCGGAGCCACGAGCGTGAGATCGTTTGTGCTTTTTCCCTGTTCCCGCGTTATCAGTAGTGCTCTCACGCTGTTGCTTCTGGGGTGGTCATTTGGCGTGGCTCAGGAGCCAGCACCGGCGGCGACAGCCGCCGTTCACGGAAAGGTCACTGATCGGACGGGCGCCGCCGTGCGCGATGGGAAAGCCGTTCTTGCAGGTGCTACGGGCGCGAGACTTGCAGTTCCGGTCAATGACAAAGGCGTATATTCCGTCACCAGTGTGCTCCCCGGAACCTACACGTTAACCATATCGGCAGACAGCTTTGCAGATAGGGTCTTCGCTAATTTTACGCTGACGCCGGGTAAGACTTTGACATTGGACGCGACTCTGGAGCCGGCGAGCCCCAAGCCCGCAGTGGAGGCGGAGAGGGCGGAGCAGGTGGAGCAAAGTGCCGCTCCCGGTAATCGGAAAATTGCAGCGACTGGCACGGGCGTCATTAAAGGGACAGCGACTGACCAAACCCAGGCCGTCGTGGCAAATGCAAAAGCAGAGCTTACGAATGCGGTGGGGGACAAACTTGAAACCCAGGTCAATGATAAAGGCGCGTATTCTTTTACCGGACTTGCGCCGGGCATTTACACGCTAGTAATAACGGCGCCTAACTTCGCTGCCAGAACTTTCGATAACATTACACTTACTGCGGGACTCGAACTAACCCTGGATGCTTCCCTGGAACCAGCGCGAACCAAGGAAGAAGTGAACGTGGAATCCAGCGGTGTGGGACAAGTGGAAACCGAAAGCGCGACTGTTTCGGGTACGATTACGCAAAAAGAAGTAGAGGCGATCGGACTCAACGGCCGTAATTTCACGCAACTCATCGCACTCGCACCCGGCGTCAGTAATCAGACTGGGCAGGACGAAGCCAAGGTGGGAGTGACGGGCAGCGTGAACTACAGCGTGAACGGAGGCCGCGTCGAGTACAACACTTACGAGGTCGATGGCAGCGACGTGCTCAACACTGGGCTGAACGGCTCCTCGAGCACGCTTATGGTCTACCCCAGTCTGGACGCGATTCAGGAAGTAAAAGTGCTGACCTCCAACTACGGCGCTCAGTATGGGCGAAGCGCGTCCGGGACAATACAAGTCACCACCAAGTCGGGAACCCCGAAGTGGCATGGAAACATTTACGATTTCATCCGCAACGAAGCGGTCAACTCGCGCAATTTTTTCGATACCGAATATGCGACTCCGCCACCGGTGGGGGAAACCTGCTGCGAGAAGACGTTTGGGAGCAAAGCTCCGCTGTATCGCCGGCAGGATTTCGGGGGCACGATCGGCGGTCCGCTCTACATTCCTGGGGTTTTCAATACCAAGAAAGACAAGACTTTCTTCTTTTTCTCCGAGGAATTCCGTCTGGAAAAAACGCCCACGGAGTACAACCAGGCGGTTCCCGGGTTGAAAGAGCGGGGACTTTGCTTGTCGCCGTGTGGCCAGGTTTCGACGGCGCAGGGGATCGTGAAAAACCTGCAAGTCAGCCCTAACACTGGGGCGGTTTACCAGGACTTCGATTTCAGTGACGTGTGCGCGCCGGGTGACGCAACTTTTGTGCGGGTGCAATACCCCGACTGCCCGTCCGTGGGACCGGCGCCGGGTGGACTGGCTGCTGCGGCGCACTTGCTAATAGCAAGCACTGGGGGCAATGCCTACCGGGGCGTCGATAAGAACGCGCTGGCGATCTTGAATTCGGGGCTGATACCGTTGCCCAATGCTCCCTATGGCTGTAACTTCAGCCTGCCGAATCTCAATGCCAGCCTTACTAACCTCGACCCTACGGATCCCAACCATTGTTACAACACCTCTGTCTCTCCTTCCACTTACTGGCGTGAGGAGTTGTTTCACATAGATCAGACGTTGACCAATAAAACCAGGGTATCGTTTCGATACGCCCATGATGCCTGGGACACGACGGTACTGGCGCCGCAGTGGAGCTACCTGAGCATCACCAACCCCTCGGCGGGTACGTTCCCGACCGTCCAGAACCGCTTCCTTGGGCCGGGCACCAGCCTGGTGGCGCGAGTGACGGACACGGTATCAACCACGCTGCTGAACGATCTGGTCCTCAGCTACGTCAACTCGAGTATTACGTTGGCCGACCGGAATGGGCCGGGGGGCGCTCAGTTCCAGCGCAACACGACGCTCGACCAACCACTGGTTACCGATCCGTCAGCTCCCGGAATTTGCAATCCGACGCTCAGCATTGACCCCGCGAGTCTTGTCCCAGAATGCGCCATCGGCCACATTTTCAACAACGGCTTCGGCGGTAAGATGCCGGGCGTCGCAATCCTGGGTACCAACGCCGCTTATGGCAGCAGAGGGTTTGCGGTCGATCCCGCCTACATGCCGTGGGGCCACACCAATCCTACTTATTCTGCCCGAGACGATGTGGGCAAGGCGTTTGGCAAACACACGCTGCAGTTCGGAGCGCAATACGTGTACTCGCAGCGTAATCAGACCAACAATGCCATCGGCGCAGCTTCGGGCGACTTACAGGGCCTGCTGACCTTCAGCAATCTCGCGCACAGTACGGGAAACGCCTTCGCCGATTTTCTGATTCAAAATCCAAGTCCGAATGGGGACGGCCTTATTTCGGGATTCATTCAGAGTTTCACCCAGGATTCGGCGCAGGGCCGCTACTACCAGAAGTACCAGATCGCTGAACCTTATTTCCAGGACGACTGGAAGGTGACTAAGAAGCTCACCGTGAACCTCGGCCTGCGAATCAGTCTGTTTGGCACCTACCACGAGAGGAACCACAACGCGTGGAACTGGGAAGCCTCGCGATTTAACGCATCGAGGTTTGCGGTTGATCCAGTGTATGGCGAGCTTCTAGATAAAACGGCCGGATCGGTCCCGGTTTCGTTCAACCCCTCGACGTTCCAGCTAGACCCGGGCGTGGTCGGCGACCTGGGGTTGGTTCGGTGTGGTCTTAACGGCACGCCCATCGGCTGCATGACAGGGCACCTGTTTAATCCGGCGCCCCGGGTTGGTTTTGCCTGGGACCCATGGGGCGACGGCAAGACCTCGATCCGTGGAGGCTATGGCGTCTTCTTTGAGCATGGCACCGGCAATGAAGCCAACACCGGGTCCCTGGAGGCTAGCGCGCCGGTCGTGCTCAGCATGACGCAGCCGCTTCCTACTAACTACCCATGCATCGGAAATGTCGGATATGGGAATGCCAGCAACCCGGAATGCACGAGCCCCTCGGGCTTTTATCTTGGCGTTTCTCCACCGCCAGCCGGGTCCGTTTTTCCAATCGATGTCACCTCGATTCCGACCAAGGTGGTTTGGCCCTATGCTCAGCAGTGGAGTTTCGGCGTTCAGCGAGAACTGTCCCGAGCGGTTGTGGTCAACCTGTCGTACGTGGGGAGCAAGGGAACGCACTTAACGGTCGAGCGTCAGCTCAACCAGTTAAAGCCGCTGCCGGCAAACGAGAATCCCTTCGGCCCGAACGAGCCCCTGACCATCGCGGAGTGTAACACTCCACCCTCTGGTGCGCAGGGCCCAGGAAATTCCCCTGGAGACGGCTTCACTCCGTTCCTGCTGCAAAATGGAACTCTGGTGACGCCGCAAAACCCCGCCTACATGTATTTGCAGGCAGCGTGCACAAATCCAAACATCCCGAACGTCAATTCCCTCCCGGGCCGACCCTACCCAGGTTTGGGAAGAGTTCTCGCGTTGCAGAATGTAGCCAGTTCGAGTTATCACGCTCTGCAGGGCACGCTGCGACACACCAGCGGGCCGTTGACGGCTGGAATCTCCTATTCCTACAGCCACTCGCTGGACGATTCATCGGATCGAAGCGATCCGATTCTGGTCAATTCTTACGACCTGCGTGAGAACCGGGCCAGCTCGAGTTTTGACGAGCGTCATCTGCTCAATATCAGCTATGAGTATCGGCTACCACTCAAAGGGCTTTCTCGTCGTTTCAGCGACTGGGCCAATGAGCGACCCAAGGGCCCGACTGCACCCCAAGCAAACTGTTGTTCGATGCTGTCGAATATGCTTCTCGATGGCTGGGAGCTTTCGGGAGTAACGCTGGTTGCGTCGGGCACGCCGTTTACGGTTATTAACAGCGCCGGTAACACCGGCATTTCCGTAACCGACAATGCCGGCGTCTCCAGCGGACTCGGCGTCGCGGCCTCGTACCCCGACGTAATGAAGGGACAACAGTCGCCAGGCAGCAATTCTCAAAGTTTTGGCCCGCTCATCGGCAATCCTGCGCAGTTTGTGGCTCCTCGGGGGCTCACCTTTGGGGACGCCGGCCGGAACTTCCTGAATAATCCGCGGCGCACGAACTTCGACCTGTCGGTGCTGAAACATTTCAAGATCCGGGAAGCCGGCGATCTTGAGTTCCGGGCTGAGGCTTACAACGTACTTAATCACACTCAGTTCCGGATCTACGACCCCGACAACCCGGGCAGCAGTGGAAACAACATCATCAGTTGCTATGCCGGTCCAGTGTATTCCGCCGGATTTCAGGGTGGTGGGGCCAATTGCGTCACCGGGGCTTCCTTTTTGCACCCGGTCGATGCGCATCGGCCCCGCACCATACAGTTTGGCCTGAAGCTAGGGTTTTAGGACACATGCCGACTTTGACTAAAAATCCGGTGCGATGTCAGACGACTAAACAAACGCTCTGGCCCCGGTTTCGCGGAGGGTATGTGAAGGGTCTGTTGCTTTTGCTGCTAGCCGGCACTATGACGTTTTCGGCGTGTGGGGGTGGTACCTCCTCGAGCAGCACACAGATCCTCCCAACGCTTTCAGGCAACTGGCAGTTCAACATGGCGGAGCAACTCAACCCGGATCCCAACGGACTTTCATTCGTGGGTGGTCTTCAAGGAGGGTTTCTGCTCCAGAATAAGGGAGCGGTGGCGGGAACGGCAACCTTCTTCTTCTCGCCCGCGCCGTCGGCGCTCGATCCAAACCCGACACTGTGCAACAGCGGATCCGCTGCGATCACCGGTACGATCAACGGCCAGACCGTAAGCCTCACCGCGGTAGCCAATAATCAGACTTTACTTACGCTTACTGGAACGCTAAGTCTCGATGGCTCTGCGATGACAGGTTCGTATACTTCGACCAGCGGCGCGGGTTGCGGGATCGTATCAACCCAGGAATGGAGCGCTTTCCTCGTACCGCCGCTCACGGGGGCGACCCAAGGGAGCTTTCACAGCGCGGGCGGCGCTGCCGGCCTGAACGAGCAAGATTTTCTGGTGTCGGGGGCACTCACCCAAGCAGCGAATACCGGAGCCAGTAGCGCGACAGTCACCGGCACTTTGAACTTTGTGAACTCGACAACCGATCTGAGCGACTACCCTTGCATCGCTGAAGCATCGGTTGACGGCTACATCAGCGGAAATGTCGTAGTCCTGCAGATCATCGGGGCGGGGACCAACGGACCCAACATTGGTCAGATCGGTGCGTCGGTGGGATCGGGTCTTCAGCCCGTCACCTTCGCCCCCGCGCAAGGCGGATACATACTGCATGCAGTGGCTGGAGCGGGATACGCTGTCTATGCCGCAGCCTGTGGTGGCGGAACCCTCGCTACCCCCGCCGACTTCGGCGTCATCTGCCTTGGAGTGAACACTACAACGGCTTGCCCACTGCCGATCACACTGGCTCCCTCCGCGCTGAGTTTCTTGTCTCAAACCGTGGGGTCGCCACCGACGACGCAGACCGTCACCGTGACAAACACTTCGGGCACTACGCTCGCCGGTGTCATGTTGACGTTAACCAATGATGGCGCGAGCAATTTCACGGAGACGGACACTTGCGGCCTCGGGGGCGTGCCTTCGCAGGGGGGGCCTTTCAATCTGAATTCGGAGCAGTCTTGTGTCATTACGGTTGCTTTTGCTCCGCTGCAAAACTGCGCGGCCGGCACTGTCGCGACCCAGTGTTTAACAGCAACGCTGGCGGTTACCAGCCCCAACAACGATGCGATTCTTACTGTGCCCATTACGGGCGGAGTGAGCATCAATGCAGCCTCGACTTCTGAACTCGAGTTCCGCACGGAACTGGGGTCGACCGACCAACGCGGGCATCCGGCAGAGATCCGGCGAAGCTCGGACACCCGCCCTTTCCAGGACTTCGAACATCATGCAGGAATCTACTAGAAACCCGATGACTAACGCTGCCAGGCTATGCCCGACGAATCGCGAACCGCTGTCGCCCCGCCCTAGTGGCGGGTATGCGCAGAGTCTTTGGATTTTATTGCTGGCGGGGACGATGCTGCTTTCGGCGTGTGGGGGCGGCGCTTCCAGCGGCGGCTCGCAGCCGAGTGCGACCCTCGCGGGCAACTGGCAGTTCTCTATCGTGAACACGCCCGACCTAACTTTAAAGAGTGGCCTGCAGGGCGGGTTTCTGCTGCAGAACAATGGATCGGTGACGGGCGCTGTGATCTACTCGAATACGCTGCTGGCTTCGGAGACGGGACCGTGCAGCAGTGGATCCTCTCCGATCACCGGGACCGTCAGCGGCCAGAACGCCGTAAGCCTTAAATTGGTAGCCGGAATGCAGACTTTTGCTCTTACAGGAAAGCTGAATTCTGATGGCTCGATGACGGGTACTTACACGTCAACCCCTGGTACCGCCGCCGATGGTACCCCTTGCGGAAGCGGGACCGTTCAAACGCCGCTGGCATGGAGCGCAATACCCGTGCCACCGCTCACGGGATCGATTACCGGCGGCTTCCACGCCGCCAGCGGTTCTAACTCGGGCTTGAAAGACCAGGATTTTCCCCTGACCGGCACGCTCACCCAGGGAGCGAATATCGGAGCCAGCAACGCGACTGTCACGGGCACCTTGAGCTTTATCGACCCGACGACCCTTCTAAGCGATTACCCCTGCATCTCTTCTGGCACTGTTTACGTCAATGGCCAAATCAGCGGCAACACCGTCGTTCTACAGCTCATCGGGACGGACGGATCGAACGCCGGGCAGATTGGGAATTCGGCCAGCCTAGCTGGAACTACCCCCGTCACCTTCGACCCCACGACGAATGGATACGTTCTCCACTCCACTGGAACTGGATATGTCGTGAACACGAAAGCTTGTCCCGCTCCCAGCAGCGACGACGCTGGATACATTTGTGTCGCATTGAACAGTACGACCGCTTGCCAGCAACCGATCACGCTCTCTCCAGCCGTCCTGTCCTTCCCGCCTCAAATGCTGGGTTCGACGAACCCGTCAACGCAGACGATTACGCTCACAAACATCCAGCCTCCGGGCAGCGCTCCGCTGCCAAGTCTGACGTTGACGTGGATGGCGCAATCCGGCGTTACGGATACCGGCCCTACCGATTTCACTGGCGTACCCAATTTCACGGGGGTAGACACTTGTGTGCCTGGGGAAATCTTGAACACAAGTGGGGGTGGAAACACTCTTATCGGGTCACCTTTCAACCTGCTTCCAGGACAGTCCTGTACGGTTACGGTTTCCTTTGCGCCTCAGGCAAGCTGCACATGGCTGCCGGCGAATCAGGGCGGAACCTCCCCAGCCCGATGTCCGCTCACTTTGAGCGCAAGCCTAACCGTCAATAATGTTCCTAGCGTAACTTGTGCCGCACCACCTTGCACTGCACAACCTGGCGGTACGGAGTTTCTCGTGCCCATCACGGGCAGCGGACTCAGCTTTGTTCAACCCTCGACTCCCCAGCTCGATTTCGGAGCGGAGGCGTTCGGCGAAGCCAGCCTTCCTCAATTGCTGAACCTCACCAACTACGGCGCAACCCCAGTGCAGATATTGCCGAAAGGGACATGCGTGAACAAATCCTACATTCAGCAGTACATGCTCCCGCACCCATTAATGGAAAGCAGTCCGGTGGCAGGCCTGCAAGTAGTGAGCAATGCGTTCCCGGACCCTGACCAATCCACAATCCAGTACAGTTGCGACACCGATCCCGGCACCTTGACGCCCAACTTCCAGATATCCTCGGACACTTGTAGCGGAACGTTGCTGGAGCCCCAGACCGGATGCAGCCTGGAGATTGAGTATGTACCGCAGTCAGCGAACACCGCTTCCGGCGGTCTGGATTATTCCCTGGAACTGAACACGGTGCAATGCACTGACCCGGTGAATGACCCTCCGTCTCAGTCCAACCCTTGCGAACTCGACGGCGGACGGTTTCCAGTCGAACTAACAGCGAATCTAGGCAGCCCGCTGAGAATGTCCCCCGCCGCCGGGTTGAATTTTGGCAATGTGTCCGCGGGTAAATCAAGTGTCCCGCAGACGATTACGCTTCTGAATGACCCCGTTCCGAACGCGTCAACCGTGAACTTCGTCGGCAAGGTGGTGGTGAGCGGCAACTACTCTGAGACCGACGATTGTCCGCCCAGCCTGGCTCCGGGTGGCAGTTGCACGTTGACTGTAACTTTCAAACCCAAGAGCGTAGGTCACAATGCCGGGACCCTCGCCATTAATTACACGGCCGGATCGAGCTCCCTCCAAACTCAGCCGGTTTATCTTCTGGGGACGGGGCAATGACTCGCGCTCGCCTCGGCCCGCTTAAATGTTCAGAGGTTGCTTATGCGGAATCGGACAGTCAAGTTCAGGATCGGATCCCACGGCAAGTGATGAAGGCGTAAATCGTGATGAAGCAATTCAAGGAGGTTGGCAGTGGCAACTAGGCGATGGATTCTCTCTCTTCTGCCGGCGGCGGCGATTGCAGTGCTCGCCGGATGCGGCGGCAATAACACTTTTAGTCCACAGAATCCTCCTCCTCCGCCACCGTCGACGCTCTCCATCTCCGTTACCACCGTGCCCGCAGCGCCCGCATCCGGACAGCCGGTGCCCGTTCCAATCAACGGCACTGTGACCCTCACCGCGACGGTTACTAATGACTCAAGCAGTGCGGGAGTGGACTGGGCTTTATTACCAACAAGCTGCCAGGCGAACCCCGGCACTTGCGGCACGCTTAGCGCCCCGCATACCGCCAGCGGTACGCCCGTGATCTATACGCCACCCACTAGCCTGCCGAATAACAACCTGAACGTTGTCGTTGTGGCTTATGCGACTGCGGATCAAAGCCATAATGCTCTGGCCCAGATCGATGTGAGCGCCTTTGGCTCCGCCCTCAGCGGCACCTACATTCTCGAGGCCCAGGGATCAGATTCTACTTTCAACCCCTTCCAGTTCGCGGGGCTGGTCGTCCTTGACGGCAACGGAAATATCACGGCGGGCCAGCAGACGGTCAACTTCTTCGATACAACTCTCGGCGCCCAGGTGTCAGACACAAACACCATCACCGGTGGCAGCTATTTCCTTGGCCCCGACGGGCGAGGAACAATTACTATCAACCCGCAAAACCCAGACATTGGCCCGGAGAGTTTTAGTTTAATGTTCCTCTCCAGTTCCCAAGCGCTGATTGCTGCACTACCGACATCTCTCCTCGCTATCTCGGGCACCGGTACCATGGATCTGCAAGACCCTAAATACCAGGCCACTCCCCCGCCGACCTTACCCCCGAGCGGTTATGCCTTCGTAGTGAACGGAACTACGGCCGGGTTGCCTCAGACTTTCGGCGGGATTCTCGACATTGATTCGTCTAATAACGTGGTAGAAAGCGGCAGCGTGATGGATCAATACGTTGCCAGCAACGGAGTCGGGCTAGCGCCGGTCCACAACAACACGAAACCTACCGGGTTAGTGTCCTACACTTCCACATTCGGTGGGGTCATCACGTTGGCTCTGAACGCTCCCGCCTTCAGCAATAGCAACCCGACCCCAACGTTTACCGGCTATATTGTCGACGACAACCACATAAAACTGATCGAGAATGATGGGACCTCCAGCACCGTCGGGCTTGCCGTCGCCCAAGGTTCTGACACCGGCACTTTTAGCGACGCGTCGTTCTCCGGAACGTACGCGTTTGGTGTCACCGGGGTAGACCTCGATAATGTCAATAGCCCGCCGGCCTCGACCACCTTGACTTCGGCCGGCTTGTTCACCGCAGATGGCGCCGGCGACCTGAATGGATTCACCGACACGCTTCTCCAGTCAAACACCTTCGCGGGCCTGAACGGTACTTGCACTGTGAATGGCGCCGCCCCGAATGGTGCTCAGATCAGCGCAGCGTTCGATGGTGCAATATATTCGGTCGACGCGGCAGGACTCGGTCGCATCGGCGTATCTTTAGAGACCTTTTCCCCCCAGCCGGTGTGCAGAGGTTTTACCTCTCATTTCCTTCTCTATCTCATCGACAATGGAAGCGCAGCGCTGGCTATCGAGGACGGTAACGCCAACTATCCATTTGTCGGAACCGGAATAGCTTACCTGCAATCCACTTCTCCAACATTTCCCGACCCCACCCCCAACAACATGTACGGATTTAGCTTCACTCAGCAGAATGGGTCCGAATACGACGGCACCGCGCAGATGACCGTGAACCCCTCTGCCACCCCGCCATCTTTGTCTGGCACCGTTGATAACAATACTGGTGTGGGCCAATCGTTTACCGGCACTTTCACACCCCAGCCAAGTTGCCCCGTGAGTCCTTCCTCGAGCGGTTGCTTCGCTGGCACTTTTTCGAATGTAGGGCGAGATTCCGCCTTCGTTGGAACACCCCCGGCCGGAGAAACCTACGAATTCGCGGCCGATTTTTACATCATTGACGCGGATCATGGCTTCTTCGTTGAATCGGACTTGCTGCGCCAACCGACGCCACAGGTGTCCTTCGGATACTATGCCTGTCAAAACTCGGTGACCGGTCAGCCTACCTGTCCGACAACTCAGCCAGATGACGCGCGTGGCAGTGCGTTCCGGAAGTAGGTGGAGATTCTTGCAGCAAGGGGAATGGGATGGTCCAGGCTGCGCTGATGAAACAGGGATCGAGGACGGCGCGATAAGCCACCACGCCGCTTCCGATGTGAGCTTTTCTCTTACCGCGTTTCTGAAATCTACTGTTGCGGGGGCGACTGCCCTGGGTTTTGCTGCGGTTGCGAAACGACTTGGGGTGGGCCGGTGTTCGGCATTGATTGTCCACCAGTTCCTTGAGTTAGGCTATCGGGGTTTGCCGAGGGGAGACTGGGATTCACCGGCCCCATCAGCTGGCCGCCGCGGTCCATCCCCTGGACGTATATAAAGAGCCAGTCGTTGTAATGGTCCTTGCCGAAGAACACGCGAATGGTCTTCGCCTTGCTTGTGCTGGCAACACCCAGAATCGGTCCTCCACCGAACGTCGGCCCCTTGAGGCCGGAATCGGAACCTGCGTCGGAATTCGAAGGCGACGATCCGGGCGAATTCGAATTTCCCGATGCATCCGAGTTGCCGGAGGAAGGAGCGTTACCCGAATCGCCATTCTCGGAAGTCTGGCCATTCGCGCCGCCCGTTTGTGTTCCCACTCCGCCTTGCGCCGGCAAACCACCTTGCCCCCCGACCCCATTCTGCCCGGGCAGTACCGGCCCATTGTTCAAGGCGACGTCCGCCTGATGGAGCAGTTTGAAGTCCTTCTCCTTGCCTGTGACTGGATCTCTACTCATAGGATCCGTGTAGCGCTTACGTAGGAACCGGAGGTTGTTTGTATTTTCTAGTTCTTCGAGGCTCGAGGGATACCGTCCAAGCTTCTTGTAGAAGCGTTGAATCGCGCGCATGTAGGCTGTACCGCGGTGTCTTAACTCCGCTTCGCGGTCGCGCCGGATCTGCTGCTTGAGCTCGGGCAGCGCTGCCACCAGCGCAATCATCATGAGCGCTAAGGCAAGCATCAGCGTGATCATCATGTAGCCGCGCTGCTTCAGGCGATTGCGCAATTTTGCCCTCGAGACTGCGGGCGTGGGGCCCTTAGTTGAGATCATTCAACTCCAGCGGAAAAAATGAAAGCGCGCCGCCTCCGGGGGAAACGTCAACCAGCACGAGCGTACGAATCTGTCCCTGACTGAGCAAATAGGTCTGATTGATGAGTTGGGTTTTGCTTCCCGAGGCAGTCACGATCATCATGATTTGCGCAATGCCACTGGACGGTATTGGAAGGCTGACGTAAACGCTCGCCTGCCCGAATAAGAGGGAAGGAATAATCGGCTCGACTTGGCTAATGTCGGTGCCGGGTGCAACCAGGTAAATATCCGCGCTCGGGGGTGCGCTGGGAGAGGCGTCTATAATGCGGATCTCCGCCTGGCCGGATAATGGCGCCGTGTTGTTGTCAGGCAAAAGAATCACGGTTGGGGCCGCGTAAAGTCCCGTCAGGAGCACCGTAGACTGCGACCCGCTGTTAATGTTCAGGGGGGTGCTGCTGATGACGGGCGTGGTTGTGCCGGTCAAGAATACTGCGATTGGATCACTGCCCACCGAACCCGACTTATATCCGGACGCCGGTACCGTTGCCCCGAAGCCGACATTTGTAGCCACTGATTTTCCGTTAAGCGAAATGTCGAGATTGTCCGGAGCGTCGGGGATGGTCTGCACCACTCGATATTGGGCAGTGCTTGGTTTTGAGCCGCAACTGGTGGCAAAAACGCAGAGGACGACCGTCGCTAGCGCAAAGAGTGGAACTTTGAATAGACGAGACAAACTTCTCTCTCCGTAAGGCAAGTTCTGGCGTGAGCGAGCCGTGCAAATTGGCTATTCTATCCTTTGCCTTTACAGGCTTGTGTGAATTTTGTGTGACAACGCAGGACTGCGGGACTCTCCGACATTACCCGGTATTCCGCGCCAGTCCCAGCGCGTCGAGGCAGTGGCGCACCCGCTGCCATACTCCTCTCGCGGAGTGTCCAATGTTATCTTTAGGACGGCAGCGGCGTAATTCATGGAAATTCTCAAAAGACTTTTTGAGCGACATTTCCAGACGGCAGTCGAGCGGGTGCAGCCGCTGCAGGATCAACTCGGCGGTTCGGGACGCAGGATCATCCGCCTCTCCAGCGAGAAACTCAGCGCCATTGGCATTCTCTATGACGTGCGCGAAGAGAATGTCGCCTTCCTTGAATTTTCCCGGCATTTTCGCCTGCACGGTTTACCAGTACCGGAGGTTTACGCCGAAGACCTGAACCAGGGCGCTTATTTGGAAGAAGACCTCGGGAACACCACTCTGTTTGAGTTTCTCTCGAAGCATCGCGACGGCGCGGCCATCGCTCCCGAGGCGGTTGCGGCCTATCGCAAAGTCGTCGCCGTGTTGCCGCGGTTTCAGGTCGAAGCAGGCCGCGATTTGAACTACAAAGTGTGCTATCCGCGTGCCAGCTTCGATCGCCAGTCCATCGCCTGGGATTTGAATTATTTCAAGTACTACTTTCTAAGGCTAGCCGGCATTCCCTTCAGCGAGCAGGCGCTGGAACACGATTTCAGTCGCCTGACGAAATTCCTGTTGAGTGCCCGCCGCGATTATTTTCTTTATCGCGATTTCCAATCGCGCAACGTCATGCTGTGCAAAGTTCTGAACGAAGACCAGCCATTTTTCCTCGACTATCAAGGCGGACGGAAAGGCGCGCTGCAGTACGATATCGCTTCTCTCTTGTTCGACGCCAAAGCTGATCTTCCCCCGGACCTGCGCCAGCAGTTACTCGACCATTATCTCGACAGCCTCGCCGGTCTCCTCGACCTCGATCGCTCCGAGTTCATGCAGTATTACTACGCCTACGTTTACGTTCGCATCATGCAGGCCTTGGGCGCCTACGGATTTCGCGGCTTCTACGAACGCAAGGTGCATTTCTTGCAAAGCGTGCCCTACGCGCTGAGGAACCTGCGCTGGCTGCTGCATAACGCGGAGTTGCCCATCGCCTTGCCCACCCTGATGGAAGCTTTCAAGACCATGGTGGCGTCGGAGGGGCTGCAAGGTCTGACGTCGGCTTCGCATCCCGAAAAGTTGACGGTGCGGATTTTCAGTTTTTCGTTTCACCGTGGCGTGCCCCAAGACGACGCGGGGAACGGCGGCGGATTCGTCTTCGACGGCCGCAGCCTGCCCAATCCCGGCCGTGAAGAGCGCTTCCAGACCCTCACCGGCAAAGACGCTGCCGTAATCGAGTATCTCGATCAGCAGGAGAGCGTGCACCAGTTTCTCGCCAGCGCCAAGGCACTGGTGGACGCCAGCGTGAGCGCCTACCAGCAGCGCGGCTTCAAGCACTTAATGGTGTCGTTCGGTTGCACTGGCGGCCAGCATCGCTCGGTTTACCTGGCGGAGCAATTGGCGAAGCATTTGCGCGCTGACCACGGCGTGGAGGTGGTAGTACGGCATCGCGAGCAGGAGCAACTGAATCCATGAAAGCGATGCGTCCATGAAAGCCATGATTCTCGCCGCCGGCCTGGGCACGCGCTTGCGTCCGCTCACCGACGATCGTCCCAAAGCGCTGGTAGAAATCAATGGCCGCACTCTGTTGGAGATTACCCTCGACCGCCTGCGCAGCTTCGGCGTTAGCGAGGTGATCATCAACGTGTATCACTTCGCGGACATGATTCGCGACTACCTGAAAACGAACAATAACTTCGGCATGCGGGTTGAAGTGTCGCGCGAGGAGGTGTTGCTCGACACCGGTGGCGGTCTTAAGAAGGCTGCGTATTTCTTTGTAGGAGACTCCACCAGTTCCGAGGAACCGTTCATTGTGCACAATGTCGATGTTCTGAGCACGATTGATCTCCGGCGTATGGTGCAATTTCATAGTGACCATCAAGCGCTCGCGACCCTGGCCGTGCAGGACCGCAAGACCTCCCGCTACCTGCTGTTCGACGGCCAACTTCTGCTCTGCGGACGGCGAGCGGGGAATGATAAGGAACATGAACTTGTCCGAGCCGCTGAGCGGTCGCAGGCGCTGGCCTTTTCCGGCATCCACATAATCTCTCCCCGTCTGCTGAGGATGATGAGCGAAGAAGGCGCGTTCTCCATCATCACTACCTATTTGCGGCTCGCTGGCCAGGGAGAAAAGATTGTCGCATTCCGCGCTGATGAATATTATTGGCGCGATCTGGGCCGGCCAGAAGGCGTGGCCCAAGCCGCCGAAGATCTGAAGAAGAAAGGCATAACGCCTTAGATTCGTTGATCGTCGCGCCGGGAACTCAAAGCCGATTCACGGAATTGCAGCCAGCAAATCCGCGGCCGGGGCATTGTCCCCGAAAGTCTGGCTGACGTGCATGTACAAGTCGACATTGCCCGGACCGAAAATGAAGCTTCCCCCCAGCTGAAACGGATTCTTGCCTAGTTTGTGCTGCTGATGTCCGGCTGTACGGGCTCTTTTCCGTGCCAACGAATTATCCCGGCGGAAAATATGAAAGAGCGAGCCGCTCAGCAGGCCCACAGAGCGATATGCCTCCCGCTCGGCGTCAACTAGAAGCGGGAAAGTGATTCCAGTCTCCTCGCGAAAGACTTGGGCGTAGTGAGTGTCGCCCAAGCTGATGGCCGCCAATCGGGCGCCCTTATCGCGGAATGCTGGCTCGTGGTCGCGCAACTGCGCGACGTGCTCGCGGCAGAAGATTCATCCGTAGTGGCGAAGGAAAACGATCACTGCCGGCTCGTTAGCCCAAAGCGAGCCGAGTTTCACAGGCTGTCCTTCAGAGTCGGGCAGGACTATTCCCGCGAGTTTCTCACTCAGTGACTGCGGCACGGCTTCATTCTCAAGTGGCTCCTCAGAACTGTCAAGCAAAGCAGGCGTTTACGCTGACGACCCAATGGTTAGTGAAATGGCGATGGTACGCGATTCACTGCAACGCATTTCTCTTTCCGCGGGAGAATGTGGGAAACTATTTCCTTACCGAGGAGGAACAATGGAGAAGCGCAAACTTGGAAAAAGCAATCTGGAAGTCTCAGCCCTCGGACTCGGCTGCATGGGAATGAGCTTTGGCTTCGGCCCGGCCAAAGACAAAAAGGAAATGATCCCGCTGATTCGGACCGCAGTCGAACGCGGTGTCACCTTCTTCGACACCGCTGAGGTATACGGTCCCTTCACAAATGAAGAGCTTGTGGGCGAAGCGCTTGCTCCATTCCGCGACCAGGTGGTGATAGCGACAAAGTTCGGCTTTGCGCCTGATCCCAATGGCGGACCAGGGTGGACTGTTCTGAATAGCCGGCCGGAACACATCAAGGAAGTGGCCGAGGCCTCCCTCAAGCGACTCAGGACCGGCGTCATCGATTTGTTCTATCAGCACCGGGTTGACCCGAACGTGCCGATTGAAGACGTCGCAGGAGCCGTGAAAGACCTGATCAGGCAAGGTAAGGTGAAGCACTTCGGCCTTTCTGAAGCAGGAGTGCAGACCATCCGTCGCGCGCACCGAGTCCACCCGGTCACTGCGGTTCAGAGCGAATATTCCCTATGGTGGAGACGCCCGGAAGAGGAGCTGTTGCCGGCCCTCGAAGAACTCGGGATCGGATTCGTGCCCTTTAGCCCTCTGGGCAAGGGCTTCCTCACCGGTAAGATCGACGAAAATACGAAGTTCGATAGTACCGATTTCCGCAACATCGTTCCTCGTTTTACCCCACAGGCTCGAAAAGCGAATCAGGCGTTGGTTGATTTGCTGAGCCAGGTCGCAGAACGAAAGAGGGTAACCCCGGCACAGATAGCCCTAGCTTGGCTGCTTGCCCAGAAGCCGTGGAGCGTTCCGATCCCAGGGACGACCAAGCTTCATCGCCTGGAAGAGAACCTTGCGGCGCTTTCTGTCGCACTCACACCGGACGATCTTCGTGACATCAATAGCGCTTCATCCAAGATCAAGCTGGAAGGGGCGCGGTATCCGGAAAGACTGGAACAAATGACCGGCCGCTGAACAATAAAAATGTCAGCCACCATTACCAACCCATTTGGCTCATCCGCTCAAGGATGATCGCGCTGTACTTGTTCATGCGCTCGGGCCGTCGCTTCAGGGGAGCCGGCAGAATTGCAGCGAGCCGTGCCGCCGGTTCGCGGCCGATATTCCGGGCTGCGATTTCCTCGTAATAACGACACGCCGGCTCTGCACCATAAATACCAGGGCCCCATTCCACCACGTTGAGATAGATCTCCAGAATGCGCCGTTTGCCGAGGACGAATTCGGCCACCGGTACCAGCGTGACCTCGGCCCCTTTGCGCAGGACAGAGCGGCCTGTTCCGAAGAAAAGATTTTTTACGAGTTGCTGCGTAATGGTGGAAGCTCCGCGAGTGCGATCGCCTTCCAAATCCTCTTCAGCCGCGATTTGGACCTCGTGCCAATCGAATCCATGGTGCTGGTAGAAGCGAGCGTCCTCCGCAGCGATTACAGCGTGCTGAAGATCGGGTGAAATTTGGCTGAGCGGAATGAATTTGTAGCGTTCGCGATACGGCCTGTTGTGAATCCAGGCCTGCAAGCGGCGCTGCATATGCACCGCGGTTGTCGGTGGGTCGATCCACCGGGCAGCCACCAGGATCAGCGCGGCCAGCGACCAAAGAAGCACCACGCCGATAACAAGCCATTGAATAAAGGACCGGAGGGAACCCGTCCGAAGCGGGGTTGGGTTCGGTATACGATGGAGCCGCGAGGAACTGTCGTTCAGCTGATTTTCATCCAACTCGTGGCCCCGCCTTTAGTCTGTTCGTACTCGGCTGCGAATGTCTTAAGCCCGAACAAAATCAATAAATCCGCGCTGCACGTCAGTCCGAGTCAACTTCGCCCGCACCTTGTCGCCGACGTGCAACCCCTGCGCGCCCTGAGCTAATAATCCTTCGATGTGCGGCCGCAGAACACGAACAAACGTTCCCTTCGGAGTGACTCCGGTGACGATGGCGTCGAAGGTTTCACCCACCCGATGGCTCATGGCGACGGCCGCCAGACGCTTTGACATATCCCGCTCTACTTTTCGCGCGGCATCTTCTTTCTGGGTGCAGTTCGTCGCTATGCCGGCGAGTTCGTCGTCGGAATAAGGGTTGGATTTTCCGTCAAGCAAATTCTTGATCAGCCTCTGCGCGACGATATCGGCAAAGCGCCGATTGGGTGCGGTCGAGTGCGTGTAATCCTGCACGGCCAAACCGAAGTGTCCCTGCTCGGGATCGCCCGGACGTTCCAGCACATATTCGCCCGGCCCAATCAGCTTGATGACCGCGAGCGACAGGTCGGCGAAGTGATCCGGATCAGCGGCTTTGCGTTTCAGGAGAAAATCGTTGAGCGCCTTTGAATCGGCCTGTACGGGCAGCCTTTCGCCCTGCGCCGCTGCGATTCGTACGATGCCGTCCCAATGTGCCGGAGTTCTTACGATGCGTCGCAGCGACGAGACTTTTTCCAGCAGCCGCGCCACCACGCCGTTCGCAGCGATCATGAAGTCTTCAATCAACTCCGTGGCCCGATTCTTCTCCTGCTTCACGACGTCGACCACTTGCTGGTTAAGCACCACGGGATGCACTTCGCTGGTGTCAATGTTCAGCGCGCCATGCTCGTAGCGAAGTTTCTTGAGCGCCTGGGCAACCTCGTCCTGCAGCTTGAGCTGCGCCTGTAATTCGGAAGAGGCAGCCACTTTAGGCGGAGGCGCCGCTGTGCCTTCAAGCCACGCTCCAACCGCGTTGTAAGTAAGTTGCGCCTTATTCCGAACGATGGCTCGATACACGTTGCTCGAACTCATCGAGCCATCTGCAGCGATCGTAAATTCAACCACCACCCCGGGTCTGTCCACGTTTTCGAGCAGAGACGACGCGCCCGTCGAAAGCTCTTCCGGCAACATCGAGAAATTAATGATGCCGGCATAAACGGTGGTCGTCTCTTGGGCAGCGTGCTGGTCGATGGGAGATGCCTTGTCGGGAGAATCCTTGGCGACAAACGCATCCACATCGGCGATTCCCACCATCACCTTGACGTCGCCATTGGGCAAGCGCTCGGCAACTTCGATCTGGTCGAGATCTTTCGACGTATCGTTATCGATAGACGACCAAAGCAGCCCACGCAGATCGCGCACCTTGTCCGAAGCCGTCAGTTGTGGCGGATGCGCACTGATATCCGCCAGTTGTTGCCGCGTCGCGGGCGGAAAATCCGGCTCGAAACCCTCCGCCAGCATGATCTGCCGCGCCATTGCCTGAAGATTGAGAGAAGAAGGCCGAGAGTCGTTCATTACATTCTGCTTTCGAAGAACATTGGTTTGAAAAGGCTAACATGAATCACAGGTTTTCCCTGTGTACCCGAGCCGGCCTTCAGCGAAGTCGAAGGGCGTTTCCTGGAGAGGTCTTTGGCTTTGGCTCGTGATATTCTAGTAACAACAGCTGCGTATTTCTTTGATTGGATCGATTCCCGCAGTTCCCTAAAACATCATGATTTCAGTCAGTAATGTGTCTATGCGCTACGGCGCCAAAGTTCTGTTCGACGAAGTTTCCACCGGGTTTGTTCCGGGGAAGCGTTACGGTCTTACCGGCCCCAACGGGGCGGGGAAGTCTACGTTCATGAAGCTTCTGACCGGCGAGCTCGAACCGCAGAAGGGAACGGTCGTCCGGCCGCGGAAACTCGGCGTTCTCAGCCAGGATCAATTCGCCTTCGACGAGTATCGCGTGATTGACGCGGTCATTATGGGAAACCGCCGTTTGTGGGCCGCTCTCGAAGAACGCGAACTCATCTACGCGAAGCACGAGATGACCGACGCGGACGGGATGAAACTCGGCGAACTCGAGGGCATCGTCGGCGAGGAAGACGGCTACACCGCCGAAACCGACGCCGCGATTCTGCTGCAGGGCCTCGACATTTCCGACGAGATGCACGAGCGGAAAATGTCGGAGCTGCCGGGCGGACAAAAAATGCGCGTACTGCTGGCGCAGGCTCTGTTCGGACATCCGCAGGCGCTGTTGCTTGACGAGCCCACCAACCACTTGGATCTGGACTCGATCCACTGGCTGAAGAATTTTCTGAATCAATATGAAGGCGTGCTGATTGTGATCTCGCACGACCGCCACTTCCTCAACGGCATTTGCACCCACATTGCCGACATCGATTACGAGACCATCATTACTTACACCGGCACTTACGACGACATGGTGGTCGCGAAAACGCAGATTCGCTCGCAGATCGAATCGCAGAACGCGCAACGCGAAAAGAAGATCTCACAACTGAACGAATTCATCGCCCGCTTCGCCGCTGGAACCCGCTCCAGTCAAGTGCAGTCAAGGCGCAAGGAGGTCGAGCGCCTGCAGGTTACCGAACTGGCGAAGTCCAACATCCAGCGTCCCTACCTGAAGTTCGAGCAAAAGCGGCCCTCCGGCAAGCACATTCTGGAAATCGAAGGTGTCACGAAATCGTACGGAGAGGCCAGGGTGATTTCCGGCTTCACGGCGAGCGTGGTCCGCGGAGAAAAAATCGCGCTGATGGGCCGGAACGGTTCCGGCAAGACCACTTTAGTGAACGCGTTGCTCGCGAACTCGCCGACGGTCTCGGAATCGGAGCTACGAAAAAGCAGCGGCTATGATGGTCCCTTTGTTGACCGTGGAAAAGTAATCTGGGGTCACGAAGCGGCAGTGGGATATTTCGCCCAGGATCACAGGGCGCTGATCGAGCCCGGCATCAAGGTGCTAGAGTGGCTGCATCAATGGGATCCGTCAGCCTCGACCGAAGAGATTCGCGGCATCCTCGGCCAGATGCTGTTTCCTCGCGACGATGCCGAGAAGCGTACTGACATACTCTCCGGCGGAGAGGCGGCGCGCCTGCTCTTCTGCAAACTGATGTTGCAGAAGCCGAACGTGCTCGTGCTCGATGAGCCGACTAACCATCTGGACCTTGAATCGATCAACGCCCTCAATATTTCGCTGCAGCGCTACCAGGGAACGGTACTGCTGGTCACGCACGACGAAGACCTGATTGACGAAGTCGCGACCAGAATATGGCACTTCGAAGGCAGCCATGAAATCACCGATTTCAAGGGCGCCTATGGCGACTACGAGGCCGTTCTCGCATAGGGATAGAGGCGGCCAAACAAAAGGACGCCGAGAAAAAGCAGGTTCGTCGCTCCGCTCAGGATGACAATTTATTTTTCCAACCTACTCGCCCTTCGCGCTCTCGTGAATGATCGACAGAGCGGGGCTTTTCCGCGCCTTCTTCTTTGCGCCGGATCGTTTGCGGGATTTTGAAGCTCCACCAACAATGTCAGCGACGCTGGTGCTCTCCAATATCTTGGCTGCGGCGTCGCGCACCTCCAAGAACACGCCATAGAGCGCGCGATGGTCAGGATCGGTGACGATGAGGCTTCGGAGTTGGTCCGCATCCCCAAAGGGCGCAAGTGGACCGTCCACCAGACGAATGATCTCGCTGAGTTTGATCTCTGCCGGCGCGCGCCGTAGCCGATATCCGCCCTTGGCGCCCCGGACGCTTTCCACGATGCGGGCGTTCTTGAGTTCCAGCAGAATCAATTCCAGAAACTTCTCCGGCAGGTCGCTGTCAAGAGCTATGTCGCGTATCTTTACGGTTTCCGTTCCGTATCGACGGCCCAAGGTCATGACCGCTTGCAGCGCGTAAAGACCTTTTTGCGAAATCTTCAATCTTGTATCCTTTCCATCTGCTTTCTGAAAATCTCGGCTGCTGCCTCGCGCTAGTTACCCGGTAGCAACCATTTCGCATTGGACGTACTCTAGTGCCCCAGCGCCCGCTTTGCAACTGATCTTGTTGCTGATGGTAGTTCAGTGATGTAAGTGCAAAACGTTGCACGTGAAACCCAATGCACACTGACCTTGGGGAAATGCCGCAGGTTGCTTTACTTCCACTGGATCACCCCGGCTTCAGCGCAAGCGTCGAGATAGTCAGCTACGAGATTCAGCGGCAAAGGAGCATATTCGGCCGATACTGCATCGCGTATCTCACCAACGGTGCGCGTTCCATTTACGAAGTTGGCGATCTCGTAGGCATAAAGTTCGCCCTGATCACGCACGTTCAGCATTGGAGTCGCTTCACTGTTGATGAGCTTGATCTTCGCGTAGCGCTCTTTGCCCAGGCGCGCCAGCAAAACGTTATCGTTCTGATAAGTCAGCGGACCAAATTCTCCGATGCGGATGGGCACACGCTTCGCATCTGAGTCGCCGGCCCAGGGGGCGCTGGGCGACGTTCCTTTTGCTCCGCGCAGCTTCGCCTGTTTATCGAGCCAATTTTGGAAATTGGTTGCTTGGTCGGTGAGAGCTTTCGCTCCGCCTGCATCCGCCCCGGCGGGCCCGCCGGTGAACTCGATTACCGAGCGCAGGGTTACCTGCTCACGCTGCAGTGCCTGATTCACCAAATTGCGCGCTTCGTACCAGGCGCTTCCCGCGTCGAGTTGAGGGTCATCCACCAATTGCTGTGCCGGTCCGAAGACTTGGGCAAGGCGAGCTTCGGCCTGGGAGGTGAGAAATGGCAATAACGCCGGAAGTTGTTTTGCAGTGATGCTTGCGTAAACGTACCCTGAGGCTGCTCCCAGCAGCGCCACGCGGCGCAACTTGGTTGCATCGATCTGCTCGAGGCTGTCATGGTCGGTGTGAATGTATATGTCTGGCCAGTCGCGAAGATAAAGTGACGGGACGGCGATGGTGGAGGAGTCGTAGTCATCGTGATCGCTTCCGCTGGAGTAGGGGGTTACATCCGCGATGAGTTCATTGCGCGTGCCTTGGCCGCCAGCGCGGGTTTCTACAATGCCCGTTTCCGCGGACGTTTCGCCCGCAGCATATCCGCTGGCGGCGTTGCGGATCGCATCGAGAAACACGGTACCCACGTCAGTAACAAAACTTGGCAGTGACCAGGGCGTGCCGGTGACGTGGAAGACTGACTTGTTCTTGAAAAAGTCGCCGCCCACCATATCCATGTGGATGTTGGCACGCAACCGTTGCCTGATTTCCGGGTGGCTGGCGAGAAACGCCATGGTGCCCTCGACCTCCGGTCCCCAGATAAAGCGCAGAGTGCGCTGCGGCCGCGGCAGTTTGCCCGAATCGATCAAGTGTGCGAGCAGGCGCGCGGATTCGAGAATGGTGACGCATCCGCTTCCGTTATCGTTTGCTCCGGGACGTTCGTGATCGAGATGGCAGCTATAGACAATTTCTCCCGCGCCAGAATCCGCGCCAGGAATCGTGGCGGTCACAACGGTCCAGTGGCCAGGGGCGACGGTTGCCTTGACGTGAGCATTCAGAATGATGGGTTCACCGCTTCGCAAACGAGCCCGCAGCGCCTCAGCGGTCTGGCGAGAGACCATGAACCCGAACCCGGACGGTTGACGCGCATCCAGATGACCCCAGCGAACCACAGTGGCGTCCAGACCCGACCAGGCAGTGGTCTGGTTGGGCATGTCGCTGACGATGCCCGCCGCGCCATGCTGAGTGATCGCCAGTTCCTGCACGCGCGCGAGAACTCCGTCGGCTAAGACGATCTTGCCGCGTACGTCTTTGTCTTTATCCTTGGCCGAATAATCCGCTTCGCTCGTGCCGTTACCGACGTCGACCAGCTCCGCTTCCACGTCGGCGCTGTGACTGTAGTCCGCAAGATGGATGGGATCCGTTGTCCAATCTCCGAGAAGGATGTGTTGCGGGCGGACTTCCCACAGCCGAGCCTCGTCCACCGTCCATGCCAAGTACGAGCGCATCAGGCCGTAGCGCTTCGTGCCGTCGATGGGGAACTGCTCGCTGTGGGCATCGGCAAGGCCGTACTCGCGCGCGCGCTGCAGCACGAATTGCGCTGCCTGTTCATAAGCTGCAGTGGTCGGGACACGATGCAAGCCCGTAAGGTAGCGAAGGTTTTCGTAGGGAGCAGCACCGCTTGCTTCGTCTCGCAGCGTTGTCCACTGGCGCGCTTCAAGGAAAGGTTGCTGGGCAAAAGCACAGAGGGCAGTGAACGCGACAATAACGCCGGCCAGAAGAAATATGCGCATAGTGTAACGAGGATAGCACCAGAGATGTCGCGAAATTCGGACTGGCAGCGGAAACCAATCCGCTACTGCGTCGATGCCACCTTCATCGCCGGTTCGCCAATCTCGTGCGGTTCGCCTTCCAGACAAACGCGATGCCACAACTCAAGGTTGAGCAACCGCCAGATGCGATCGTAGTTATCTCGATGTTTCGCGCGATGTTCATTGAACAATTGCTCGATGGCTACGCGCCGGAAGTATCCGCGATTCAGGCTGCGCGGTTCCAGCAGCAGGTCGCGAATTGTTTCCAGACGCGGTCCGGCCAGCCACCCGCTCCACGGCGTCGGAAACCCCAACTTCGGGCGGTAGAGAATCGAGTGCGGCAGCAGGTCTTCCACTGCCTTTTTCAGAATCCGCTTTCCGGCTAAGCCTTGGATCTGCACTTCGCGGGGAATGCGGGTGGCGAATTCAAGCAGCACATGATCGAGAAACGGCACGCGGCTTTCGATGGATGCGGCCATGCTCATGTTGTCCTGCTTCATGAGCAGTTCCACCAGGTAAGTCTTGATGTCGGTGTAGAGCAGCCG
>Ga0209415_10001669_pt1 | contig 42256 bp, 37 predicted proteins | sample PeaSoiSIISIP2007_FD_187696 | JGI IMG/M metagenome (GOLD analysis project Ga0209415, IMG submission 187696) | Peat soil microbial communities from Weissenstadt, Germany - SII-SIP-2007 (SPAdes) (version 2) | ecosystem: Environmental > Terrestrial > Soil > Wetlands > Peat | place: Germany...
CGGCACACCTGCGATGCGAAGATTCTGGCGCGAGCCGTAATTGCATTGAACGAGCACGCCGACAGTGTAGCCGCCCAACTTCATATCAATTTTGCGCGAGGAGGTGCCGATGCCTCCTTTGAATTCATTGCAAACCATTCCTGTGCCACCACCGACATTGCCTTCGGAGACTGAGCCGGGCAGTGCGGAATCAATGGCGTTGAAGACGTCCTGCGGCGTTACGTGAAAACCGTTGATGTCGTTGAGCCAGCCGTCCCAGGTTTCCGCGACGACGGGAAGCGCCCACCAAACTTTCGTGGGGTCGGGCTGCTTGTGGTTGACACGCCACTGGATCACGGCGTCGCGGACCACTCCAACGCTGTGGGTGTTGGTAATCATGATGGGGCCTTCCAAGAATCCGGATTCTTCCACCCAAGTTGTGCCGGTCATTTCGCCATTTCCGTTTTGTGAAAACCAAGCAGCGAAAACGGGATTGCGCATGGAGTCTTTGCCCGAGGGGAGGATAGCGGTGACGCCGGTGCGTACCGGACCAATTCCAATTTGGAGATTCCCTTCGCCGGAAATGAGGGTGGTGTGTCCGACGGTGACGCCCGCGACGTCCGTGATGGCGTTGTATGGGCCGGTCGTTCCGTCGAAAGGGACGCCTAGGTCGCGGGCGCGTGGTTTGGGGATGGGTTGTTGAGCGTGGAGAGACAAAGATAGGAGAAGAATTGAAAGAAGTGGAGTGAGAAGGAGAGAGAATAGTCTTCGCGCAATGGTCATAAATTTTCTCCTGTCAAAATGGACTAGATAATTCTGAAAATGAAGATGGGGATTCAGGATTCGTCTCCGGGTCGCGAAGAATATACACTCGAACGAGCGAAGGCGAAAATATGGAATGGCGGGAATACCATGAGTTTACGAAACATACTGCGGAGCGGCTGCGACGCGCGCGGCATTATCTGGATTGGGCGAACATACCCAATCCGTTCCGTCATTATGAGGGTGTGCCGGTGCTTGACTTGCCGGCGGACCCTCCTGCTCCTGAAATTCCGGCGCTGAAAGTGATGAATGGCGAGTTGGGAATTACACAAGCCAAAGACGGTGCGGCTTTTCTTTCACAGTTGATGTTTTATTCGGCAGCGGTCAGCGCAACGAAGCGGGCGGCGGCAAGTACTTATGCGCTTCGCGTTAATCCTTCCTCGGGAAACCTTCATCCAACGGAATTTCATTTTTGCTCGCGCGGGCTAATTGGATGGGCTGATGGGCTTTACCATTACCGGCCTTCTATGCACATGGCGGAGCAGCGGGCGCTGGGGGATTTCAGGGGCCGAATGGAGGGCAGCGATGCTCCGCTGGTGTTTGTGCTGACCAGCATTGCCTGGCGGGAGGCGTGGAAATATCGCGATCGGGCGTACCGGTATTGCCTGCACGATATGGGACACGCGTGGCAGTCGCTGACGCTGGCAGCGCGAGCGATGGGATGCGAGAGCTATGCGGTGGGTGATTTTGCGGATGACGAAGTGTCATCAACCTGTGCGGTGAATGGAGACGAGTGGCCGATGATGATTGTGGCGCTGCGCGGGAGGCCGATTCCAGTGGAAATGAGAGTGCCAAGCGAAACGGAATTTTATGGCGGGAATGCAAATCGGCTTTCGGAAGAGGTCGTGCCTTATCCACGGATCGAAAGGATGCATGCGGCTACCAAGGTGCGTGTGGAGAGTCCTCCAGAATCGGTCGCAAGCGCCGAACAGGATGGGCACGGAGAAATCGGCTTGCCGACGGCCATCGGGGGCATCAGAACCTTTGGCGAAGTGGTGCGAATGCGCCGGTCGGCGCTGGATTTCAGGGGAGGGGACGAATGGATGACCTTGTCACAACTCGGGGCAGTTATGAAGGGTGCGGGCAAGCCGTTGTTTGCCGATTTCGTTAGGCAGAGATTCGTGCAGCTATATCTCTATGTACACCGCGTGGTGGGCTTGGCGCCTGGTGTTTATCGCTACTGGCCGATGCACGCGGAGTTGGAAGCGATGAAACTTGGAGACCAACAAATAGCGGCTGCGGCACTAAGCCTTGGGCAGGAATTGGCGGGGAATGCGTGCGTGGCGTTTTCGATGATCGGCGATTTTGAAAGCGCCACGCGAATGTTTGGGGATCGCGGCTACCGGTACGTGCACTTCGAGGCGGGGGCGATTGGACAAAAAATGTATCTGGCCAGCGAGGCGGTGGGACTGCGGGCTACGGGGATTGGCGCGTTTCTTGACGATGAAGTGCACCGATATCTGGGGATTGCACCTGGGCTGGGGCAAGTGGTGTATCACTTCGCGATTGGGTATCCGGTACCCGACCCGCGGCTGGGGGCGTGAGCGAAAACTGCTCGATTCGCGGTGAGTCTTTTTGGGGTGCCAATCCGTATAACAGGGTGCGATGATCGGGCACGCAGCACTCGCGTGGGAGGGGCCGGTGGCGGTGGATACCGAGGCAGTACGGTTGCGCCGCGGGGACCCGCAAGCACTTGTATCGCTGCTGGAGCGCTATCAGCACAGGCTATACCGGTTCCTGGTGCGCATGGTGCATGAGCCGGAGACTGCCGAAGACCTGTTTCAAATGACCTGGATGCGGGTGGCGGAAAACTGCAGGCGATTCGATCCGAACCGCGGAATCGAACCGTGGCTTTTTTCCATTGCGCGGAACCTGGCGATAGATCATTTGCGGCGCGCGCGGCCGGAAAGTCTGGACGAGCCGCTACCTTCGGGCGACTCGCGCGCTGAAATGATGGCCGGGAAGCAGGCGAGCGCCCTGGAAATGTTGATGGGCGAGCAGCGGACCAGCCGGCTGATAGGGGCCATCGGGGAGCTGCCATCGATTTACTGTGAAGTGATCACGCTGCGATTTGAGGAAGAAATGAAGCTGGAAGAGATTGCCGAGGTGCTGGACATTCCTCTCTCGACGGTGAAGACGCGGCTGCGACGGGCACTGGACGCGCTACGAGGGAAATTGGAACACCGTCTGCCGGGCGGCGAGTTGCCGGGCTGGGGGCCGCAATGAATAGGAAGTTGACGGAGCACGAAATCACGCGGGAGCGTATGGCGCTGGCGGTGGCCGGGGCGCTTGATGAAAACGAGGAGCGCGAGCTAACAGCGCATCTTTCGGCCTGCAACGATTGCGCTGTGGAATTCGACCGCTGGCGTGAACTGGCGGGAGCGATGCGGAGATTGCCGACGCCTCAGGCGCCACCGGCGATGGTAGAACGATCGCGAACGCGGATGGTGGCGCATCTGATGGCGCGGACGGAGCAGCGTGCGAATCATCGCGCCATGGCCTGGCTGCTATTGTTTGCGTGGACCACCACACTGGCAACCTGGCCGATTCTGCGATTTGTGAGCAGCGGACTATCGAGCTTTCTGGATGTGAGCTTTCAACATACGTGGCACCTGCTGATTGGCTATACCGTTCTGAGCTGGATTGCCGCAGCCGCGATCGCGGCTGTCCTTGGGCTGCAGCATCGGCGGGAAAGGAGCCTGGCATGAACACACTTAACGAGAAATTCTCCCAACCACAAGGAGTTGGAGCCAATGCGAATGGGGGCGTGTTTTTGCGGAACCTGGAGATGATCCGGCCGGCGGCATGGGCAATCGCGGCGGTTGCAATCATTGGATTGTGGTGCGTGTTCTGGTTCGCGGTGATTCCAGGCGACCCGAAAATGAGCGAACTGCCGGCTGCCCTGACGGCTTTGATCGCTTTGGCACCGGGCTCGTTCATGGCGGCTTTGGTTCTGCTGATTGGGTTCGTGTATGTGGACGCCAAGCGGCGCGGGATGCGTTACGTGATGTGGACGCTACTGGCCATGTTCGTGCCGAACGCATTCGGATTAATTCTGTACTTCATATTGCGCGATCCTCTGCCGACGCCGTGCCCGAAATGCAACTTTCTGGCACGGGGAGGATTTTCTTTCTGTCCAAATTGCGGGGCGGAACTGCTGCGGGCCTGCCGCATGTGCCACAAGAAAATCGAACTGGGATGGACGAATTGCGCGTACTGCGGGTCCCCCATCGCGAGTCAGGTTCAGAAACAGCCCACGTCGTAATATCCGGCGCCCCCGGGCTCGTGCCCGGGAGCGACCTTCCCGATGTGCTAGCATCCAATCAACATGAGCCGTGACGTTTTTATTGTGAGCGCTGTGCGCACGCCGATTGGAAAATTCGGCGGCGCGCTGGCGGAGCTGACCGCAGCGGATTTGGGCGTGCATGCAGTTCGTTCGGCGGTGGAGCGCGCGTTTGGAGCGGCGCCTCCAGCGCGTGTGCCGGGCGAACCTGCGAGCGAGGCGGTGAAACATTGGAAGGCCGCATGGCATATAGATGAAGTGATTTTCGGAAATGCGCGTGCGGCGGGAGTGGGGCCGAATGTGGCGCGGCAGATTGCCTGGCGATCAGGGCTGGGCGATGACGTGCCCGCGTTCACGGTGAACATGGCGTGCGCGTCGGGATTGCGGTCAATTTTGCTTGGCTGGCAGCAGATCAAAACGGGCGAAGCGGAGATTGTGGTGGCCGGCGGTACGGAATCCATGAGCCGCGTGCCCTATCTGGTGGATGCGCGCTGGGGACTGCGCATGGGCAATCAGCCGCTGACGGATGCGATGTATCGCGACGGGTTCATGTGTCCGATGGCGAAGATGGTGATGGGAGAGACGGCGGAGCTGCTCGCGGAAAAATATAGGATTTCGCGCAAGGAGCAGGACCTGTTCGCATTTGAAAGCCAGCGGCGGGCCGCGGCGGCGGAACGAGGAGGCAGATTCCGCGGGGAAATTGCTGTGGTGGGGCGGGTGGACAAGAAAGGCAAAGCCATTTCGATTTATGGCGATGAGCACGTCCGTGGAGATGTGACACTCGAGGTGTTGGCCAAACTGACGCCCGTTTTCGCGGCAAGTGATGGAGCGAAGGGCACGATCACAGCGGGAAATTCCAGCGGAATTACGGACGGGGCGGCGGCAGTGGTCCTGGCCAGCGGCGAACGAGTGCGCGAGTTAGGATTAAAGCCGCTGGCGAGGATTCACGATGCGAGTACTGCGGCAGTAGATCCGAGGGAGATGGGGATTGGGCCGGTTCCCGCAGTGCGCAAGCTCGAGAAGCGCAGCGGGTGGAAGCTGGCGGATTATGCGACCGTGGAATTGAATGAAGCATTTGCGGCGCAGGTGATTGCGTGCGATCGTGAGCTGGAATTCGACCGCGCACGGCTGAATCCCAATGGCGGGGCGATCGCGCTGGGCCATCCCATCGGCGCGACCGGAGCGAGGATAACGGCCACCCTGGTACACGAATTGCAGCGCCAGAAGGGGCCGCGGAGGGGTCTTGCTACCTTGTGTGTATCCGGCGGGATGGGCGTGGCAATGGCTATTGAAGGCGTGTGACAATAAGGGCATGGCAGAAGAATTCCAGAACGAAGTATTGATAGCTCCCCGGGTCGTACCAGAACCCGAAAATTTCAAATTCGTGCGGTACCGGCAGGAAGGTGAGGTGGCGCGGCTCACGCTAGACCGTCCAGAGCACAACCTGCTGCACGAGGCGATGCTGCGCGAACTCTCATCGGCCTTCGAGCACGTTGGAAGTCAAAGAGACGTCAAGCTGGTGGTGCTGGATTCCGCATGCAAAGTCTTTTGCGGCGGGATTGACCTGGGCGAGTACACGCGGCAAAGAGTTTTCCAGGTGCTGGACGCGTTTGAAGGGACTTTCTTAATGATGCTGGCAACGGGAAAGCCGTTGCTGGTGGTGGTGAACGGGCCGGCCGTGGGCGGCGGCGCGGAGTTGGCGGTGCTGGGCGATCTAGTGATCGCGACTCCGCGGGCAAAATTTGCCCAGCCGGAAATAACCATTGGAGTGTTTCCTCCGCTTGCAGCGACAGTGCTGCCGCACCTGATTGGGCCGAAGCGCGCGCTCGAAATGGTGCTGACCGGTGAAGCCATCAGCGCGGAACGGGCGCTGGAGATGGGGTTGGTCAATCGAGTGGTGCCCGAAAAAGATCTCGCGGCGACTGTGAACGCGATGATCAAATTGATCACAGCGCAATCGGGGCCGGTGCTGAGCATGGCCAAGCGTGCGGTGCTGGAGGGTATGGGGCTTCCGCTGCGGGAGGCTTTGCACAACGCCATGACCATTTTTCTGAATGAGCTTTACGGATTGGAAGATTCGCAGGAAGGGCTGAGGGCGATTATCGAGCAGCGCAAGCCTCAATGGAAAAACCGCTGAATAGGACGTAACGAATCGGATTTTCCGCGCGTTGATAGAATAAGGATTGCAATGGGCCTACCTCCACAGATCCCGCCAGTAGATCCGTCACCAGATTCAAAAGACGAAGAGAAATTGCAGGAAGTAGAGTTGTGCGCATCCGAGTCACGTTCGCTCGATGTATCGAACGAGGAGCCGATTCGTGCAGAACCGAATCCAGGGGAGGCAGCGCCATCCGAAAGTATCCCTTCGGAAACGATCCCTCCGGATGTCGTTCTCACTGGGGGTGATTTTCTGAGCGAAGACTCGCTTGGCGCCGATGAACGGGCCAGGCTCCTTAGGCGCTTGCGGTGGGTGGTTGTTGCCGCTGTCCTGTCGTTCACCGTGGTGAGCTGGATGCTGGTGCGGAGCATGGGCCGGGGAGAAGTTGCACCGCGAGGGTCAGACGCCGCGGCGGTGGTGCGCGTGGAGCTTGGCGCGCTGGCGAGTGGTGACTTGCAATCCGCGTATGACCAGCTTTCCGAGCGCTACCGCAAAGAAGTTTCGTTTGAGGCTTATCATCAGCTGGTGATCACGCACCGCCGAGCGTTCCTGACGAAACGGTACCGTGTGACACGGCTCGAGGAACACGGGGACAAGTCGGTTCTGGAGGCGGAATTGACTTCCTCGACCGGACAGCACTATTTGGCGCGATTTACGCTGGTGAATGCGGCCGGGCGGTGGTGGATTGATGATTTGCACTGGAACCTGCAGGGCGGCGACAATTTGACGGAAACTTGAGCTGTCTGACGAAACGATCCTGCCGGGATTTGGAACCCTTCTAAGAAGCCCGTCCCTGAATTGACATGATGGAATTGCGAGCATAGACTGCATTCGAGTTTCCGCAGGCGCGGAACTAAATGGGGGAAGGCCGTGAAAATCGGCCGCGGTCCCGCCACTGTGATCGGCCTGAAGAGTAGATTTTGGCCGTCAGTCAGGATACCCGCCGCGCCGCCGCTGACGCGCTCTTCGCGAGAAGGGGTGCGGCTGGAGGCCCCATTTTCTCGTGGGGCTTTTTTATTTGCGGGACGGTCGGAAAATATTTTTCGAGTGATGCGGACATTGATTTTAAAACGCTCCCACGGCATGGGCTGGCGACGTTTGGCGCTGGCGCTGGCACTATTGGTATGGGCGCAATTCCCTGCCGGGGGCCAGACCTCACCTTCGCAGCAAACAAATGCAGAGAGGGACAAGACCACGCCATTGGCGCCGCGGATGGTGACCGATGAAGTGGGGAGGCACGTGGAAATTCCGCAGCCGGTGCGCCGTATCGTGTCGCTGGCGCCCAACGTGACGGAAATGATTTATGCGCTGGGGGCGGAGAGCCGGTTGGTGGGGGATTCCGATGCCTGCGACTATCCCCCGGACGCGCAAAAGAAAACGAAAGTGGGCGGGCCGTTTACGCCAAATCTGGAACAAATTGTGGCGCTGAAACCCGACCTGGTGCTGATCGCGGCGAACTCGGGCAATCGCAGGGAGACCGCGGACGCCCTGGACCTTTTGCATATCCCGACATACGCGACAAACGCCTTTACGATTGAAGATATCCTGAAATCCATTGTGGATCTGGGGGATGTGATCGGTGCTACAGAGCAGGCGCGCACGGTGACGGCTTCCATGCGGGCCAAGATGGACCAATTGCGCACGAAGCTCGCTGATACGAAGCCTGCGCACGTTCTTTTCGTGATCTGGCAGGAGCCGCTGATTTCCATCGGGAGAAATACTTTTTTGGCGGATGCGTTGCGGCTGGCGGGAGCGGAATCCATCATTGACACACGTCAGGATTGGCCGCACGTAAACATGGAGGAAGTGGTTCATCTGCAGCCTGAGTATCTTGTGTTCGCGCCGGACCACAGCAGCGAGATGGCCACCCATCTTGCGGCCCTGCGCAGCACGCCGGGCTGGCGAGACTTGAAGGCAGTGCAAGAGAATCGAGTGGCGGTGGTGAGCGACGCGATCAACCGTCCGGCCCCAAGATTGATTGATGCGGTAGTGGAGCTGGCCCGCCAATTGCATCCGGAAGCCTTTGCGAATGCGCCATGCGGCGGGGGTGCATCGCACGCAAATGGCAAGGCGAGATGAGGACGCTCACTCTAAACCGGTTGCTGTGGATTTGTGGGGCGCTGCTGGCCGTACTGTTCGTGGTGGTGGTGCTGGCGCTGAAGGTGGGGGCAGTGCCGATCTCGATGACCGATCTGGCCTGGAATCTTGTGCGGGTGATTGTCGGGCGCGACACACAATTGTCTTCTGAATACGGGCTGATTATTTTTGGCCTGCGGTTGCCGCGAATCGTGCTGGGAATCTTCGTTGGAGCGGCGCTATCCGTCTCAGGGGCAGGCTTTCAGGCGCTGTTGAGAAACCCGTTGGCTGATCCCTACGTGCTGGGAGTATCGAGCGGCGGATCCTTTGGAGCCATTTTGGCGCTGATATTCCTGCCCTACATGCCGCTGGTGACGCCGCTGGCTGCATTTGTTGCGGCCACCGCCACGGTGGCGATGGTATTTTTTTTGGGCCGGCGCCAGGGACAGCTGGACAACACGACGCTGTTGTTGGCGGGGGTGATTACGAACTCCTTCTTTTCGGCGGTGATTATTTTTTTGATGACCACCCTCAAGGGAGGCGAAGACCGCGGAATGTTGTACTGGTTGATGGGGGACCTTTCGACACCGCTGGCGGCGAGCGTTCGCTGGATGTTTGGCCTGGGGCTGATCATCGGGATTGGCGCGATTTACACGACAGCGGCGGATTTGAATCTGATCACCATGGGTGAACGGGAGGCCATGCACCTTGGCGTGGATGTGACGCGGGTGAAACTGGTGGTGTATGTGTCGGCATCTCTTCTGACGGGACTCGCTGTATCGGTGAGCGGCGCAATTGGATTCGTGGGATTGTTGGTGCCCCACGCGATGCGGTTATTGTTTGGATCCGATTACCGGGTGCTGATTCCCACGTCGGCGATCGGCGGCGCAATCGCGGTGGTTGTGGCAGACACGCTGGCGCGAAAGGTGGTTGCGCCGACGGAACTGCCGGTGGGGGCGGTACTGGCAATTTTTGGGGCGCCGTTTTTCCTGTATTTGTTGCGGCGGAGGCTGGCATGAGCGGAACCGAAAATTACGTGAGCATTGAGGTGGCGCGAGGCACGGAGAAACAAACGGCTGCGACCGTGCGGCTGAGCGTAGAGCAGGCCAGTTACGCGTACCACTCGCGCGGAAATACAGCACCAGTATTCACTCTGGCGGCGACAACTTTCTCGGCGCGGCAGAGGGAGATCGTCACCATCCTGGGGCCGAACGCGAGCGGCAAGTCCACATTGTTGAAGTTGATTGCCGGGGCGCTCGAGCCGCTCTCCGGGCGAGTGGAGCTGGAGGGGTTTGAGACTTCGCGGCTGGATGCGCGAACGCGGGCGCAGCGCATCGCGATGGTACATCAGGAAAGCCAGTTGCTGTTCCCCGCGCGCGCCTGGGAATATGTGTTGCAGGGCCGCCATCCGTACGGGCGCATGCTGAGATTTGAAACCGAGGAAGATGTAAACATCGCGGAAAACGCCATGGCGCAAGTGGGCGCAAAACATTTGCGCGACCGATGGATGCACGAAATTTCCGGCGGAGAAAAGCAACGAGTGATTCTGGCGCGGGCGCTGGCGCAACAGCCACTGTTGCTGCTGCTGGATGAACCAACGCTACACCTGGACATCGGGGCGCAGGTGGATTTGCTGGAGCGACTGAGGCAGCTCGCGGCGGAGAACCGGTACACGGTTGTGGTGGTGACGCATGAACTGAGCCTGGCGGCGGAATTCGCCGATCAGGTGGTCCTGATGCACAAAGGCAAGTGCTTGCGCGTGGGGACTCCCGCGGAAGTTTACCGACGGGATTTGCTCGAACAAGTTTTTGAGGCGCCGCTCGATGTGGATCTGGGGCCGGAGGGACGGCCGCGGGTACACATCCGCGGAGCAAAGCCCCCAGGATAGCGGCGTAAGTGAAATTTGTTCATTTGAATTGAAGCTGAATTTTCGGCGGTGCGGGAGCTAATTGGAAGGTTGCTCCGGCGCTGCATTCATCAACCGCGGACCCCGCGCACGGGAAGACGGTGAAACTCCGTCGCCGCCGCGCGACTGTAAGGCGACTTTTTGGGGAGCCGCGCCACTGTCCGTACCGGTAAGCGCTCGCTTGCTGGACGGGTGGGAAGGCGCCGCTCATTGATCTGCCGCCAAGCCAGGAGACCGGCGGGATCCGCACCCCAGGCACGTAGTGGCCATCGCGCCACCACGGCGGGGGAACCTTTATCTTCCGCGCGAGAGGAAGAGGAGGAGAGACCATGACGATTCGCCTTCCCTTGTTTTTGAAATCCCTTCTAATTTGTTTCTTGGCTGGTGGTGTGTTGTTGAATGGTGCGGAGTTGGCTGCGCAATCACCGGATTCCGGGACGATTGCCGGCGTTCTGGTGGATCCGAGCGGGCGGGCGGTTGGCGGCGCGCGGATTATCGCCAGGCAGAAAGCGGCGGGGCAAAATGCACCTGCGATAGCTGAAACGCAGTCGCGAGATGACGGGAGTTTTGCACTGACAGTCCCACCGGGCAAGTATAGTGTGACGATCACGCAGGACACTTTTGCGAAGTCGAACCACGATTTGGAGGTTGTCGCCGGGCAAAAAGTCGAGTGGAATCTAACGCTGGAGATTGCGCCGCTTTCGGCCAGTGTGATTGTGACGGCGCAAGCGCAGCCGGCAGAGGCAAGCAACAGTACGATTCCCGTGACCGTGGTAACGCGCGAAGAAATCGACCAGCAAGCGGCAATATCGCTGCCGGACTTGCTTTCCACACTGCCCGGATTCAGTCTTGCGCGGACCGGCCCAGAGGGGGGACAGGCAACTCTGTTTCTCGACGGCGCGAATTCCAATCATGCAAAAGTATTGCTGGACGGAGCCCCGATGAATGGCTCAGGCGGCTTCATCGATTATTCAAACATGGCGCTCGACAACGTGGACAAAATTGAAGTCATCCATGGAGCAGAAAGCGCGATATACGGATCCGACGCGGTTGCCGGCGTTATCCAGGTTTTCACGCACCGTGGGGAGACACGCACTCCTGAGTTAGACGTGGAGGGCGACGGTGGATCGTTTTCCACGGGGCACGGCTCGGCGCAGGTCAGCGGACTGCTCGGACGGCTCGATTATGACGCCGGGACATCCTATCTCTCAACCGTGGGACAAGGGCCGAACGATTTCTTCTACAACCGCGGGCTATCGGGGAATATCGGCTACAAGTTTTCGGACACAGACACTCTGCGCATTGTGGTTCGGAACAACACCAGCGATGCCGGCATTCCGGGGCAGACACTTCTCATTCCGCCCGATCTCACCCAGGACAACAATTTGCACGACTTCTTTGCCAGCGCGGTTTGGAATTTCCAGACTGGCGCACACTGGAACTGGCGGGTGAGTGGAAACGAAGCGGACCTGCGCGGAGTGGATACGGAAACGAATCCAAGTTTTCCTTTTGTCGACAGGGACCAATTCAATCGCGCGGGATTCACGGTGCAAACGACCTACGTTTTCCGAAACGCCGCTTTGACCGGAGGCTACGAATACGAGGTGGAAAACGGATTTCCGAGTGCGCTGGGCAGCAGCGTCCATGTCCGCCGAAACAATATGGGCGGATACCTGGACGGCAAATGGCAAGTGACCAGGCGACTGACGCTGAACGCAGGCGCTCGCGCGGAAGACAATGCCAGCTTCGGGACGCGGGTGGTGCCACGCGCGGGCGCCGCATACCTGTTGCGCGCCGGGGCCGGGTTCTGGGGCGATACGCGAATTCACGCGTTTTACGGCCAGGGAATTGTCGAGCCGCGACTTGATCAATCTTTCGGCACAGACCCCTGTTTCCCCGGCAATCCAAATCTACGCCCGGAGGAAAGCCGAACGGGGAGCGCGGGGATCGATCAATCGATGGCCTCCGGACGCTTGGTTTTGTCGGCGGATTATTTTTACAACCAGTTGTACAACGTGATCAGCTTCGGATTCTTAAACAATCCGCCGCCCAGCTGCATTTTTGGCGCCGGAACTTTTTTCAATACGGACTCGGCGCGGGCGTTTGGCGGGAACATTTCCCTGAAGGCGCGACCCACGCGATGGCTCAGCCTGGCGGGAAATTATTCCTACGATGACACCAAAGTTCTCGCCTCGCCCAATGCTTCCGATCCGGCGGAACAGGTAGGGAACCGGCTGCTGCGCCGGCCGCTTAATTCAGGGAGCGTGATCCTAAACCTCGAGATGGGCAGACTCAACGCAAACGTCGCGGGATATTTCGTTGGGCCGCGGACGGACAGCGCCTTCCTTCAATTCCTGGGAATCGATACGGTTCAGATGCCCAACCCCGGCTACGCACGGTTCGATGTGGCCGCGTCGTATCGCGCGCAAAAACATGTAACGCTTTTTGTACGCGCGCATAACTTGTTGAACAGGCAATATCAGGACGCGCTGGGCTATCCCGCGCTGGGGCGCGAGATACTCGGCGGACTGAAGCTGCGATTTGGAGGGGAGTGACGGCGTGCCGGAACCCGTGCTGTTTTGCTGGAGCGGAGGCAAGGATAGTTGTCTGGCGCTCCATGAATTACGACGCGAGCCACTGCGCGAAGTGGCCGCGTTGCTGACCACGGTCACAGAAATGTACGACCGGATCAGCATGCACGGTGTCCGCCGCGAGTTGCTCGAGCGGCAGGCGGCGGCGCTGGGCTTGCCGCTCGAGATCGTCACGATTCCACCGAAATGCGCAAACGCAGATTATGAAGCCCGCATTGAGGCGGCGCTCCTGAAATGGAAGGAGCGCGGGGTGAGCTTGGTGGCTTTTGGCGATATTTTTCTGGAGGATTTGCGAACTTACCGCGAAGAAAATTTAGCGCGCGCGGGCATGCAAGTTGTTTTTCCGCTTTGGAAGCGGCCGACGCGGGAGCTGGCGGCGGAGTTTATCTCTTTGGGATTTCGGGCGGTCACAGTATGTGTGGACCCGCGTGTGTTGGACGACTCATTTGTGGGCCGCGAAATAAACGAGAAGTTTCTTGCGGAACTCCCCCTGGGCGTCGATCCCTGCGGGGAAAATGGCGAATTCCACAGTTTTGTTTACGACGGCCCGGGCTTTGCCAAGCGCGTTGAATTCAGGCTCGGAGAAAAAGTCCTGCGCGACGGCTTTTATTTCCGTGACCTGGTTCCTGGAGAGGCCGCTCGCAAAACCTGATTTTTCAGGGCGGCGTCGGTCTAATTCCCTCCCGTAGCCGTCGTGGTTGCCGCCGCGCCGCTGTTCTTCAAATATTTCTCATACCAAGCCAGGTAACGCTCATAGCGATCGCGTTGATAACTTGGCCGCTGAATGCCATGAAATTCATTGGGATAAATGACCAGCTCCGTGGGAATCCCCAGGCTCTTCAGCGCTTCATACATTTGTTCATTGCCCTGAATAGGAACGTTGAAGTCCTTTTCCCCATTCAACCACAGCGTCGGAGTCTTGATCCGATCCGCATGAAGGAACGGATAGGATAGTTTGACGTAGGTTTCCCACGATTTCGGATTCCAGGGCGGCCCGATTTCATTGTCGTATTGAATGATGTACTGGTCGGTGCCGTAAAATGCCACGGTGAAGGCCGTGCCAGCGCCGCATGTTGCGGCTTTCAGGCGCGGGTCACTGGCGATCATGTAATCGGTAAGAATGCAACCGTAACTCCAGCCGCCCACGCCGAGGCGATTTGGATCGGCCACGCCCATCTGTACCACATGATCAATTCCTGCTTTCAAATCGATTACTTCGTAGTGTCCCCAATCCGCGGCGATGGCGCGCTGGAAGGCCTGGCCGCGTCCCGAGCTGCCGCGATAGTTCACGTTCAGTACCGCATAGCCATTGGCGGCAAAAATCTGACGCTCATAATTGAAGCCGTGCGAGTCCTGCCCATTGGGGCCTCCGTGAATACGCAACAGGAAAGGCAATTTGGTGCCCTGGACGTATCCCGCCGGCAGAGTCAGCAAGCCGTGGACTTCGGTGCCGTCCGCTGCCTTGAAGCTGACATCTTGCGTGTCGCCAAGCTGCAGTTCGGCAAAGAGCGCGTCATTCTGATGGGTCAACTGCCGGAGGTTGCCGCCCTCCATGGCGTAAATCTCGGTGGCCTTTTTGTCGCTGGTGGAAAGAGCGGCGAGACATCCGCTCGAATGCGTAATGCTATTCAGGACCACCGGTGACGAAAGCATTTTTTGCACGGCCTGTCCCGCCACGGTAATGGAAATCGGGTAATCCCAGCGATCATCGGATTCCAGAACGACGATCGATTTACCGTCTTCACTAAAGTAGGGCGACGAGACCGCGCGATCCAGATTGTTGGTGAGAATCGTGGGTTGAGCAGAACCGTCGGCAGGAACCATCGCCAGGCGGCTCATGTTGTACGCGCCCCACCTCTTTTCATCGCCCACCAGAAAGGCGATCCATTTGCCATCAGGGCTCCACGCCGGACGACCTCCCACGCCACGCGCATCAAATTTGGTGATCTGGTTTTCCACGGCGCCGGGCTGAGCGTTGGCCAAAAATAGTTGCGGGTCGGGAAGGCGGTCCGGATCGGGCAGGTGGTTGCTCGTGAACGCAATGCGCGTGCCGTCAGGCGACCACACGGGATTCGATTCGTCAAAATTTCCCTTGGTGAGGCGGTCGGTCTTCTTTGTGGCCAAGTCGAACAGATAGATGTAGCTGTGCCGCCCGCTTAGTAGATATCCGGCCACGTCCTGCTTGTAATGGTAGCGATCAATGACGATAGGCTTTGGAGCTTTGGGAGTTCTGTCCGCACCAGCACCGACCCCGTCGGCCTGGTCTGCTTCGGGGTCGGGATCTCCAATCACCAGTGCCAGTCGCTTGGAATCGGGCGACCATTCATAGCTTTGCAGGCGGCCCTTTTCATCCGTGAGCTGCACCGCTTCCCCGCCCTGGCGGTCCAAAAGCCAAACTTGGTTGCCCTTGGTCTTGCCGGGACGCGAAGAAGTAAAAGAGATGTACCGTCCATCGGGTGAAAATCGCGGAGAGCCTTCGGAATCCTGACTCTCGGTGAGCTGGACGTCATGCGAGCCGTCCGCCCCGATCATCCAGATGTGGGCGTTGCGCTTGTCGGCCTTGGCATCGGTGGTGCCGACGACGTAAGCGATCGATTTCCCGTCGGGGGAGCACTGGGGATCGCGGACGTCGCGCATGCGCGCCGCGTCATCGAGATTTATGGAGCGGCGCGACTGCTGCGCATTGATGAGGGGGCACGCAGTCAGAATTAATAGGAGGGCAAAGCTGAAGGTGATCAAGCGAGCGAAGCCAGGTTTGCGTGCCGCCGGCCGAACACCGATAGAACTCCGAAATTCAAAGCTTATTCTTGAGTAGTTCATTTCACTCCTCCAATGAAATTCTGGCCCGATGAACCGCCAGCCGGTTCGGATGGCGATACTAACACGACAATCTTCATGCTAGGCGCGGCCTTCGCGTTTTTGGGCCACCACAAGCCCGCGGGGCGTAGGTAACAGTACGACGGAGATCAGCCCCTCGGCTTCCAGGCGCAGGGCTGCTTGGCGCACGGTTTTCAGATAGGAACTGGCGTCGTGCATCAGGATGATGCCGTTGGGATTCATTTGCGGGAGGAACCGGCGGACTTCCAGTTCGCGCAGCGCAAGGTCGCTGTCGCAGAAGAGAAGATCAATCGTGCCCTTCACTTCGATTTCGAGACTGGAGGCGTTGCGGCAGTCAATCCATTCCGACAGATCGGATGCCTGAAATCGTTTTTTGGCGACCGCAAAATTCGTGGGATCGGATTCGCAGGTAATCACGCGCCCGAATCCGTTTTCCTTCAGACCTTCGGCAATCCGCAGAGTGCTGACGCCCATGAATGTGCCGGTCTCCACCACAAGCGCGGGCTTGATGGTGGTGACCAGGGATTTCAGGAACTCGAGGACTTCAACTTCCGCGGTCATGGAATCGTACATTCGCCAGCGCTCCGGGTGCGGACATTCGGGCGTGGGCGCTTTGGATTCCGGCTGGATGACGTCGCCGAGCCGGTCGGCATGCTCCAGGATGCGGTGATGTTTGTCGATCTTGTGAAAGCGGAGTTTGACGACGGTGTACAGCACGACGCCGGCAAGAACGCATACCGAACTGGCAATCATCGCGGAGTTCAGCCGGAGCACGCGCGGGACGGAATTGAAGTAACTGATCAGGAGGCGGGCGCCGCCGAAACAAATCAAATAGATCGAAAACACCTCCCCTTGCGGCACGGGCTTGTGCAAGGAGATGGTTCCGAGCCGCCAAAGAATCCAGAAGATGATGACGGCGGCGACCAACTCATGGACCGGACGGAGTTCCAAGCGCAAGGCGCGCGCCGCGGCAACATATTCGCGGTTGGAACGAAACAAATCGCCCACACGAAACACTCCATAGCCAATCGCTGCGGCCGAACAGGTGGCGTCAAGCAGAGTGAGGGTGGGAGCGCGGTAGTATCCGGCGAGCAGCGCCAAAACAGCAATTCCCGCGATGAAAGCACCAATGTACCCAAATCCAAAGGACCCGAACAGTTGAGCTCCGATGAGGCCCGCGAGACTGGCCGCGACCACAAGGACAAAGGGGCTTACAACCATTTTGCGGCGGCGAAGTTCTTCGCGAAGGGCGAAGAACGCGCAGACCAGGCCGCCAATCGTGAAAATGACGACGCTGGCGATGGTGATGTCGTCGGATTGGAGGAACGAAAACATGATGGGGAATGGCGGCGCCAGTATACCCGACCCAGGCGTGCGGCGGGCGGCGGTTCGCATCCGTTGCGGATGATATAATCCTGCGTTTGGCATGAGTCCCACAACACAACATGTTTCCAGGGCGGGCGTGGACGCGATGGCCGGCTACGAGCCGGTGATCGGGCTTGAAGTCCACGTGCAGCTTTTGACGGCGACGAAAATGTTTTGCGGCTGCTCGATACGCTTTGGCGATCCGCCGAACGCGAACACGTGTCCGGTTTGCCTGGGCTTGCCGGGGGCGCTGCCGGTAATGAATCGCAAGGCGCTGGAGCTGGCCATGCGCGCGGCCGTGGCACTGAACATTAATGTCCAGGCCCTATCCCGGTTTGCGCGGAAAAACTATTTCTATCCCGACTTGACCAAGGGCTATCAGATTTCGCAATACGAATTGCCGCTGGCGCTTGGCGGATGGCTGGAAATTGAGGTGGAGGGCGCGCAAAAGCGCATAGGGATCACGCGGCTGCACCTGGAGGAAGACGCGGGCAAGTCCATGCACGAAGGTTTCGCGGAGTCGGCGACGAAAAGCTACATTGATTTTAACCGCTGCGGGACTCCGCTGGTGGAGATCGTCTCGGAGCCGGATATGCGGACGCCCGCTGAGGCATTCGCCTATCTGACGACGCTGAAACAAGTGCTGCTCTACACCGAAGTGAGCGATTGCAACATGGAGGAGGGCTCGCTGCGGTGCGACGCGAACGTGAGCGTTCGGCGGCGCGGCGCGGAGAAGTTCGGAGAGAAGGTGGAACTCAAGAACTTGAATTCGTTTCGATATCTACAGCGCGCGCTGGAATTTGAAATTCGCAGGCAAGTGGAAACGATCGAATCCGGCGGGCGAATTGCACAGGAGACCCGGCTATGGAATGTTGCCGCCGGGCGGACGGAACCGATGCGGTCGAAGGAGTTCGCGCACGACTACCGCTATTTCCCGGATCCGGATCTGCTGCCCGTCCAAGTGACGCCGGCCATGATCGAAAACATTCGCGGGCGAATGCCGGAATTGCCGGATGCAAAGCGCGCGCGATTCGTTTCAAGTTACGGGCTGACGGCTTACGACGCGGGCGTGCTTACGAATTCCTGCGCGTTGGCCGATTATTTTGAAGCTACCGTCAAGGCAGGAGCAAAGCCCAAGACCTCGGCGAATTGGATTGGAACGGAATTACTCAGGCGCCTGAATGATTCCGGCAAGGAAATTGACGCAAGCCCGGTGACGCCCACGGCTCTGGCCGCACTGCTCGAGGAGATGGAGGGCGGGCGAATCACCGCGGCGAGCGCTAAGAAAGTGTTTGCTAAAATGTTTGAATCGGGGCGGCCGGGCGCGGAGATTATTGCCGCGGAGGGATTTGCGACGCTTGCGGATACAAGCGAAATTGAGCGCGCGTGCCGGGAAGCGATCGAGAAGAACCCCGAAAACGCGGCCAAGTTTCGGGCCGGCAATGAGGGTATGTTCAAGTTTTTTGTGGGGCAGGTGATGCGGGCCACGCGAGGGCAGGCCGATCCGCAGGTGGTGAACGAAACGCTTCGCCGTCTGTTGACCTCCTGAAAGGAACAAAGATGGCTGCACTGAAAGTTGGAGACAAAGCGCCGGACTTCAAATTGAAGGCGGACGACGGACGCGAGATTTCGTTGAAGGATTTTGCGGGCAAGCGCGTGGTGTTATATTTTTTCCCCAAAGTGCTGACGCCCGGCTGCTCAACGGAAGCGGCGGAATTCCGCGATGCCAAGCCGCAGTTCGACAAATTAGGCGCGGTGGTTCTTGGCTGTAGCGCCGACCCCATCGAGGGGCAGGCGAAATTCAAGAATAAGTTCAAGCTGAACTTTCCGTTGTTGAGCGACCCGGATTTCACGGCCATCGAAGCTTACGGTGCGCGGCGGATGAAGAGTTTCCTGGGAAAATCCTTCCTGGGAATTGTGCGCAGCACCGCGCTGGTGGGGAAAGATGGGCGTGTTGAAATGATGTGGCCCACGGCAAAAGCGAAAGGCCACGCCGCAGAAGTGGTTGAAGCAATTTCAAGTTTGAAAGATTGATGGCGCGGCGTCGTTTGCTAGAGTTTCGCCAGGATGCCGGAAGCGGCCGGCGTAATTTGGAGATTATCGATCAGGCGAGTGGCGCGCCCTGCGCCGGATGTAGTACCCACATAAGCCGCAATCAACAGCAGGGACGGCGCGCCGATGAGCGCGATCGGCTCGAAAGTCTCTGCACTGACCAATTCAACGTAATCGGGGCGGACCAAAGGTTCAGACGTGAGAACTTCGCGCGCGAGTTCTAACAGCGCGGCAGCCTTGCGCTCTCCGGATGTGATCCGGGCAGCAGCGGCGGCCAGTGCGCGCGATAGCGAAGCGGCGGCGCGGCGCTCCTCGGAATTTAGGTAGGCGTTGCGGGAGGACATGGCCAGCCCATCCGGCTCGCGCACGATGGGCTGGACGGCAATTTCCGCATCGAGACTTAAGTCGCGCGCCATCTGGCGAATGATGCGTGCCTGCTGCGCGTCTTTTCGGCCGAAATAGGCCGCATGCGGCTGAACAATTTCGAGCAACTTCAGCACAACCGTGGTCACACCGCGGAAATGTCCGGGGCGCGACTTCCCTTCCAGGCGGTCGGCCAATCCTTCTACCGTGACATAGGTTCTGAAATTCGGCGGATAGACCTCCGCTGCTTCCGGCATGAAAATGTAATCCACGCCCTCCGCTTCTAACATCACGGCATCTTTTTCCAACTGGCGCGGATATTTTGAAAGATCTTCCTGCGGCCCGAATTGCGCGGGGTTTACAAAAATAGAGACAACCACGGGACTGTGGCCGGCCGACGCCGCGCGCACCAGCGAAAGATGCCCTTCGTGGAGCGCGCCCATGGTGGGCACAAAGCCAATGGAGAGGCCTTTGTCCCGCGCGGCGCGGGAAACCTGCTTCATCCAGTCTATGGTGCGAATGATTTCCATGAGGAGTGCGATGGCAGTGTGTCAGGCCGGAGCCTGGCCGGAACGCTCGCGATAGAAAGCGATCAAGTCACTGGACATGGGCTTGCCGCCGAGCTGGCGCAAAAGAGTGGTGACCTGGCCGCGATGGTAAGTGCTGTGATTCACGAGATGCTGCATGGTTTCCCACAACGGATGACGGAAAAGATTCCCGCGCGTGTTCCGAAATTCTACAATGCGCACGATATCGGCCTGCGAAAGGGCCCGGACATATTCACGCATCGCCTCATCCACCGTTTTCCAGCGCTCATCAATCTGAACAAGGTCGGGATAATTCTCTACATCGGGCAAACCGGTTGGCGAACGCCCCTGCCACCGTTCAAGATACAGCCACTCGACGTCCATGATGTGCGCAAGAGTGTTTCGCACAGAGCCGAAACTTCCGCCGAGCGGTTCGAGAAGTTGATCGGTGCTGAGTGATTCGCAGCCTTCGAGAGTGCGGCGATTCGCCCACTCGTTGTAAGCGAAAAGAGCGCGAACGGTTTCGAGGTCCATGGCCGACACATTAGATGAAATTGAGATTGATGCGCAAGGGCACGGCCGCCCGGAGCACCATCACCGGAGGGGCTTTTCCCGAGCGCGCAATTCGGCCGGCAGATGAAACGATTCGGCGTCCGACGGAAATCCTCCACTGTGAACGTCGTCGCAATATTCTCGGACGGCGCGTTTGACCTCTTCGCCGAGTTCGGCATAGCGCCGCGCGAACCGCGGCGTTGGGCCGGCGGTCAACCCCACTAGATCGTGGAAGACAAGCACCTGGCCATCGCAGTCCGGACCGGCTCCAATGCCAATGGTTGGAATATGCAGCTCGCGCGTGATGGTGGCCGCAAGTTCGCGGGGAACTGATTCGAGCACAATGGAAAATGCTCCAGCGGCCTCGACGGCGCGTGCATCGCGCAGCAGGTGGTCGGCGGCTTCGGGCGTGCGTCCCTGCACGCGGAATCCGCCAAAGGCGTTCACGGATTGCGGTGTGAGTCCGACATGGCCCATCACCGGGATTTCCGCCTCCACCAGGCGCGAGATAACCTCAAGCCTGCGCTCGCCGCCTTCGAGCTTCACGGCTTCGGCGCCGCCTTCCTTGACCAAGCGAAGGGCATTGGCGATGGCATCTTTCGCACCCGTGTGATAACTGCCGTAGGACATGTCCGCCACAACCAGGGCACGCCGAATTCCCCGGCGCACGGCGCGAGTGTGGTGAAGCATTTCATCCAGTGTAACCGGGACGGTGTTCTCGTAGCCGAGGACAACCATCCCCAAGGAATCGCCGACCAGGACGATGTCCACGCCGGCGTCATCCAAAAGACGAGCCGTGGGAAAGTCGTAGGCCGTCAAACAGGTGATGTGATTTTGACCGCCGGAAAATTGTTTGGAGGAAGAACTCGAACCGGGATGCGACTTGCGTCCTATAATGTCGGGAACGGTAATCCTACCGTTGCCCGCAACGGGCGTGGCGCTCATACTGACCTCCGGTGCCGTTCCCGTGCCACCCGAATGCGGGGCGGGAGAGGGGATACAGCCCAACCTAACTATTATAACAGATTCCGATGAGTCGGAGCCGGCTGATGCTCCCGGCACCTACCAAGGGCGCGTGTTAGAATGGCGCCCGAAACCCGCAGATATGTTCAAAAAAATACTGATTGCTAATCGCGGCGAAATCGCCGTGCGAGTGCTTCGCGCCTGCCATGAAATGGGCATTCGCGGCGTTGCGGTTTACAGTGAGGCGGACCGCTCAAGTCTGCACGTGAGGCTTGCGGATGAAGCCTACGCGATTGGTCCGGCGGCGTCGCGCGAGAGTTACCTGCGCATAGACAAGTTGATGGAGGTGGCCCGCCATGCCGGATGCGACGCGCTACATCCGGGCTACGGTTTCCTGGCTGAAAATCCCGACCTGCCGCGCGCTTGCGCCAAGGCGGGAATTGTCTTTATCGGACCGACTCCCGAAGCGATGGAAAACTTGGGATCGAAAACAGCGGCGCGCCAGCTGGCGAGACGCGCGGGCGTGGCGGCCGTTCCTGGAGCGCTCGATCCGATCGCAGAGCCGGCAGAGGTGCGCCGAATTGCGGAGGAAATCGGGTTTCCAGTCCTGCTGAAGGCCGTGGCGGGTGGAGGCGGAAAGGGAATGCGTCTGGTGGCCCGCGCGGAAGACCTGGATGCCGCATGGCGCGACGCGGGCTCCGAGGCAACCAACGCGTTCGGCGACGGGCGACTGTACATCGAAAAATATCTCCTGCGACCGCGGCACATTGAAATACAGATCCTCGGCGATCTGCACGGAAATTTGTTTTATCTTGGCGAGCGCGAATGCTCCGTACAGCGCCGGCACCAAAAAGTAATCGAGGAGGCGCCCTCGCCGGTGGTGTATCCCGAGTTGCGGCGCAAGATGGGCCAAGGGGCGCTGGCGCTGGCCCGCGAGGCCGGGTACACCAACGCGGGGACGGTGGAATTTCTGGTGGATGCGGAGCGTAATTTTTATTTCCTGGAAGTGAATACGCGCCTGCAAGTGGAGCATCCCGTGACCGAAGCGGTTTCGGGATTGGACCTGGTGCAACTCCAAATCCGCATCGCCTCAGGGGAACGCATTTCCTTTGCGTGGCAGGAACTCCATCCGCGCGGACATGCCATCGAATGCCGCATTTACGCCGAAGATCCCGAGAACAATTTCTTTCCATCGCCCGGCACCATCCTGGCGCGGCGCACCGCCTCAGGTCCCGGTGTGCGCATGGACGAAGGAGTCTATCCCGGGTGGACGGTGCCGATGGATTACGATCCGCTGCTTGGAAAACTGATCGTGTGGGCCAGCAGCCGCGAAGAAGCCATTGCGCGAATGAGGCGGGCGCTCGATGAGTATTACGTGAGCGGGATCAAAACCAATGTGGATTTATTCCGGCGGATTCTCGCTGATCCGGAATTTTCCCGCGGTGAATTCCACACGCGCTGGCTGGATGAATGGCTCCAGAAGGACCATGGCGCGCACGGCCAAGCGCCGGATTCAGAGCAGGAGGCGCAAGATGCGGCGTTGATCGGGGCGCTGGCGTGGCATTTCGGAAGCAAGGGCGCGGATGATTCGCGGCGCGCAACACGTGCGGAAATCAGCGCCTCCCGCTGGAAGCTTGAGGGACGCGAAGAACAGGTGAGTCGAATCCCGCAGAGATGAATCGCAAATGAAATTGGAAGTCCACATTGGCGCAACGCCAGCCGGAGGGCCACGCGAGGGGGCACAAAAAGCTCATGGGCATGACGTTGAAGTGGCGCGCCAAGGCCGACGCATCCGCGCAACAATCGACGGGCGCACAATCGAAGCTGACGCCGTGGAGGTCGCGGATTGTACGTATTCAGTGGTCATCGAAGGCCGAGCGTATGAAGTTCGCGTCGAGCCGGGGCCGCGCGGCCTGCGCGTGCACGCGGGGCCGCGCGAATTCAGCATTGGCATTGAGGACCCGCGCACCTGGCGCGGCCGGCGGACGGGTGCGCTGGGGGCCGAGGGCCGACAGGAAATTCATGCTCCCATGCCTGGGAAAGTTGTCCGCGTGCTTGCGGAACAGGGAGCCGCGGTTGAGGCGGGACAGGGCCTGCTGGTGATTGAAGCCATGAAGATGCAGAATGAAATCCGGTCGCCAAAGAAGGGCACTCTGGAGCGGCTATTGGTGGAGGTTGGACAGGCCGTTAATGCGGGCGAGCCGCTCGCGGTTGTCGTCTGAGGATTGGCGATGGATAAGTGCCGCCGGATTCAGAGACTATTTCAAAAATCACTTCGCAGGGTTTTCCGCCGCGGCAGGCAGCTTACCGCCAGACTCCAGGATTTGCTGGGCCAGATAATTTGTGATTTTCGCATTCTGGCGGGCCACGCTGAAGAAAGCCGCCTGCAGCAGTTGTTTCTTCCGCTGGCGCAAGGCATCGCGAATCGTCTGCTGCACCTGCGGTTCGGAGAGATCGCGCTGGCCGGGAGCTTCGCGCGCCAAAAGCTTCAGGATGTAGTAGGCGTCCTTCAATGTAACGACACCGCTGACCTGCCCCGGTTTCAAAGCAAGAACTGCCTTCTTAAGAGCAGGGTCGGTTCTGTCGAGGGCCGACTCGGGAATATATCCGTTGTCTCCGCCGGTGGCCGCGGTGGTGGGGTCTTCGGAATAATCCGCGGCAAGATTGGCGAAATCTTCTCCGGCATTCAGTTTTTCCATCAGAGCGGCAAGCTTGCGGCGCGCCTCCGCCTCATTGGTGGCGTCATCATTCTTGCGGTTGCGGATTTGCGCGTCCTTGCGGGGAGTGACCACGATTTGCCCGATCCGGTACTGCGTTTCCGAAACGTTGAACTGCGCGCGGTTCTGGTTGAAGTAATCTGATATTTCCTGGTCCGTAACGGTTATTTTCGATTCCACTTCACGATTCAAAAGCTTCTGTATGGTCAGCGTACGCCGGATTTCCTGCTTGTAATCGTCCAGGGTCAGCTGGCGGTCTTTCAACTGGCGCTGGAACTCGTCCTCAGTAAAGGCGCTCTTCGATTCGGTGAACTTGTCTTCGACTTCGCCGTCGGTGGCCACCAGCCCTTCCTTCTGAGCCAGTTCGGTGAGGATTTCGTTGGTGACCAATTCGTCGAGAACGCTGAGTTTAAGCGAAAGGGCTTCTTCCACCGAGGGTTTGGGAGCAGCGGCGTTCTGCTGGGCAATCTGGCCGTTGTAATATTTGTCAACTTCGCCGCGCTTGATTTCGTGGTTGTTCACCACGGCCCAAACGTCGGGAGCCGGCGGAGTGTCCCTCTTGCAGCCCTGCGCAAATCCCGCCGCCGCGACGATGCCGAAAGCAATTACAAGGCGTTTCACAGTCCGATCCCCTGGAGGACGCCGCGGTGATGCATTCGGAAGTCTCGCACGATGATGTGATGCATCTTATGCCGCTGCGGGTTTTGCCAGAGGAGCGCGACGTGCGGGAGTCGTGGGCGATTTTTGGATCCGTCCCGAGCGAATGCAGTCCGTGCAGACGCGAACTCGCGTGCGAACGCCCTTCACCAGCGCGTGCACGCGCCGGAGATTAGGATTCCATCGGCGCCGGCGAGTGTTATTCGCATGGCTGATAACGTTGCCGTATTGCGGCCCTTTGCCGCAGATTTCACACTTTTGAGCCATATCCACTCCTGATGAAAATTGTCGCCTGAGGTGAAGTATGCAGTGTAACAGAGTTAGGCGCGGTCCGAAACCTTTGCGCCACCTTCCCATGAGTTCTTCCCGATTGCCCTGTTAGAAATGGAGATTGTTGACAATAAGTTCCGGGAATCACTTATTCTCATGGCTATGTCCGAAGCCGGGATATTGCGGATGTGGAGCCGGTTCCTGAAACAATGCGCCATAGTCATTTGCGCGGAGATATTATGCGCGGTCTTGTTCTTTTCGCTTTCGACGCCAGCGCAAGCGCCTTCCACGCAGGACATCGTCGTCCAGGTCACCGGCCCCGCGGAGGGCGCGGCACCCGCGAATGGGACTGGATTCATCAATGGCTGGGCGGCATCGGTAGAGGGGCAAACCATCCTCTACCATTCCGCCGTCCCCGGAACCACAAATGCGTTGATCGTCCGGGCGCAACGGATCGCCCATTCCATCACTTGGAAAACGGATCCTCTTTCATCCTCCGGCCCGGGCGATTCCTACCATCTGCTGTGGCTCGCGGGGCTGGATTTTTCCGGCTGGTCGGAAGATAAGGTCGAGCACACCTTTGATTTTTTCATTAATCGAAAACACTGGTTTACGTTCAAGAATTTGAAAGGCGCAACGGCTCGGAAATGGGCGATTCCGGGCGACGATGGCGCCGAGCTTTCGTTTAATGCCACCACCGCGGACAAATTCGGCGATCTTTTCGGGTACATGCATCTTGACCTTCCGAAAAAGGATTTTCCCGCGGGCGCACCCCTGACTCTTTCTGTGGTCGGCCATGATGATGACAGCGCGGACTGGTACATGACCTTTGAGTACGCCTTCCAATTCACTCCGCGCGCGCGCGTGGATCCCGCCGAAATGCGCGACGGAAGCGTGTCCGCTCAAGTTCTTCGTTTGAGCCTCGACAACCTGACGGAAAACCGCTCGGTTTTGATCCGGATGGGTGACCGGGAGTTGGTGCGCGGCCCGCTCAATGTCGGCGGCAATATCTTCCGCATTCCTATACCCGCCGTGAAGACAACGCAGAAGATGAAAATGCTTTTCTCGCTGAATGGCGCCGCCCCGGGGTCATTTACTTTTGACGTTGCGCCCGTAACCCCTCGCACCATTTATCTAGTCCCTTACTCACACAATGACATCGGCTATACCGATTACCAGCCCAACGTGGAACGCAAGCAGTGGAGCAATCTGGAGCAAGGCCTGCGCCTGGCGAGTGAGACGCGCGCATATCCTGCGGAAGATCGGTTTAAATGGAATTTGGAAACCGTTTGGGCGCTGGAGAGTTACCTACGCCAGGCCTCCGAGGCACAACGAAAAGCCGTGTTCGATGCTATCGAGAACGGTGAACTCGGCGTCTCCGCTCTTTACGCAAATATGCTAACAGGGCTGGCGAACGCGACGGAGATGAGCCACTTCCTGGACTACTCCCGGACGCTCAAGACCAAGTACAACATCACGGTCCATACGGCCGTCACCTCCGACGTTCCAGGATTCACTTGGGGAATCGTCCCCACTCTGGCGCAAAGCGGTGTGAAGTATTTCGCCGTGGGCCCAAACACGGGCGACAGGATCGGCTACACCCTGGAAACCTGGGGAGACAAGCCCTTTTACTGGGCTTCTCAGTCCGGCGAAGAAAAAATTCTCATCTGGATTGCCGGAGCGGGCTACTCCAGTTTTCACGAAGGCAGTCTGAGCAATTTGGGCGACGAGAAAATCATGGCCCTGGCGCGCCAATTGCAGAAAAAAAACTACCCGTACGAAATGGTCTACCTCCCTTACACCACGGGAGACAACGGCCCTCCGGATCCCAAGCTGGCAGCCACCGTGAAGGATTGGAACGAGCGCTACGTCACTCCGCGCCTGGTGATCGCCACGCACGACCAGATGTTCCAGGAGTTTGAGAAGCGCTACGGCGCCTCGTTGCCCGTGTTACGCGGTGACTTCACGCCTTATTGGGAGGACGGCGCCGCCTCCACTGCCGCCGAACTTGCATTGGCTCGCCGCGCCGTGGATCGGCTCACGCAAGGCGAAGCGTTATGGTCGCTGCTTGCCCCGCGTAATTTTCCGCGGAACGACTATGAATCCGCCTGGCGCGACATCTCTTTTTGGGATGAGCACACCTGGGGCGCCGACAAAAGCGTATCGGATCCGGACCTGCCGATCGTCAAGCAGGAGTGGGAATTCAAGCGCAAGTTTGCGGTGGACGCCGCGCAATCGGCTGAAGACCTGCTTGCTCGCGCGGCAAAACCTGCGGCCGGGACGGCCGCGGAACGGATTGCCTTTGACATTTATAATCTGTCGTCCTGGCCGCGAACGGATATCATTCTCCTGCCTGCCGCACAAACTGTGTTGGGCGACCGCGTGACCGATGGCCAAGGCCGGCCCGTTCCTTCCCAGCGCTTGACCACCGGCGAGCTTGCCGCTTTCGTCGGGCCGGTGCCACCGCTCAGCGCGAAGCGCCTGTTCGTAGGCAAAGGAACCGCATTCCAACAAGGTGGCACGACGGCAACGGCGAATGGTCTGGAAAATGGCGACATCGATCTTGAAGTCAGCCCACAATCCGGCGCGATAAATTCGCTGCGGTTGAAGAACAAGAATATTTCACTCGTGGATGATCACGCGGCCGCGGGGTGGGGCGAATACATCTATGTTCCGGGCACCGACCCGGCAAAAGCGCAGCGGCTGTCGCATGTACGCGTCCGTGTGAAGGAAAACGGACCCCTCGTTGTTTCATTGTTAATTGAAGGCGATGCGCCCGGCGCGAAAAGTTATTCGAGTGAAATCAGATTGGTCGCAGGGTTGGACCGGGTGGATATGGTCACGAAGTTTGACAAGCTTCAGGTCCGCGAAAAGGAAAGCGTGCACATTGCCTTTCCATTTCGCGTCCCCGGCGGCCGAATGAGGTATGACGTCGCCGACGCCATCGTGCGCCCGCCGGAAGACCAACTCGCCGGCGCGTGCAAGAATTTCTTTTCCGTGGACAGCTGGGCGGATGTGTCGAACACCGATTATGGAGTCACGCTCGCGGTGCCGGATGCGCCGCTCATCGAAATGGGCGCAATCACCGCAGAGCAACCCTGGATGAAAACCATTGAGCCCTCCCCATTGTTATATTCCTACGCGCTGAATAACTACTGGCACACGAATTACAAGGCCGACCAGGAAGGTCCAATCGAATTAAAGTATTCGATCGAACCCCATGGCGCGTTTGCGCCCGCCGCCGCAGCCCGTTTCGGACGCGAGCGCCGCGAGCCCCTGGTTATTGTGCCGGCCGAAACATCCCGCACGCCCGTGAGATCCATATTCCAAATTTCTCCCGCCGAAATCATGGTTTCCTCCATCAGGCCCATCGCCGATGGCAACGCCTGGCTTATCTATCTGTACAATCCAACAGACGTCCCCCGTCCAATCGTTATCCAATTCGATCCGGGCATGAAAATCGTCATGCGAAAGAGCGATGCCTTCGGTCAGGCGTCCGGAGCTTCCCCGACACCCATCACGATTCCGGCCTATGGCAGCATGTACGTGCGCGCGCAGCGGTCAGCGCCGCATTGACGTTTCGCGAAGCGCCCCGGCTGCGCGGGTTTGAGCATCCGCCCTTCTGCCCATACGAACAATCGTCGCGCTGTCTTCGGTAATTGCGGTTCATCGAATAGCAAATGGGGTTGGGAGTTTCCGAACCGCTGCGGATGCTTTAGAATGGTGGTGTCACTTGCCGTGGGCGTGTAGCTCAGCTGGGAGAGCACCTGGTTTGCAACCAGGGGGTCGCAGGTTCGAACCCTGTCACGTCCACCACTTTTCTTCATACCAGTCAAGCAGTTACAGCAAATTTCTGTTCAACCACAGCTTTGGATTTAGGTTCATTAGGTTCAATTGAAGGCAATGAAGCCGGAATATTGAAGCCAACTCCATAGCGTTTCACCACATCTTTGCGGAACGCCACGTCGTTCTTAATCTGGTCGTAGTGTCCCGACATTCCTTCGTTGCCCCAACCAAGCCAGAAGTGAAGAACGCCTTCTGGACAGTCAGTGTGGTTTCTAAGGAACGTGTCACGAAAACGGCGAAACGCGTGGTTCCCGGCCTTCTCGAAGCCGATTTCCTCAAGGGCGGGGTGGAGATGGCGACGGAGAATATTGGACTGGCCCAACTGTTTACCGTTGCGAGTGCGGAAAAGAAGCCCCGACTTACGGTCACCGATGAACTCAACCAACAGTTTCGCCACGTTCTCAGGGAGGTCTATTTCACGCTCCCCGTTTTCGGTCTTGAGGTAATCATGAATTTCGCCGTGCCATGCCTTCTCATCGATGATGATGCGGGTGCCGTCGTCGAGAATCTTCTCGATGCGGATACCCAGCGCCTCCCCAATGCGAAGACCGCTCGCCCCACAGAGGATAAAAAGCATTCGCAACTGCGGTTTGATGGTTAGCGAGTTGGCAAGGTGGTTCATCGCTTCAACCGTGAAGCACTGACGGCGTTGTTTCTTCTTAATCACTTTTGGGATTATCAAGCCCATCTTTTTCCAATTACGTGGGTAGATTTCTTCGCCGTCCTCATTAACACAGGATGCAAAGACCATCTTCACAACTTGGAAGTAATTTTGGATGGACTTCGGTGACAAATCACCCGCAACCATCTGGTCGATTAGTTGCTGAGCGACCGTCTTCTTGATGGATGCAAGTGGGAGATCCCGGAAAAGGGTCCCGTTGATGTCGGCGGGCAGAATCCACGTATCGAGGCAATTCTTCCAGTTGTAGAGCGTGGAAGGTGCCGCTTTACGCTTTCTCATGATGTTCAACCAAGTCTCAGACTGCTGGTCGAATGTGGTTCCGAGGACGGACGCCACAACTTCCTTGAGCGTATCCTCTTTGTCCGCACCGCTCGCAGCGATGATTTCCTTGGCCTTGCGCTCACGTGCTGAAGCTGTCAGAAGCCCCGGGCCAGATGTAGGACAGATTTTTTCACGCATGTAGATTCTGTCCTCTTGACCCGGTTTATCCATCCAGAACCGCACTGTCCACCAGTTACCGTTGATGTTGATACTACCTGTCTGTCCACGTCGGCGACTCATGCTCTTTCCTCGTTTGTGTCGCTTTCGTGGTGTCGCAATGGGGACCTTAGTATCGCCGGTGGGAAATTGCAACAGCGTGGGCAGTGGCCCCCCAACCGAGGTCAGAGGTTCGACCGTTATGGGAGGCAGATAGATTTGTGCGCTGGGAGGCAAGAGCGCGGCGACCGTGAGGACGGCACCGAGCGAGGCGGTCAACGTGGTGGAGATGTGGACGGTAGCGGTCACCTCCTATAATACTGCCCGGCGAGCAATTCCTCTTGAGGGACCTCGATGTTTGTTCTTTGAAAATCTAGCGGAAAATTCGCGCGGGGACGGTATTATGACACTAGACGTAGAGATTGGATCATTTGTCTAAACGAGTTCGTAGTTGGTCTTGGCTTTAGACGCTTCTGTGAGATAGGGGGACACGGCCTCCCGCCGCTTCCGTCCCGATTACCTTCAACACGTACTTCTTCGTAGGAGTTTCCCATGGCAACCGCAATCGTAGCAACCGAAGAGTTGCGAAACACCGTTTCACAAGTGTCCCCGTTTTCCCCGGACGAAATCACGGCGATGGTCAAGCAACGCACCACCGTGGACGCCACCGAACTTGCGTCCTACACTCGCACTTTAATCGGAACCAAGATGCGGGATGTGCTTGTCGCACGACCACTTCTCAAAGAAGTCAAGCGGCGGTTCAAGATTCTTCCCCGTGAGAAGCAAGTGGATGGCACCTATCTTGAAATAGACGGTGCCACTTCATTTGAGAAATGGTGCGAGAAGCATGAGAAGTTCATCGGTTCGTCCCGCAACGCCTACTACATACTCAATGGCGGGAACAAGAACCGGAAGCCGAAGCCGTCTTCGGGATGCGGTGCGCCATGGTCAAAGATAGACGGCGGTGCAACCGTACTCGAAGCATTTAGCACGGTCCAAAAAGACATACGGCGGTGTGCGGCGCCGGGGGACTCCTACGAACGGGAAGCGATTGACTTCACGAAGCGGCTTTACTTCTTCGGTTGGGAAATTTGGAAGCGGCTTCTCATCATCGCTTCCGAAGACATAGGTCTTGCCGATATTTCCGTGTCCAAAGAAGTCTCACGCCTATGGGAAGTGTCCAAGACGGTCAAAGACGCCAAGCATAGCGATTTGCTTATGTTGGTTGAAGCCGTAGCCATTTGTTGCCGTGCGAAGAAGTCCCGTGCCATGGACAACGCCATCAATTGCAAGCAAACATGGACCGCCATGACGGACGAAGAAGCTAAGAAAGCGATAGCCGATTCAACAGTCCACGCCGTCCCGTCCTATGCGAATGACGGATTGCACACGGGGAAGAAGAATGATGGCACGGTGGAGAAGTTTCTCGCCAACGAAGACGCCGCATTGGGGAATCGGTCAAGCATTCCCGAAATCTTCCCCCTACCTACCGTGTCCCACGTTATTACTCAACGTGCGGATGGTCTCTTCTATGACGAGAACGGAAGCGAATGGATTCAAGTTGTGACCGTGAAGCCGACCGACGGTCCCGGCCCCGAACCGCCGAAGCCGACGAAGAAAGCGCCCAAGCCAAAAAATTGGTCCCATCACGAATCGGTCGTGACCGTCCAGGAAGCCGACGCTCTTGACACCCAACTTATCAGCGCCCCATGGACACCCACCAGTGACGACCGTGCATTTATCAACTTCGGCATGACCTACGCCATGGGCGGGCTAAAGAATAGCGATGGCAACGAGCACCCCATCCCCGATTGGCTCAAACCCATTGCCGAGCGCATCTCGAAAATAGCGGGCGCTCCCGTCAACTATGTCCAGTGCCACCGCATAGGTCCCAATGGCGTCGTGAAGCCGCACCGTGACCCAGCGGGGATGATTGTCCCGATGCTGACGCTGGGCCAGTGCCGCACGTTCCGTGTCGGCGGCAACATGGCGGGCTACATGCGGCAAAACCAGCGTCCGCTTACGGCGCACACGGGATTCACCGAAGTCCCGATGGACAACGGCGACCTTCTCGTTTTCAATGGCGGGAAGATTGTCCACTCTATGGACATCGCCGCCAAAGACCCAAACTTCAAGCCGTACGACTACGATGTCCGCTACAGCCTGCTGTTCCGATGGACGACGGATGCGATGCGGGAATTCGGGCCGGGCGACGCCGCCCGGAAAGCGGGGCACGACAAGCAGTACAAAGAAGCCATCGAAAACTACAGCAACGGCTTGACCGACTTCCTCGGTCGGCAGGTGAAGTCATGAGCGACTCACGGTTATTGCGAATCCCGGAAGCCGCCGCCTACCTCGATTCAAGGCCTAGCAATCGGTTCGATGACAATCAAGTTTTTCGACTACCGAACACTTCAGTGAAATCTGTTTATTTTCTTATATGGAGAGACTCGATGACTCCGCTCAAGACTATCGCCCAATTGGCACCTGACACGATTCAAAACTATCGCTCAAAATTGCGCCGCCTCCTTCTCAACTTGCCTTCACTGACCGTAGATGAAGCCAAAACTATGAGGCAGAAGATTGCCCGGCTGGAAGCCCAGCTTGGTATCAAAGCCGAAAGCGTTAGCGGTCCGGGCCGTCCCCGCCGTCCGAATGTGCGCGACCTATCCGAGAGCAGTCCTATTCCGAAAACTAATAAATAAAAAAACAACTACGGACTTCGTCTTTGAAGCCCAGATGTTCGGGGGCGAAACGAAATGCCTAAAAGAGAGGCGGAGATGAGAGCAACCGTAGAAGATTCGCAGAAAATCAACTTGGATGACGTACGGAAGGCTCACGCAATCCTGCACTCCCCCGGTCAGCAGGTCGAGATTCGCGTCCTGCTCAAGGATGGTGGTGCCATGACCGGGCGCTTCGACGACGAATCCAAGATGCTTGAATGGATAGAGAATGCTGACGACCCCAGCGTGGCTGTCGTGTGGTGGTCTATCCAGCAGCTAGTTCCTGAGCCTGCCACGAACGATTTGCAGCGCCGCAAGGCTAGCGGCAACGAATCCGTCGCTATTCGGAATTGGTTAATCGTGGACGTTGACTCTGTGCGTGAAACTGACCCTGCATCGGACGACGAACTGTATCTCGCCAGCGTGAAGACGAACAAAGTTCTCGATTGGCTAGGAACGAAGGGGATGGCGCCGCGCCTCGCAATCATGAGTGGCAACGGCTACCACCTGTACTTTGCGACGGACGGCTGGCCGAATGACGATGAACACAACAGCATCGCCAAGGCTTTTGTTGGGATGCTCTCCGCGAAATTCTCTGATGACAAGGTCAAGATTGACATCGCGACAGCCAATCCGGGTCGTCTTGGGAAGGTTCCCGGCTGCATCAGCCGCAAGGGAGTGGAAGCGGAAAACCGTGTCCACCGCGTGGTCGAAATTGAGTGCGCCGGGGACGGTCTGGCTTTGCTCGCCGAAAGCGTCAAGGCTCTTGTCGAGGCGGAGGGTCATTCCATCCAACCTGCCCAAGCGCCTCGGAAGAAATCAGGTCTCGACCCTGACTTCGACATTTGTGATTTCGCAGAATGGTGCGGGGTGACCGTTGAAGGCGAATTCGAGAAAAACGGCTGCACATACTACGCCCTCGGTGAGTGTCCGATGGCAGGTCATACTCATCGCGGGACGCTCGGCAAAACCTGTTTCATAGTTGGGGACTCCCTCGGGTTCGAGTGCTTCTCCGATGATTGCGAAGGGCTTGGCATCGGGGATGTTCTCCGCAAGTTTCGCGAAGAGAATGGTAGGTACGAAGGCCTCCTGTTTGTCGAGCCTGACCTATCTGGCCGATTCCCAGTAGATGACATTGACAATATTGAAGCGGGTGTACCGGCACCGGGAGCAACGACTTTGGCTCCGCCGCCAATCAAGGAGGGGACTCAAGAGAAAGACCCGCTTGAACCTGTCGAGGTCGAGGGCGAAATCCACTTGACAGACCTCGGGAATGCAAAGCGTCTCGTGAAGACGTGCGGCAACGACATCCGCTACTGCTTTCACACGAAGAAATGGTACGTCTGGTCTGGCCGTCGTTGGGCGGTGGACGACAAAGGAATCATCTACTTGAAGGCGAAGCGTGTCGTTCAGTCCATTCTTGCCGAGGCCGCTGAGATTGAAGACGAGGAAGACCGCAAGGCATTCGTGAAGCATGAGCGTGCGTCAGAATCCGATAACCGTATAAAGGCAATGATTAACCTTGCGCAATCAGAAGGCGAAATCCCGGTGCGCCTAAAGGACTTCGACGCGAATCCAAACCTGCTCAATACGGTCAGCGGCACTATTGACCTGTCCACGGGCAAGGTGGGGTCGCACCGTCGTTCCGACTTGGTGACCAAGATGAGTTTGGTCACGTATGACGCCGCAGCCAAATGCCCGACATGGGAGCGTTTCCTAAATCAGGTCACGGATGGCAACAAGGCGCTTCAGAGTTATCTGCAACGAGGTGTGGGTTACAGTCTGACTGGGGAGACAAGTGAGGACGCGCTTTTCCTCCTCTACGGCAAAGGTGCGAACGGAAAAACTACGTTCCTTGAGGTTGTCCGGCATATCCTCGGAGACTACGCGCAGACTGCCGACTTTGCATCGTTCATGGTTTCGAAGAACCAAACCATCCGCAACGACATCGCAAAGCTGAATGGCGCTCGCTTCGTCACGGCCACGGAATCGGAATCGGGCAAACGCATGAGCGAAGCAGTGGTCAAGCAGCTAACGGGCGGGGACACTGTGTCTGCTCGGTTCCTGTATTCTGAGTCCTTCGAGTTTGTGCCCCAGTTCAAGCTGTGGCTAGGCACCAATCACAAGCCCAAAATCGTGGGGGCTGACGACGGCATCTGGCGTCGAATCCGGCTCATCCCGTTCATCGTCCAGATTCCCAAGGAGCAGCAGGACAAAGACCTTCCGAAGAAACTGAAGGCGGAGGCATCGGGAATCCTCAATTGGGCGCTCGAAGGGCTGCGCCAATGGCAGAAGATGGGGCTGGCGGAACCTGACACGGTCACAGAGGCCACGAGCGAGTACCGTGCAGACCAAGACGTGCTCCAGCACTTCATTGATGCCCGCTGCAAGATGGGGGTGGGCGAGCGAGTGAAAGGTTCGTCCTTGTACGCAACCTACAAGCTGTGGGCCGACATAGCCGGGGAGTTCATCATGAGCGAGCGTGACTTCGGCAATGCGATGTCCGACCGTGGGTACTCTCGTTATCGCACCAGCAACGAGCGTGGTTGGGAAGGGATTGCGCTCACGACGGAAGAGACGAAGAAATCAGAGGATTTGAGCAAGATGCAGAGTGTCTTCAACGAATTAGAGGTCTAGTGACAGAGTGACACTTGGTGACGCCATTTTCACCTAATTTCTTCCAATACGGTCCGCGTATGAAAAGTTAGGCAAAAACGCTGTCATCTGCTGTCACTCTGTCACTCCTCGGAAGGAACAGGACGGTCGCGGAAGCGCAGGACGATTCGATAGACTCACGGAGCATAAAAATAAATATGAATCGCGCACAACTCAAGAAGCTATGGAAGCGGGCCAAGACCGACCCCCAATTCCGCCGCTTGCTGCTCGCGATGCTCGCCAGCTTGGTGTGGGTACAGTCCACGACCAAAGACCAGTTGAAGGCCTGCGCCCTTGCGGAGTTCACCCTCAAGAAAGCGGGAGCGTTGGGGCGTCGGGACCTGCGGCGAATATTAAAAGCCGCAGGCTGGGAATTTTAGTTCGTCCAGCACCCAATCACCCGGACTCTGCCCATTCTTTCAGCGAGACAACCTCCAAGAGCCGAACGCAATCACGCTGCCATGCTCAAAATCAAGGTCAACGGCGCTCCAGCAAGTCTCATGGCCCGCTCCCGCCCTGATGGAGGGTGGGACTTGCGCTGCCTTGACCCGCTGGTCGGCGAGTTCCGCCTCCGCTCCGGGGACACGCTGCACTTATGGTCGGAAGAATTCGGATATTGGCTCCGCGCAACGGAGGGCGACTTGGCGGAGCTTGCGGTGCGGGAAACGGGGTGGAAAGAGAGCTAAGACGTGTCTTACGGAACCACATGCGGTTTTCTCGACGATTTGGGCCGCCGCTGCGGCCTGCCAGCCGACTTCGGGAGCCCGCAGATGCACGAAGAGGAGAAACAAAATGTTTGAGAACACAAAGTGTTGCGTTGGCTTGAAGGCGGATGGCGGTTGCGTAATCCCCCACGACCCGGACGGGGAGACGCAGTCGGTCCAGTGTGAAATGTCGGTCGTCACGATGGAGAAATACGGGAATTTCGATTATCAGGTCTTACCAGTGTGCGCGACGCACCGACACCTGATTCAAAGGATTTACGCGGACTACAAGGCATGGGAAGCGGCCGGCGAGCCGCTCTGACGAAAAACCTAGCTCCGCAAGGGAAACCGATTGTCACTTTGGCCAACCCATTTCCGCATTGCTCCGACCTTCCCACAACAATGAGTAACCGTTAAAGGGCGCAGCACGAACAGAACGCTGGCCAAGAGCACGAGCGCAATGGTGGGATGGTGGGATGAGCGGAGTCGTGCTGCGCCCGTTGACTGTCTTGCGCTACAGCGGCGGGAAGCGTTGGTTTATTGGTCATGCCAAGTATCTAGTGGAGGCCGCAATAGAAAGGGGCGCTCCGCGCCCGGCACGGCTGCTGGAGCCGTTCGCTGGCGGCGCGACGGTGGGCCTGACTTTGCTCAACTCCGACCTCGTAGACCGACTCATCCTCTGCGAACTTGACCCTCGGGTTGCGACTTTCTGGAAAACGGTTCTTACCGATTCACGTTTCGCTGACCGGGTAGAGCGTTTTCGGTGTACCCGGAAGAACGTCCTTGATGTCTGTAAGCATCCAGACCGCGACCCCGCTTTCTGGACTCTGGTCAAGAATCGGACGAGTTTTGGCGGCAATCTGACTGGCGGGCTGATGAGGAACATCTCCAGCCGCTGGAACGGCGCGAAACTCGCTACGACCTTTCGTCAGATATTTGCCTTGTCCGGGCGCATCAAATTTGTGGAAGGCGATGCCCTCACTTTGCTGCGGAAATACGCAGATGATTCCAACGCCGCAGCCTTCGTTGACCCGCCCTATGTGCAGGCCGGGAAGGTTCTCTACAGGCATTGGCAGCTAGACCATGCCGCGCTGTTCGACGTGCTCGCAAGTTGGAAAGGCTTCTGGCTGCTTACCTACGACCACGCGCCCGAAATTGACACGCTCGTGAGTAAGCACCAATTTGCTTACAGGTACTTGGGGATGCAAGCAAACCTTCACGGGCGGAAGAAAGAAACTATGGTGTGGAGCCGCCACCTTCCGCACTGCGTAACGGAGCCTGTCTATCTCGTCCCAGCGAAGGTCCGTGACCGCTTGCTGGAACAAGTGCGACAATGGGAAATTGCGAACCCCGAGAAGCCCAGACTCGCCGGGCGGCGGATTCCCGAAAATGCTTGGCTTGGCGACTAGCCCGCGCCGCAGCTTGGTGTCCTGATTTTTCAACTCAAAGATTTCGTAGACATGGCAGCGGGGGAAGCGCGACGGCCATGCCTTGGACGATTGGTTGCAAGCGGTGGCGGAGTTGACGGAGCGGAAAAGCCTCCGCGTTGCTGCGTGATGCTAAGAACCAACTTCTAACAAAGCCGCTAACCAGCCTCCTGCTTCTTTTTTGGTGCCCGCATAAGACTCAGTGCCAGCAGCGTATGAAAAACGAGGTCAGCGATATGCCTTTTGAAACCAGCGCGGGGCACAAGGCCATGGGCCAAGTCATTTCTGAGATTGAGACCTCTTCTGTCAACGTAGACCACGGAGAGGTATCTCCACAACTTCTCGGTTAGCCTTTCTCGCATCCGTTCATCGGCCAAGACATCATTCATGTTCTTTGCGTCGGTAATCCCCGGGTGATTCCTAACAGTTTTCCGAGTTGGAATTCCCAAGCGCCCTAGAAAGTTACGCAATATATGCTCGACCTGCGGCACCAACACGTGCATGGCTTTAACGAAATCTTCTTGCTGATAGGCCGTAAGCCCATCTCTGAGCAACTCGTCTCTGCTGTCGGCGAATAAAGGAGACTCACACAGGAATTCTAAAATGTCATCGACAGTCGGAGCATACCGCTCCCTTAACTTGGTGAGGGCATATTCAAGTAAAGGCTGGTAAAACCCGATGGTCTGCCCCAGTTGTTTGTTAAGCCTACCTTCAAAATCGTCGTCTAACGGTCCAACCTTGGCAGTGGTAAAACCATCGCTTTCAACAATGCTGATTGGAATCATGCTCAGAAACGGAGCATCAGTCCGCAGTCTATCCAACAATTGTCGGGCGTCATCGGGCTTTGGGATGAAATAGTCGGCGATACGGGAAAGGGAGGTTCTTAAGACATTACCCCCAATCAGATATTCTATTAGTTTCTCGACATCTTCTTGCTTCACCTCCGCCTGAACCGAAATCGTCTTCAGGTCAGAGGCTATGTTTTTCCCCTTCTCTCCTGCGATGATTTGAAGCCGTTCCGCCTCTCCCTTAAGCCCTTCTTGTTCGTACCGTTCGATAACAGGTTCCAGCCAAGCCATTGCCATCATTGGACTGGCCTCGCGGGCCAAGTGTTCAAATGCCTTGCCGTACGCCATGATTACGCGTTCGACGTTTGTCTTATCGTTCTTTCGACGATAGTGTTGTGCAAGTCTCTGCGCTGCCGCCTCTGCGGCCCATGGGTCCAAGGTCTCGTAGACGCCCGCGTCAGAAGGCTTCGTGTCGGTCACCTTGGCGAACATGCTCTCCAGACTTGCGATAACACGAGATTCTTGCTCGGGGTTGACACATTTGACCCCGTACAGATTGTCAAAAAGGAACAACCACGTACCTGCGAATTTCGCTTGTGCAATTCTGTCGTAAAACTCAAACATGAAATCGACTACGCGCTTGGCGCGGTCAGAATCATTTATGGAAAGTGCAATGTCAAGCGCCCGCCCCAACCAGCCGATGCCACTCACCTCTATGGTGTAAAACCTCCGGTCAGCAGCCTCCAGATAAGAATCGATAGCAATTCGCGCAAAATCCGGGTTTGGTTTCTGTCCTGTTATTGCTCGCTTCAAATCCCACACAAGGTCAGAATATCGGGCACGCATCACAGGATTCTTACAGCTTCCGGCGCGAGCCTCCCAGTGGGCAACCGATTCAGCATCTAGGTCTTTGATGTCGGGTGAAAGAAAGACAGAACCGTCAGGCTTCTTGGCGGACATCATCGGCGAAAAATATGTACCCCAAACGCTGTCCTTACGGCGGTCACCGAAAAGAAAAGCCGACCATTCCGTAATGAAACCCTTCCAATCCTCATCATTTTGGTCCCCTTGAACTTTGCGTGCGCCCCGCAGCGAGTCGGCTATCTCCACTTCTTCGTGTGGCTCAGTCGTGTTCTCAAAGGTTGACAGAACCACTTGTACCCAATCCGGAATCGTCACGTCAGCTCTCGCGCCTTTTGAGATTTAGCAATTCCCCACCGGATAATTGCGAACAATACGCGCCGTCGCGTTTATGGCAGATTATCTCACGAAGCTGTTGGCTGGACGGTTTCGAGCCGATATCGGAGAAACCTAGCTAATCACGTCTTCCCGACGAGATTCCTTTGGACACAACTTCGTGCACGCTCCTCATCGGGATTAGCACGCGCCTCCCTACCCTGACCGCCCGAATCAGCTTCAATGAGATGTAATTTTCCAAAGTGCGTGTGCAGATGCCGAGCAACCTCGCCGCTTCTCGTTTCGACACAGCCAACGGCGGGGTTTCGAGGTCCTGCTGTTTCGGCAGTTCAAGATTCGTGCCCGCCGCTTGACTGGAAAGGTGGTCAATCTCCTCTCGTACTGCGCGGCGAATGTCAGCCACGAGGGCTGCGGCAAACGAGTCGAGCGAAAACTCTCGCCCGGATACGACCAATCTTACTTCTACGTTCAGCATGATTTTTCTCCTGTTCTGGCTTCAATCAACAGAAAGGTGATGGCTGAGAGAGCTGTAACCCAACAACCGAATCTCAGTCTTTGGATGTAGACTTTATTGCATCCAAGGCGACCGACAAATGTCGCCGCGAGACAGGTTCAACCAATGCCTTGCCCTAAAGATTTCTCTCGCGTGGATTCAACCGGTCGGGCGCACGCAGGAAGCCAGAAGCAAATCCAGACATACGTGAACACAAGAGAGCACGCGCTCAATTCTGCCATCGCACAATCCCTGTCGCGGTACGGCCTCGATGAGAAGAGCATTCATTGGGTGTCACCGCTGGCGGAGGACACGTACTCGGAATACCAAGACTCAGAATTTCTGGAGCGTGTCGGGCTTGGCGTTCTCGCGCCTCGGCTACGGGAGTTCTGGCCCCGAGGTGGGCCGTGCTGGGATGCTCTGGCACGGACTGAAGGTGGCTGCGTCCTCGTGGAGGCGAAGAGCCACGTGTCGGAGATTTATGGCGGGGGCTGTGGAGCAACCTCTACTAGAAGCAAACAAAAGATTCAGGAGGCATTCGATGCGACTAAGGCTTGGCTCGGAGTTTCTCCGGATGTTGATTGGATGGGACGGCTATATCAGTCCGCGAATCGGTTTGCGTGCCTGTACTTCCTGAGACAGATTGCTGGAGTTCACGCATTTCTGGTCAACGTGTACTTCCTCGGTGACCCCCGGACGCCGACAACGAGAAAAGAATGGGATGCCGAAATCGTGTCCGTCAATCGTGAACTCGGGCTTGTCCGCGAAGTGCCGTACAGTTCGGTGGTTTTCCTTGCGGCATGGTGAGCAATGGCAAGGCACTCCGCTGCTCGAACCATGCAACAGGAAGAACGCGTGCCCGTGCTGCTGTTGCAATGGGAGAAACACGTACTCACGGCAATCGCGGAGGAAAGAGCGAATGTCGTTTTGACCATGCTAAAATAGTTTTGCGTTGATACCACGGTTGTGCGGTGCGGTGCTCTAGTCGAGTAGGTCGAGAGTTCCGCTTTCAGCCCCTCCTCCCGTACGTCTCGCGTAAACTGAAAACCGTTGCTGGCAAGTGGTGTGCCTCCACGAACGAGCGTCGGCGTACCCGAGGCTTTCCACGCAGTGAACGGGAGTAGCCCTAACCTCCATTGAAAGTGAGGAAGAATGTTTCTTCGAATGAAACGGCTGCCGGGTGTGGACAATCTGCGAAACTATCCCGTGGAGATTATCAAAGAACTGGAAGGGTTACTGCTGTCGGGCGTGTCAGCGTTCCCCGACCCAAAGCGCAAAGGCTTCTACGATGTGGAAAATTATGAGCGCACATTCTTTATCCAAATTTCACCAATAACTGGCAGGGTGGTGTTACTCGCAACATGGCGGAAGACGCTCTTCGGCCAGTTGGATGCTGACTTTTGCGAATTGGAAGAAAGAATCCGGGTTCGTGCGTACCAGCTCTACGAGCGGCGCGGGAAACGTGATGGCCATGCGCTGTACGACTGGCTGCAAGCGGAAGCAGAGCTAACGGAACAGAAGAATCTTTGCGCCGCTGCGTAGTCAACGGCCGCGAAAGCTGCACCACAAACCCGAGGTCGAAAAACCCTAGCTCGACAACGAGGCAAGCTTCTTCTTAGCCAGCGGTACTGCATACGCAGCGGGGGGATTGTGCGCGATTGCTCTCGAAGCCTTGCGGTAGGACTCCATGGCTTTGTCCTTGTCGCCCAGCTTCTCGTAAGTCTGGCCAATCATGCATTGGATGAACGGGTCGTCTTGGTTCGCCTTCAGCAGTTCCTCAAGCGCCGTCTTGTAGTCTCCAGCATAGAACGCGACATACCCTTGCAGGTAGGGAAGGAACTGCGCCTGCTCGGGATTGGTTCCCTTGCCGAGGATGGCTTTGGCGGCAGCGACATGCTTCTCCGCCTCGGCTTGATTCCCACGTCGGGCTGCGATGCGGGCCTGCGCGTGCTCCCAACGGAACTCCCAGAGGTCCACCCGAGCCGTTGTGATGTCGGGTTCCTTCAGTCCAGTGTCGTGGCCTACCTGATACCAGTGATAGGCTGTGTCCAAATCGCCTGAGTCAATGCAGACGCGAGCGGTCTCGTCGGCAATCTCGCCCTGCTGGAAAAAGTTCTTCACGCTGCCGTAGTAGTCGAAAACCTG
>Ga0209415_10001670_pt1 | contig 42256 bp, 34 predicted proteins | sample PeaSoiSIISIP2007_FD_187696 | JGI IMG/M metagenome (GOLD analysis project Ga0209415, IMG submission 187696) | Peat soil microbial communities from Weissenstadt, Germany - SII-SIP-2007 (SPAdes) (version 2) | ecosystem: Environmental > Terrestrial > Soil > Wetlands > Peat | place: Germany...
CCACGGTCACCGGCAACGACCTCGACAGTATCGTCTCCGCCCTGCGCCGCATCACCACGGAAACCTCGATCCATCCCTCCTGCTCCCTGGGGATCATCGACGAAGAAACCGCGGTGAAACTGCGCGACGCCGGGATGGACACCTACCATCACAACCTGGAAACGGCCGAAAGCTTTTTCCCCTCCATCTGCACCACCCACGATTACCAGGACGATGTCAACACGGTTCGTGCCGTGAAGAAGACGGGTGTCAAGGTCTGCTCCGGCGGCATCTTCGGCCTGGGGGAGGACGCGGCGCAACGAGTGGAGATGGCATTCACCCTCAAGGAGCTGGACGTCGACTCGGTGCCGCTCAACTTCCTGAACCCCATCGAGGGGACCAGGCTGGAAGGTGCTGCCAACATCACCGCGATGGAGTGCCTGAAGACCGTCGCCCTCTACCGTTTCATCCTCCCCGACAAGCGGATCACCGTCTGCGGCGGCCGGGAGAAAAACCTGGGCGACCTGCAGTCCTGGATCTTCTTCGCCGGCGCCAACGGCACCATGATCGGCAACTACCTCACCACGCTCGGCCGCAACCTCCAGGTCGATCACAAGATGTTCGCGGACTTGGGCCTGAAGACGGTGATGTGCTCGCATTGAACGCAGAAGCGCCTTCAGGCGCGACAGGCGAAAGGCGCCCAGCAGGAGAAACGCAAAATGGCAAAAAGTATTTTCATCACCGGGACTGACACCGGTATCGGCAAGACTATCGCCTCGGCGGCCATCGCCATGCTGCTAAAGCGCATGGGGCACTCCGTGGGCGTGATGAAACCGGTCACCAGCGGCTGCGAGCTGCGCGACGGTAAACTGGTTTCCCTGGATGCTGAACTGCTCTGCTTCGCGGCCGGCACCGAACTCACCGGCGACGTCGCTCCCTATCTGCTCACAGCACCGCTCGCCCCCTCGGTCGCGGCCTCCAAGGACGTCGTAAAGATCAGCTTTGCCACCGTCAAGGAGTCGTACGACCGGCTGTGCGAACAGTTCGAATACGTCATCGTGGAAGGCGCCGGGGGCCTGATGGTGCCGGTGGTGGGCGGCATGCTGATCGCCGACCTCGCGCTGCATCTCGGCCTGCCGATCGTCGCGGTCGCCCGCCCCAACCTGGGGACCGTCAACCACACGCTCCTTACCACCTTCAGCGCCCGCAGCCTCGGGCTGCAGGTCAAAGGGGTGATCATCAACCGTTTCCCCGCACATCCCGACGAAGCCGAGGCCTCCGCACCGCACATGATCGATTCCCTGTCGGGCAATCCGCTGCTCCACGTCTTCCCTGCGGTTGACGGCGCTGACGACCGTGAAATTGTGACCAACCTGGTCGATCAGTTGGAACGCCATCCCGCGACCCGGATCATGCTGCGGGAGATATTCTGAACTTCTGTCCCTCCCCCGCCAGGGGGGAGGGGACCTGGGGCCAAGGTGGATTTTTTTATGGAGGCCAAACTCGTGGCAGAACTCGACACTCAAACCCTAAGGCAATACGACAGCGACTACGTCTGGCATCCGTTCACCCAGATGAGCGAGTGGGAAGGCGCCGAGAACGTCGTCATTACCAAGGGCGAAGGTTGCTATATCATCGACTCGGACGGGAACCGCTACCTTGACGGCGTGGGTGCCATCTGGACCAACGTGCACGGCCATTGCCGCACCGAGATCAACGACGCCATCAAGGAGCAGGTCGACCGGCTCGAACACTCGACCCTGCTCGGGCTGACCAACGAGAAGGCGGCCATGCTTGCCAAACGCCTGGTGGACATCGCACCGCCGGGCCTTTGCAAGGTCTTCTACTCGGACAACGGTTCCACGGCGGTGGAGATCGGCGTCAAGATGGCCTTCCAGTACCAGCAGCTCCTCGACCGCCCGCAGAAAACGAAGTTCATCAGCTTCGACAACGCCTACCACGGCGACACGGTAGGCGCCATGAGCGTCGGCGGGATCGAGATCTACCACGCCGTGTACTCCCCCCTGCTCTTCCCGACCATCAAGGCTCCCGCCACGTACTGCTACCGTTGCTCGCTCACAACCGAGCGTGATTGCACGCGCTGCGGCCTCCTCTGCCTGAAGGAACTGGAACGGCTCATGGAACAGCACGCCGACGAACTGGCGGGACTGGTGATCGAGCCAGCCGTCCAGGGTGCAGGCGGCATGATCGTGCAGCCGCCGGGCTTCGTGCGCGCGGTGCGCGAACTCTGCGACCGCTACGACGTGTTGATGATCGCGGACGAAGTGGCAGTCGGCTTCGGCCGCACCGGCGCCATGTTCGCCTGCGGAAAGGCCGGCGTCACCCCGGACATCATGGCGCTCTCCAAAGGGATCTCAGCAGGCTACCTGCCGCTCGCCGCCACCCTTACCACCGGGAAGGTCTATGACGCCTTCCTCGGCGAGTATCGCGAGCTGAAAACCTTCTTCCACGGCCACACCTTTACCGGCAACCCGATAGCCTGCGCCGCAGGCCTGGCGAGCCTGGACCTGTTCGAGAAGGACGGCCTGCTCGCATCGCTGCCTGCCAAGATCAACTACCTGCAGGAGCGTCTACACCAGCTCGCCTCCCTGCCCCACGTGGGCGATGTACGCCAGGAAGGGATGATCGGCGGCATAGAACTTGTGCGCGACAAAAGCAGCCGCGAACCGTACCACTGGGAAGAGCGGGTCGGCGTACAGGTCTGCCTGGAGGCACGCAAACACGGGCTCTTCCTGCGTCCCCTCGGCAACGTCATCGTCATCTTCCCGCCCCTTGCCATCTCCCTCGACGAGCTTCGCACGCTGTTGGACGGCATCGAAGCCTCCATCCGCACCATTACCGGGCACTCGTAAACGCTCGGTTTTTAGCTCAAACCAAAAACATCTGGCTTCCAACCAATTCTTGTCATAAAATAAGAATTTCAGAGGGTTAGCAACAAGCACCTCGCCCTCCCCCATCAGGGGGAGGGTATTACTTATGAACAGGGATTCCATACGCGCGGGAGTGCCAGGACCGACCTCGACTTTGTATGGTTAAACAACGCCTCCGTACAGTTATACAATTACAAGGGGTTGCGCGTGTCATAAGCAACACGCAAAAAGTTGTAAGCAACACGCAAAATGTCAGAACGTACACCGAGCTTGTCAGAACGTGCGCGCAGTTTGACACAACCAACTCGGCGCATGTCGGAGACGACATGGGGCACGTCACAAGCAACTTTTGTTTCGACACGAGCAACATCGGGTTTGGCCTGTTCGACATCGGGTTCGGCGCGAGCAACGCCGGGCGTGGCATGAGCGACGCCGGGCTTGGCGTGAGCGACGCGGCGAAAGTCTGATACGAGCGGACGCTGGTCACGACCAGCAACCGTGTTGGTGAAGACCGCAACGAGCAGGTCGCAGACAACAAGGGGAAAGGACGATAACAGCTGGTGGCTGGTGGGTGGAAAAGCCAACCTGGACGACCAGGCATGCCTACGGGTGACACTCAAGCTGCAATTGTTATAAAGCGCCAAAAGGAGTTGCAATACATGGAACTGATCGACAGCCATTCTCACATATACGGCCAGGAGTTCGCCGCCGATTTCGAGGAGATGATGGCGCGCGCCAAGGAAGCCGGGGTGCAGACCATCATGGCGGTGGGCGCGGATATGGAGTCCAGCCGCGAGGCATGCGCGCTGGCGGAGGCTCGCGATAACGTCTACTGCGCCGTCGGCATTCATCCGCACGACGCCGAAGGTGTCACGGAAGAAAATTACCGGGAGATCCGCGACCTCGCGCTGCATAACAAGAAGGTGGTGGCCATAGGCGAGATCGGGCTCGACTTTTACCGCGACCGCTCGCCCCGCCCCGCGCAGGAAGAGGTGTTTCGGCGCTTCATCCGTATGGCGCGCGAGCTTTCGCTGCCGGTCATCATCCACGATCGCGACGCCCACGACCGGGTGATGGCCATCATGAGGGAAGAAAACGCTTCGGAGGTCGGCGGCATCCTGCACTGCTTCTCCGGCGACCTGGAGATGGCGAAAGAGTGCATCGAGATGGGATTCCTGATCTCCATCCCCGGGACCATCACCTACCCCTCCAACGAGCCGCTCCGCGAGGTGGTGCGCGGCATCAAGATCGAGCACCTGTTGGTGGAGACCGACGCGCCCTACCTGACGCCGGTGCCTCACCGCGGCAAACGCAACGAACCGGCTTACGTGCGATTGGCGGCCGAAAGAATCGCGGAACTGAAAGGGCTCACGCTGGAGGACGTCGGGCGTATCACCTCTTTCAACGTGCGCAAACTCTTCGGCATCGAACTGGCGAACGGTGAGTCCACGGTCGCCTACATGATCAGGGATTCGCTCTACCTGAACATCACCAACCGCTGCTCCAACCGCTGCACCTTCTGCCCCAAGTTCGAAGAACTGGTGGTGAAAGGCCACGAACTCCACCTTTCCCACGAACCGAATTTCGAAGAGGTCATAGCCGCGGTGGAGGCCAAGGACGGCTTCCGTGAAGTCGTCTTCTGCGGTTACGGCGAGCCGCTGATCCGGCTCGACCTGGTGAAGCAGGTGGCTGCGGAACTGAAATCCCGCGGCCTTAAGGTAAGAATCAACACCGACGGGCAGGCGAACCTGGTGCACGGCAGGAACGTCCTGCCGGAACTCGCCGGTATCGTCGATGCCGTTTCCGTCAGTCTCAACGCTGCAGATCCTGAGACTTATGGCCGGTTGTGCAATACGCCGTTCGGTGCCACCGGTTTCCAGGGGGTGTGCGACTTCCTGCAAGAAGCTTTGAAGTACATCCCGCAGGTAACAGCCAGTGCGGTGACTGTACCAGGGCTGGACGTCGACAAGGTGAAAGAACTGGCACTGTCACTCGGGGTGGAGTTCAGAGAGAGGGAGTACGCCGAGGTAGGATAATGCGTGCTTGCTATGACTGCCGTGGTTACTGTGATATCATTGAGTCGGTTTAAAAAAGCAGATCCTTCTCAGCGCTCAGGATGACAGGCCTGGTCAAGGATGACGGGCAATTGGCTGCCGAAGTGACGTACTCGTGCATTGTAATTTGATTGCCGGAGGGCCATGCACATGAAGATAAATAAGAAGATCGCCAGCTATTGCGCCGCGGCCGTCGCAGCCGTCTTGATACTGATCATCGTCGCGCTCCCCCCCATCATCAGACACGTCGCGGTCAACAAGATCGACGAGGCGACCGGACGCAAGAGCGAAATAGCCAAGGTGTCCATAAACCCCTTTACTCTGACCGCGGGTGTCTATGGGGTGCGCCTCTCCGAGAAAGGGAGCAACGGCACCTTCCTGTCGCTCAGTTCCGCAAGGGTATCGCTAAGCCCGCTCTCCCTCCCCAAACGCTCCTTCATCATCAGCGAACTGAAGCTCTCCGCGCCGTACGTGCACGTCGTCAGGAACGCCCCGAACAACTTCAACTTCACCGACCTGCTGACCGGCAAGAAAGAGAAAAAAGAAGAAAAGAGCGGGGGGACGCCTCTTTTCTCGCTCAACAACATCGTCATCGAAAACGGTAACGTCGATTTCGACGACAAGGCGCTGGCCGCCGAAAGGTTCCACCGGCTGCGCAAGATCGCCATTTCCATCCCCTTCTTCAGCAACATGCCCTACCTCGCCGACCGCTACGTGACGCCTCATTTTGCCGCCATCGTCAACGGCTCGCCGTTCGATTTCAAAGGCCGGCTGAAACCGCTCACCCATGCCGTGGAAGCGACCGTCGACGTCAACGTGAAGCAGGTCGACCTCCCCTTCTACTTAGGCTACGTGCCGGTCCCGTTACCGGTCAAAGTCGACTCCGGCAAGCTTACGAGCGAGATGGAGGTCGGCTACCGGGTGGACGCGAAGACCGGTCCGGAACTTAGGGTGGCGGGAAATCTCGTGCTGGATCGGCTGGCGGCCAGAGAGCTTTCCGGGGCGCCGCTTGCCTCGCTGGAGCAGGCTCAGCTGAAGATGAACAACCTGTGGCTGATGTCGCAGCACTTCGACGTCGCCTCCCTCGATCTGTCGGGACTGGAATTGTACGCATCCCGCGACCGTAACGGCGTCACGAATTTCCAGAGGCTCGGCAACGCCGCCAAGCCGGCTGAACCCGCCTCAAAAGAGGCCAAAGCCAAGCCGGCGCCTGCCAAACCTGTGGACCTGAAACTGGGACGGTTTTCCTTGCGGGGCGGCAAGGTGCATTTCGCCGACGCCGTCCCCAAGGGTGGTTTCAAAACGGACTTAAACGAGATCGAAATAGGCCTGCGGAACTTCTCGCTGCTGTCCGACCACAAGGCGCCGTTCACCTTCCGTCTGCGCAGCGCGCGCGGCGAGACCATCTCCCTCGACGGCGAAGTCGCACCCAAACCGATGGACGTCAAGGCGACGCTTGCCGTAAACGGCATCCGGCTCAAGGACTACTACCCCTACCTCGCCGACACGCTCGCCGCCCCGGTCTCCGGCACGCTGGACGTCGACGCCGGTATCCTCTTTAACGAGAGGCAGGGGCTCCTTTTGGAAAAAGGTGCGCTCAAGACCAGGAACCTCGCCGCTCCCTTCGGCGGGGGCGACGGGGTCAGTCTCAAGGAAGCGGACATCAGCGGCATCGGGCTTGACCTCAAGCAGAACAAGGCAACGGTGGCAAGGATCGACCTGAAAGGCGGCAACATGGCGCTCACCGGAGAAAAGGACGGCACCTTGTCGCTGCAGCGCCTTTTGAAGGCAAAACCTGCGGCCGCTCCGGCCAAACCGAAGGCGAAACCGGCCAAGAAAAAGGCCCGCGGCAAGGAAACTGCCGCACCGCCTTTCTCGTACCGCATCGACAAGATCGCCGGCAGCGACTTCAAGGTGCGCTACCTCGACAAGACCAAAGAGGACGAACCGTCCTTCGTGCTGAAGCGGCTGCAGTTCTCTCTGGCCTCGGTCACCGGCCCGAAAATGGGAGCGATCCCCTTTTCGGTTGCCACCGGTTTCGGCGATAGCGGACGCATCAAAGCGGCCGGCAGCGTCACGCCGCAGCCGCTCAAATTCAAAGGCAACGTCGAATTGCTGGGCATCGCCCTGCGCGATTTCGACGCCTACCTGCCGGAAAACACCACCGTCTTCATCGCCGACGGCGCCCTCGACACCAAGATGGCCGTCGATCTGCAAAAGGACGCCGGGGGGCTCAAGGGGAGCTTTGCCGGTTCGGCGGGGGTGCGCTCCTTCTACTGCCAGGACTCGTCCCAGGACGAAGACCTGCTCAAGTGGGAACGGTTGCAGATCGAGAATATCAAAGGGACCCTGGGGCCGTTCACCCTGGCGATCAAGGACGTCTCCCTGAGCAACTTCTTCTCGCGTATCGTCGTGGAAAAAGACGGCACGCTCAACGTCCAGCACCTGATGGGCGAAGAGGCTCCCGTAGCGGCCACGGCCAAGCCGGCACCACCCCTGCCCACGGTCCAGCAAAGCGCCCTCGCCACACCGCCGGGTCCGACCGGGGGACAGACGGCCGCCCAGCCGAGCCCGATCAGCATCGATGCGATCACCATGCAAGGCGGCACCCTTTCCTTCAGCGACCGTCATCTGCAGAACCCCTTCGACACCACCTTCTTCAACCTGGGCGGCAGGGTGAGCGGACTCACCTCCAAGGCGAGCGAAGCGGCGGACGTCGACCTGCGCGGCAATCTGGAAAACCATTCGCCGCTTGCCATCACCGGCAAGGTGAACCCTTTGCGCGGCGACCTGTTCCTGGACATGAAGGTCGCCTTCAACGACATCGAGCTCTCGCCGTTCACCCCGTACTCGGACACCTATCTCGGCTACAACGTCGACAAGGGAAAGCTGTTCCTGGACCTGACCTACCACATCGAGAAGAAGACGCTCTCCTCCGAGAACAAGGTCTTCGTCGACCAATTCACCTTCGGCAAGGCGGTGGAAAGCCAGAAGGCGACCAAGCTCCCGGTCCGGCTGGCGATCGCGCTACTTAAGGACCGCAAAGGGGAGATCCACCTCGACCTGCCGGTGACCGGGCGCATAGACGACCCGCAATTCAGCGTCTGGAAAGTGGTGATACAGATCCTGAAAAACATGCTCGTCAAGGCGGCGACCGCTCCATTTGCCCTGCTCAGTTCGATGTTCGGGGGACACGAGGACTTCAGCGCCGTCTACTTTGCTCCGGGGGCTGACGATCTAAGCCAAGCGGAACAGGACAAACTCGCCAAACTCGCGAAGGCCTTGCACGACCGGCCGGCGATCAGCCTGGAGATCTCGGGATTCGTGGACAAGGAGCGCGACCCGGAAGGTTACCGCAACGAACTTTTGCTCAAGAAGATGAAAGGGGAAAAATTCCGGGCGCTGGCCAAGCAGAAAAAGCTCGCGGAAGGGCAGACGCAGGAAGGCACGGCAATTCTCCCCGGCGAGTACCACGAGTACCTGAAGGCTGTGTACCAGAAGGAGAAGTTCCCGAAACCGCGCAACATCGTGGGGATCGCGAAAGACCTGCCGGACGACGAGATGAAGAAACTGATCGTGACCCACACCACAGTCGGCAACGTGGAACTGCAGGGGCTGGCCCGCGAACGCGCCCAGGCGGTGAAGGATTTCCTGCAGACCAAAGGCTCCGTGCCGACCGAGCGGCTGTTCGAGACCAGCGCCGACATCTACAAGCCCCAAAAGGAAGCCGGGAGCGCGGCCCGGGTGGAGTTCGGCGCCAAGGTCAAGTAACTTTTTGCTTTCCTCCCTCCCTCTTGCGGGAGAGGGGACGTGCTTCTCATCCGGAGCAACGTGAAGTTCGTAGGGTGGGCACTCCGTGCCCACGCGGTCAATTTGGGTCGGTGGGCAGAGGGCTGCCCACCCTACGAGGCGCAGAGAATTTTCTTCGCGCCGCCGTCAAAAATGCAGCAGTGCTGGCACCGGAATGCCGTTGCGTTTCACGATGAACCTGTTCAACGCAACCTACGAAGTCAAAGACCTTAAGAAAATTTCTGAGAAAGAGTTAAGCTTTATTCTTTGTACTCCTATGTACTCATAGGGAGTTCAAAAGGAGGGCTTATGACAATACTCAGAACGGGTCTTGCTTTTTTCGCCGCTCTCTTGCTTGCCACTGCCGCTCACGCGGCCGGTTATGCCGTATTCACCCAGGGGGCGTCCGCTCTTGCCCAGGGCAACGCGGTCACCGCCCATTCGGACAGCCCAAGCAGCATCTTCTTCAACCCGGCCCTGATCAACGGGCTTGCGGGGACCCAGCTTGAGGTCGGCAGCACCGCCGTCTTCTCGGCGCACGACTTCCAGAGCGCCCTTCCCGGCGGCTCCGCCACCTCCAACGAAAGCACCTTCTACCCCAGCACCGTCTTCCTCACCCACCAGTTAAACGAGCAGTTGAGCGTGGGGCTCGGCATATTCAACCCGTTCGGCCTGGGAACCGACTGGGGCGAAGGCTGGGAGGGGCGTTATCTGGCAACCAAATCCACGCTGCAAACCTTCGACATAAACCCCGTCCTGTCGTATCGCGTCACCCCGACCCTTTCTCTGGCCGCCGGCCTGGACGTGACCCTGGCTGACGCAACCCTGGAAAAAAAGCTGCCACCGGCCGTCTTCGGCACCCTCTCGGACCTTGGACAAAAATTCGCCGGAAACGGCGTCGGAGTCGGCTTCAACCTCGCCGCCGCCTGGCAGCCAAACGACCTGCTCTCGCTGGGGGTCTCCTATCGAAGCCAAAGCGCGGTTAAACTTTCCGGCCAGTCGAGCACCTCGCTCGGCGTCACCCCCTTCGACAGTCAGGGGCATACCTGGCTCAGGTTGCCGCCACAGTTCACCGCAGGGGTGGCCTACCGGGTCGGCGAGCCGCTCGTCGTCGAGGCGGGCCTGCGCTGGGAGGGGTGGTCCGCCTTTCGCTCCCAACTATTGACCCTCGACAGCGGCGCGCCGGTCCCCCCCATTTCCCGGAACTGGCACGACACGCTGGGGTTGAACCTGGGCGGCAGGTACCGCCTGAACGACAGTACTTCTTTGCTGGCGGGTTATATCTACGGAGCAGACGCCGTACCGGATAGTACCTTCGATCCATCCATACCTGATGCCGATACTCACATCTTCTGTTTGGGAGCAGAAATCAAGCACCGGCGATTTACTGTTGCACTGGCTTACGCTTATCAGCTATATCTGGACCGGATCAAAAACAACACCCTCACCCCGCTGTTACCGTCTCACTACGCAGACGGCAAATACCAAAGCGACGCACACCTCTTGGCGGTGAGCGTCGGCTACAGGTTTTAACGGGAGTACACCCGCTTCATGTCTACCAAAACCCGCTGGCTGCTGACGCTCTGCCTGGTACAGCTCTTCATTATGATGGTGTTCATCAACTATTCCGCGGTGCTGCCGGCACTGAAAGAGGAATGGCGGATGAACAACACCATGGCGGGTTCCATCCTGTCGGTCTACCAACTGGGCTATATCGCCTCCGGCGTCATCCTGAGCGCCCTCACCGACCGGCTCAACACGCGCAACATCTTCATCGGCTCGGCACTCTGGTCGGCAACCGCCAACCTCTTGTTCGCCCTCTACGCCCACGACTACCTGTCGGCCATGGTGCTCAGGGGGCTTACCGGCGTCGGCATGGGCGGCACCTACATGCCGGGGATCAAGCTCGTGGCCGAGAAGTTCTCCCCCAACGAACGCGGCCGGGCGATCGGCATCTACGTCGGGTCGCTGATGCTGGGGGCGTCGCTGTCGCTCGCGGTCACCGGCTGGCTCACGGCCGGTTTCGGCTGGCGCGCCGCCTTCGTGGCCGGTTCGGTCTGCGTCTACGTCGGCACGCTGGCGTCGCTTTTGATCTTCCGTGGATACAAGCCGACCATGCACGCCAGGGTTAAAAAGGGGTTGACCGCCGCGACGCTCGGCAACAGGTCGGCGCTTTTGATGATCATGGGCTACGCCTCGCACATGTGGGAGATGTACGGCATGCGCGGCTGGATCGCCCCGTTTTTCACCGCCTCCTTGATCGCGCACGGCTCAAGCAAAGGAGCCGCCGCCGGTTGGGCCGCCACCGCCGCCGCGGTGGCGATCGGCACCGGCACCTTCTCCACGGCGCTCACCGGCTCGATCTCGGACCGGGCCGGCAGGACCAAGACCATCTCGCTGGTGATGGTCGGCTCGGCCTTTTGCTCGTTTGGCTTCGGCTGGCTGATCAACTGGCATCCGGCTGTCTGCATGTGCGCGGGGCTCGTCTACGGTTTCCTGGTGGCGGCCGAGTCGCCGGTGTTCTCGACCGCCTTGACCGAACTGGTGGAGCCCTCCTACCTGGGGGCGGCCATGGGGATGCAGTCCCTGATCGGCTACTCCTTCGGCATGGTCTCCCCTACCCTGTTCGGCTGGGCGCTGGACGTCACCCACAACTGGCATCCTTTGGGAAGCTTCTCGGTCGACTGGGGGATGGCGTTCGGCACGGCGGGGCTCGGCGCGTTGATGGGACCGGTGTTCATGTGGTTTTTGAGGCGGTTGCCTGAAAGCGAGAAGATGGCGGGGGGGAGGAAGTGAGGAGGAGTTTGCTGCCGACCCAGTCGCTGGCGAACTGGTTGGCGATGCGGCCGCTGCGATCGCCTTTTTTTTGCGACCAGAGGATGGCGGCCTGGCGACAGTCGTCGTCCCAGGGGACGTCGGCGCCGAGTTTGCCGGCCAACTTCCCTACCCACTGCCGCACCACTTCCACGTACTGGTCCTGGGTGAAGGGATGGAAGGCGACCCAGATGCCGAAACGGCCGGAAAGGGAGATCTTCTCTTCCACCGACTCGCCGTGATGGATCTCCCCTTCGACCATCATGGCTCCCCGGTTGTCGCTCTCGTACTCGGGGATCAGGTGGCGACGGTTCGAGGTCACGTAGATCAGCATGTTTTCCGGAGGGGCATAGACCGAGCCGTCCAGCGCGCTCTTCAGCATCTTGTAGCTGCTCTCGCCGACCTCGAAGGAGACGTCGTCGGAAAAGATGAGGAAGCGGTACGGCTCCGCCTTCAGGGTGTCGACGATGTCGGGGAGGTGGATCAGGTCGTCCTTGTCGACCTGGATCACCCGCAACCCCTGCGGTGCGTAACGCCGGAGCAGCGCACGCACCAGCGATGACTTGCCGGTCCCCCTGGTGCCCCACAAAAGGACGTTGTTGGCAGGCAGCCCCGCCAGGAACTGCTTGGTGTTGTCCTCGACGGCCCTCTTCTGCTTCTCGATCCCCAGCAAGTCTTCCAGCCTGATCCCTTCGATGCTGCTCACCGGATCGAGAAAACCGGCAAAGGAGCGGCGCTTCCAGTTGGCCGCGTGAGTGACGCTCCAATCGATCTTGGGCACCGGCTTGGGAAGCAGATACTCGGCCGCTTCCAGTACCCTCTTCAACTGACTGACGAGTTCGGCATCCAATTCCACGACACTCACAGCGCACTCCTTAACAAGATGTTTGTTCCAGCAAACCGTAGGAGCGCCTTTAGGCGCGATATCGCGGGCAAAGCCCGCTCCTACAGTGTCACGGCGACAAGTGGGCCAGGCGAGGATCTATGTCGCGGATGAGTTCGTCGTAGGCGACGAGAGATTTGATCATGGGGGCGGCCCTCTTCACGGTGTCGTCGAAGACCTTGAACTTGCCGTTGAATGCCTGTGCCCTGTTTCTAAGCGACGTGGTACTCTCGGCAAGGAATCCCTTTTCCTTCTTGTCGTCGCCGCTTTTCAAAAGGGACTTGGTCTTCTGCCAGTACTGATCCGTGGAGCCGACGTAGTGGTTGAGAGTCTCCAGGAAGGAAAGTGACGATGCGGTCAGCTCCGAGGTGCTGGTGAGACGCTCCTGCACCTCCAGCATCCCTTTCAAAAGGTCCTGGTCGGCGAACCGCACAAGTTCCGAGACCTCGGCGGGACTTCCCCCCTTGGCGGGGTCGAGGGCGTCGGCGCGGGTCAGGAACTGCTGGGAGGTCGCCAGGTACTTGTTGATGGCAACCGACGCCGAACTGAGCGATACGGCGGCGTTGGAAACGAACTTCGTCATGACCGAGGCCTGCCCGGCATAGGGAATGGGGAGCACCTTGGCAAAGCCTGCCGCCACCGATCCGGCGGAGATGTACTTGGCGTAGCCGGCGACGTTTTCCGACATCCACTTGACGTAGCCCTCGAAATCGGCCATTCCCTGGCGCTGTCGGCGGATGTCGGCCGCCACCTCCTTGATCCGCTTGCAGTTTCGAGCGGCAAGATCGGTCGAGGAGATGCTGCAGCTTTCCAAAAGTTTGAGTTTTTCCTGTAGCAGCAGGTTTTCCCGGCTTAATGCCTGGATCCTGTCCTGGGTTTGCGGGTCTGCTGCGGGTGGGAAGGAAACATCGGCGGCTTGAACGGCGCCAGCCAAAAGGCTCGTCGCCAGAACGGAAAGGAGGATGGTGCTGCGGATCTTCAACGTGCTTTCTCCCTTAGATTAATAGGCGCATAGGCGGCCTCAACCATAGCGCAATCGGAGGGAGAAATCAATGGGAGTAATGGGGGAAACAACAGGGGACTGGCTCCGATAGATGCCAGTCCCCCTCTTTGACGGCCTACTTTTCGCGGTAGGTGATGCGGTAGCTGAAGGTTTTGGGCTCGTAGAAGTCGAGCGGCTTGCCGCCCACTTCGGCGTAAGGGTACCCGAAGGTGTTCAGCGGCGCGCCGGCCTGCAGCGGGTTCAGAACCAGGTCGCGTCCCGCCGCGATCTTGATGCGGTAAGGATCGATGCCGCCCCAGAAGTAGTTGCGGTACTCCTTGGTCTTGGCGTCCGCGAGTTCGAGTTTTTCCACCAGCATCGCCTTGCGCACGTCGGCGGGGTCAACCGGCACCCAGCCGAAACCGGGGAGGAAGAATTCCACCCAGCAGTGCTGGTAGCCGGTGATGTCCTCTTCGGCCTTCTTGCTCAGACGGATGCCGAATACCTCCCGGGCCGGTACGCCGGCTGCGCGCGCCAGTGCGATGTAAACGGAAGAGATGTCGGTGCATTTGCCGCCGGGATGCGGCAAAAGCGCACAGACGTCGCCCAAACCGCAACCGCGGGTAGCGGGATCGCGGTAGGTATTCTCGCAGGTCCAGTCGTAAATGGCCTTTGCCTTGGCGAGCACGGTGTGCTTTCCCTTGGTGATCTTGTCGGCCAGCTTCTTTACCTCTCCCGTAGTGGGTCCAAGTGAGGTCGGCTTCAGGTATTCGGCGTAATCGGCGGGATTCCACGCCCCCTCCTTGGTCGGAAGGTTGCGCAGTGCGACTTCCTCGCGCTCCACGGAGAAGGTGTAGGTCAGCTTCCGGCTGACGGCATCCTTGTCCCAACGGGCATAAAGCATCGGCGTGCCGTTGGCCTTGTCGGTATAGACGCCGGAGGCGGCAAAATCACCCGCCACCTTGACGTCGGTCACCGTCTGGTTCTTGTCGGTGACGACGTAGGGGAGCCAGAGCCGGGTCTCCCTGCCCGCACCCTGCTTGGACAGATCGACTTCAACGGTGACCACCCCGGCCCGGCTTTTAGCCCAGGCGGCCGGCGCAACCAACAGCGAGAGGGCTACAAGCGACAACAACGTTTTCTTCATCTTTAAGACTCCTTTACTCTTTTTAGCGATTTCTTCTTAGTAGATCCGCATCAACAATCACAACCTGACTTTGGAAAATGTGTTCCAATACAGTGGCAGGTTGTAAGAACAAAACGTAGGACTACGTAGGACAATTCCTACAAGGATCAAAAACAATCAGCCTAACATGAATATGATAGTTGACGCCACTGAGTCAAATTGATAAATTCAATGCGTTTCCCAACCCCCATCGCCAAATCCAATGGAGCGCATCGTGAACCTAAAACAACTCGAGGTCTTCATCAACGTCGCAGAGACGGGCAGCTTTTCCAAAGGCGCAGAGGCAAGCTTCATCACCCAGTCCACCGTAAGCCAACATATCTTCGCGTTGGAAAACGAGTTCGGGCTGAAGCTCCTGGACCGCACCGGCAAAGGCGCCATGCTGACCGAGGCGGGCAAGCTGCTTTTGGATCATGCGCGGCACCTGGTGGACTACGCCCGGGAGGTTCCGGCGGCGATCGGGCGTTTCAAGGGACTTGAGGAAACCAGCCTGCAGATCGCCGGCAGCAGCATTCCCGCCGAATACCTGATACCGTCGATGCTGCCCCAGTTGATCGGCAGGTTCCCCGGCATCACCATAACCCTGTTGCATGGCGACAGCCGCGAGGTGCTGGACAAGGTGTTGGCTGAAGAGGTGGAAATCGGGGTAGTCGGCGCGCGTTTCGCCGAGGATGGACTGGATTTCGTCCCTTTTATCACCGACGAACTGGTGCTGGTGGCCCCCGCCGCCCACCGCTGGAGCGGCAGGGTCATCGACAAGGACGAGCTGGTGACCGAGCCGTTCGTCATGCGAGAGAAAGGCTCCGGCACCGGCCGGACGGCGGTCAAGGCGCTCGGCAAGGCGGGAATAGATATGGAAAACCTGCAGATAGCAGCCTATCTCGGCAGCAACGAAGGGGTGAAACGCGGCGTGATCGCCGGAGTCGGCGTATCCTTCGTCTCGTGCCTGTCGGTACAGAAGGAATTGTCGCAGGGGAGCCTGGTGCAGATACAGGTGCAGGGGATGCAGATAAAACGCGAGATCTGCCTGGTAAACAGAAAGGGACGGGAGCTTTCCCCCGGGGCTGTCGCCTTTACCGCCGTGCTGAGCGAACTGTGTGCGGATGCCGCCGGCTGCTGACGGCATCCGCAGTCGCCTCAGTCAAGCGTAGTACGCAATTTTTTCCTCTCGCCCAGCAGTTTCTTCGTGGCAAGACGCTTTTCCTTGGCCCGCTTCGGGACCTTGGTGGCGACCCGCTTCTTGACCTTCTGTTCCCTTTTGCGCAACAAAGCCTGCAGCCTCTCCATCGCCACCTCGCGGTTTTGCAGCTGCGAGCGGCTCTCGCTCGCCTGGGCCACGATCCCGGTCGGCAGATGGCGTATCCTTACCGCCGAGTCGGTGGTGTTGCGGTGCTGCCCTCCCGGACCTGAGGCCCGGTAGAACTCCACCCGGATGTCGGTCTCCTTGATTTCCAACGACGTCTCCTGCTCTCTCAGATGGCGGTCACAGACGGATCAGGTCGTCGTGGGGCTCGTCGGAGGGGTTGATGTGGATCATGACGTCGCCGACGTTGGGGAATTGCTCGAAGATCAGCTCCTTCACCTCGGTGGCGATGTTGTGGGACTGCCTCACGGTCATCTCGGGGGGCATGTCGAGCTTGAGATCGACGATGATGAACTGTCCGGAATGGCGGGCCCGGATCTCATGGACGCTTTCCACCCCCTCGACGCCGGCTGCCAGCGCGGCTATGGCATCGATGAGTTCCTGGTCGGGAATACCGTCCATCAGCTCGTGGGCGGAAGATTTGAAGGTCTGGTAGCCGATATGAAAGATGAACAGCGAGGTGAGGCCTGCGGCGACGGGGTCCATGACCTTGATGCCCAGGTAAGCCCCCCCTACCCCGACCAGGGTGGCGACGGAGGTAACGGCATCCTTTCTGTGGTCCTTGGCGATGGCGAGCAGTGCGGGACTCTGCAGAGCGGAACCGATCCGGACGGAGTAGCGGTAAAGGGATTCCTTGATGACGATGGTGGCTCCCGCTGCCAGCACGGCGATGAGCGCGGGGGCCTCGTACGCGCCGGCCAGCACCGTGGCGACGGCACCGTAGAGGATCCAGGCACCGGTAGCGGCGATGATGATGGAAACCAGGTTGGCAGCAAGGCTCTCGACCTTGCCGTGACCGTAGGGATGATCCTCGTCGAAGGGCTTGCGCCCGACCTTGAGGGCGACGATGGTCATGCCGATGGCGACGAAGTCGCAGGCGCTCTCGACGCCGTCGGCAAAGACCGCCTCGGAGTGCCCGAAGTGGCCCGCGGCCAGTTTCATCACCATAAGAATGGCGTTGACCCAAAACCCGACCCGGATCACCCGATCCGCCCTGTTGAAACGCTCGCCTCTCAGCACGTCAACCGATCCTCCCGATTCCCGCCGCGCAGGGGCGCAGATCCTTCACCGTAACTTGCAGGGAACTCCTGCCGTTCCAGACGTTGGTCGACGGCGAAAACAGCAGATCCACCCGCCCGGCCGGGATCCCTTTTTCGGCGAGCCCGAAGCCGATGGCCTCGAAGCTGCGGCCGTCGCGGGTCAAGGTGAGCTTGAGATGCCCCCCTTTCAGCTCGCGGCAGGCAGTGACGCTCGCGCCGCTTAAGAGAAAGACCGGTTCGGGGTTGCCCATGCCGAACGGTTTCAGCCGCTCCAACTCGTCGGGGAGCGCACGGTCGATCTCGGCCGGGCTCAGTTCCTGGTCGTAGGGAAGGGAGGGGATCAGGGCATCGGCGTCGAGCATGCCGGCTGCGGCTTCGTCGAAGCGCAGCGCGAACTGTTCCAGTTGCGCCTCTTCGATGGAAAGGCCTGCGGCATGGCTGTGCCCGCCGAAGCGCAGCAGATGGTCGGCGCAGCTCCTGATGGCGTCCAGGAGGTGAAAACGGGAGATGCTGCGCCCGGAACCCCGCCCCTTGCCGTCCTCCAGGGCGAAAAGGATCACCGGCCGGTGAAAGAGCTCGGCGATGCGGGAGGCCACGATACCGATCACCCCGGGATGCCACTCCTCCGACCCCAAAACGATGCTTTTCCTGCCGCGGCAGGCACCGCCGGCCAGCATGCCGCGGGCATCCTCCAGGGTGGCCCGCTCCAGGGCCTGGCGCTCGGCATTGGCCTCGTCGAGGGCCCTGGCGATGGATTCGGCGCTCTTCGGATCGGAGCTAAGCAGAAGCTCCAGCCCCAGTGCGGCATCCTCCAACCGGCCGGCGGCGTTAAGCCTGGGGGCCAGCCGGAAACCGACCGCGCCGCAACCGACGTCGCCCGAGACCCCGGCCACGTCCTTCAAGGCCTGGACCCCTGGCCGGGAGGTGTTGGTCAACAGGCGCAGTCCGTAGCTTACCAGCACGCGATTGATCCCCAAAAGCGGCACCACGTCGGCAATCGTCCCCAGCGCGACCAGGTCGAGGTACTCCCTGATGTCGGGGTCGGCACCGGCAAGGGCGCCGGTTGCGCGCAGACGGCTTCGAAGCGCAACCAGCAGGTGAAAGGCGATCCCGACGCCGGCCAGCGACTTGAACGGGAAACGGCAACCGGCCTGCAGCGGGTTGACGACGGCGTAGGCGTCGGGGAGCCGTTCCGCGGGGGCGTGGTGATCGGTGACGATCAGGTCGATCCCCAGTGCCCGGCAGCGGTCGGCCTCGGCGATGGAGGTGATGCCGCAGTCGACCGTGACCAGTACCGAGGCGCCGCTCACTGCGGCCGCCTCCACCCCCTGCAAGGAAAGGCCGTAACCTTCGGTGAGGCGTTTGGGGATGTACGAGAAGCAGTCAAGCCCTATGGCGCGGAAGTAGCCGATCAGCACCGCCACGGAGGTCACGCCGTCCACGTCGTAGTCGCCGTGCACGCAGACCTTTTCTCCGCGGGAGAGCGCCGTGCACAGGCGCTCGACGCCGATCTCCATGCCGGTCAGCAAAAAGGGGTCGTAGAGGGTGGAAAGGGTCGGGGAGAGATAGGCGTCGGCGTCCTCTGGCTCGACGACGCCGCGATTGGCAAGCAGCCGCGCCAAAAGCGGCGGTATGCCGGCACGGCCGAGTTTTTCCACGGCGGCAGGGTCGATCTGCCGCTCGCGCCAGCATCTTTCGGTAACAGGTTCCATCCGACTCCCTCCAACGAAGTAACGGCCACGGCGGTTCCGAAGCCCGCGGAAAATAATAGCACGTGACAGCAGGCAGTGGCCGAAAAAAGGTGTACTTTTGTCCGACCCGAGCACGCGAGGGAAAGGCAAATCCCCCTATAAAAAAACCCGCCGCAGCGGGTTTTTTACTTTGACACAGTCGGAACTCCGGCCGCCCTACCTGCCCGTGTCCTTGGGCATGCTGGACAGGTCGTTCTTGATCTCCTGGGCGGTGGGGCTCACCGAATCGAACTGCAGGTACTTGGTCCAAACCTCCCGCGCCTTTTCGGGACGCTTCAGGTCGAACATGTAGACCACGCCCAGATTGTAAAGGCTCTGCAGATGACCCGGGGAGACCGTCTGCGCCTTTTCGAAGTTGGCGATCGCCTTGTCGTACCAGCCGATCTTTCTGTACATGATCCCCTGGTCGGTCAGGGCATTGGCGTTTTTGGGCTCCAGCTCCAGCACGTGGGAGTAAGCATTGACCGCCTTCTGGGGCTGATCCGTGTCGAAGTAGTCGTTGGCCAGCTGGTTCCAGGCCTGCGTGTTGTTGGGATCGCGGCCCACGATCTTCTCCGCCTCGGCTATGCGCATCTTGTAGTCGAGCGGCGACCCTGCCCCTTCGGGCAGGGCCACGTTATCGGGAGTCGACCTGTTGGCAGTCACGTTGAAGATCAGGTAGCCTCCCAAGAGCCCTACCAAAAGGGCGACCACGACGGCAAGCACGTTCTCCTTTTTCACAGATCTCTCCTCAAGCCTTGGCCTTGACCTTCCCCTCGGCGGCCGGCAGCGTCTCCGTCGGCGCCTTCTCCCACAGGGCGACGATCGGACTGGCCACGAAGATGGAGGAATAGGTGCCGACCAGCACCCCGATCAAAAGCGCGAAGGAGAAGTCGTGGATCACCTCGCCGCCGAACAGCCACAGCGAGCAGCCGGCCAGAAACACGGTAAAAGAGGTGACGATGGTCCTGGAGAGCACCTCGTTGATGCTGCGGTTGAACACCACCGGCATGGGGTCCTTGAGGCTTTTGTGCATGTTCTCGCGGATACGGTCGAAAACGACGACCGTGTCGGTAAGCGAGTAGCCGGCGATGGTCAGTACGGCGGTGATCAGAAGCAGGTTCACTTCCTTGTTAAGCACGTAGAAGACGGCGAAGATGGCGAGCACGTCGTGCATGGTCGCCACCACGGCGGCCACGCCGAACTTGAAGTCGAAGCGCCAGGCGATGTAGAGGATGATCCCCAGCATCGAAAGGGCTACCGCCACCAGGGTGTCCTTCTTCAGCTTCTCGCCGATGGAGGGGCCGATCTCGGTGGAGCTTTCCACCACGAACGGGTTGGCGGGGAACTCCTTCTTGAGGATGTCCTGCACCTGGTCGGAAACCTTGCCGGTACCCTTGCGCATCTTCAGCAGAAGCTTGTTGCCGTCCTTGATCTCCTGGAGGTCGACCTCTTTCACCCCTTCGCGGGCCAGCGCCTCGCGCGCCTGCTGGGTGGTCACGGGCTGGGCGAACTTAAGCTGCATGGCGGTACCGCCGGAAAAGTCGATCCCCATGTTGGCGGCGCCGCGGGCGATCTGGATGATGCCGATTATGCCGATCAGCGCGATGATCCCCGAGACCACAAAGGAGACCTTGCGCATTCCGATGAAATCGATGTTGGTCTTGCTGATCAGTTCCATGCTCTCTCCCCCTCCTTATATGCTGAGTCTCTTCACCTGCACGCGGTCCAGGAAGGCGTCGAAGACGACCTTGGTGGCCAAGAGCGAGGTGAACAGGTTGATGATGACACCAAGGCTCAGGGAGACTGCGAAACCCTTGACCGGACCGGTGCCGAACTGGAAGAGCACCGCCGCGGTGATCAGCGTGGTCACGTGCGAGTCCATGATGGTGAGGAAGGCCTTGTCGTAGCCGGCGTCGAGCGCGGCGTGCGGGGTCTTGCCGAGCTTGAGTTCCTCCCTGATCCTCTCGAAGATCAGCACGTTGGAGTCGACCGACATACCGACCAAGAGCACGATGGCGGCGATACCCGGCAGGGTGAGCGTGGCGCCGAAACCGGCCAGGGCCCCCATCAGGTAGACGATGTTCAGCACCATGCCGACGTTGGCCACCATGCCGCACATCTTGTAGTAGACCCCCATGAAGCAGATGACCAGCACCACGCCGATCAGACCGGCCATGAGCCCCTTGCGGATCGAATCCTGGCCAAGGGAAGGACCGACGGTCACGTTCTGCAGGATCTTGACCGGTGCGGGGAGCGAGCCGGCCCTAAGGACGATGGCCAGGTCGGATGCGTCCTTCTCGGTGAAGGAGCCTGAGATCTGGGCGGAGCCTCCGGAAATCCTCTCGCGGATCACCGGGGCGGAGTAGATGTTGGAGTCGAGCACGATGGCGAAGCGCTTGCCGACGTTGGCCGCGGTCACCTGGTCGAAGAGCCGGGCGCCGGTGGAGTTGAACTCGATGGCGACGTAGGGCTGGTTGTACTGGGAGTCGATCCTGACCTGGGCGTCGGTCAACAGGTCGCCGGTGATAATCGCCTTGCGCTTCACCACGAGCGGGGTCTCGCTCACGGCACCTGTGGTCTGGTCGGTGCGCTTTTCGTAGAGGAGCTCGTCGTCCTCGGGAAGGGTCGCGGCGGAGGCGGTGGTGGCGTTCACGTTCTCGTCCACCAGCTTGAACTCAAGGCGTGCGGTCTTGCCGATCAGCTCGATGGCGCGCTTGGGGTCCTTGATGCCGGGGAGCTGCACGACGATGTTGTTGAGCCCCTCGCGCTGGATCACCGGCTCGGAGACGCCGAACTGGTCGATCCTGTTGCGGATGGTCTCCAGGGCCTGGGCAACGGCGCGGTCCTTGCGCACCTGCGCTTCCTTCTCGTTGATGTGCAGTTGCACGTTAACGAAGCCGCCCTCGTCGAACGGCGCCAGCAGTTCGAGGTCGGGGTACTTCTTCTTCACCAACTGCTGCACCTTGTCGGCGGTGCCGCGATCGTAGAGGGTGAGCTGCACCTTGTCGGCGCCTAGCTTGCCGATCCGCTTGAAGCGCAGGTTCTGGGCGTTGAGCGCATCTTCGAGGTCGGTGGCGATCAGGTCGAGCGATCCTTCCACCGCCTTCTGCGTCTCCACCTCCATCACCAGGTGCGTACCACCCTGCAGGTCGAGACCGAGATGGATCTTGTCCTTGGGAAGGACGCCGCTCCACCACGTCGGCAGCGGCGAGAGCAGCGTCGGCACGAGGTAGACGCAGGAGGCGACGATGAAGATAACTATCAGGGAGATGCGCCAGGTATAACCCTTGGTCATGTGAAAGCTCCTTTCGGGGTGATGGGTCGGACTAGTCCTGCTTGGTGACGGAGGCGACAAACCCCTTGTTGATCTTGACGTTGACGCCGGAAGCGATCTCGAGGGTCACTACCTGATCGTCAAGGGCGGTCACCTTGCCGTGCATGCCGCCGGCCGTCACCACCAGATCCCCTTTCTTGAGCGCCTCCAAAAGGGCGCGATGCTCCTTCGCCTTTTTCTGCTGCGGACGGATGAGCAGGAAGTAAAAGATGGCGAACATGAAAACAAGCGGGATCATCCCCTGAAACTGGGCCAACGCGCCACCGCCGGCAGCACCGCCAGCCGGACCACCCATTGCAAAAGCCAAACCGAACATGTTGTTACCTCCTGGTTAGTTAATGAATTCCATCAGTATGCAGGAATTGCAGTGTTATTCAACTTTTAACGTCATTCCTCGCCGCGAGGAACTCCTTCCTGAAGGCGGCGAACCTCCCCTCGGCAATGGCGGCGCGGGCACGCGCCATCAGGTCGAGGTAGTAATGCAGGTTGTGCCAGCTGTTCAGGCGCGAGGCCAGGATCTCGTTGCTGCGGTAGAGATGCCTCAAGTACGCACGGCTGTAGTTGCGGCAGACGTAGCAGCCGCACGCGGGGTCGATCGGCCCGGTGTCCTCCGCGTAGATCGCCGCCTTGATGTTGATCCGGCCGAAGCTGGTGAACAGGGCGCCGTTACGCGCGTTTCGGGTCGGCATCACGCAGTCGAACATGTCGAAGCCGGCGTTGATCCCCTCGATCAGGTCCTCCGGCGCGCCGATCCCCATGATGTAGCGGGGCTGGTCCTCCGGCAGGATGTCCGAGCAGGCGTGCATCATATCGTGCATCACGCTACGCTCCTCCCCCACCGACAATCCGCCCAGGGCGTAGCCGTCGAAGCCGATTTCCATCAGCTGCCGGGCGCTCTCGCGCCTGAGCTCGGGGTGCATCCCCCCCTGCACGATGCCGAAGAGCGCCTGGTCCTTACGGGTGTGCGCCTTTTTGCAGCGCTGCGCCCAACGGGTGGTGAGCGCGAGCGACTTCTCCAGGTAGTCGTAGGGCGACGGATAGGGAGGACACTCGTCGAAGCACATGGCGATGTCCGCCCCCAGCGCACCCTGGATGGCGATGGAAAGCTCGGGGGTGAGGAAGTGGGCGGAGCCGTCGATGTGCGAACGGAACTTCACCCCTTCTTCCGAGATCTTGCGAAGCTCGCCCAGGGAAAAGACCTGGAAGCCGCCGGAATCGGTGAGGATGGGGCCGTCCCAGTGCATGAAGCGGTGCAGGCCGCCCAGGCGTTCGATCAGGTCGTGACCGGGCCTGAGGTAGAGGTGGTAGGTGTTGGCAAGGATGATCTGCGAACCGACCTCGGTCAGCTCTTCCGGAGTCATCGCCTTCACCGTCGCCTGGGTGCCGACGGGCATGAAGATCGGGGTATCGATCCTGCCGTGCGTGGTTGTCAGAGAGCCGAGCCGGGCCTGGGAGCCCGGGTCCTTCGCTATGAGTTGAAAGCTGGTAGCTGGCAAATAACCTTCCCGAACGAATAATACGTTTCCCTGCGAGGAGCGGGCTTCGCCCGCGATCGCGGCCAAAGGCCGCTCCTACGCGATAAACATCGCGTCGCCGTAGCTGAAGAAGCGGAAGCGGCGGTCGACCGCCTCGGCGTAGGCCGAAAGCATCAATTCCTTGCCGGCAAATGCGCACACTAACATAAACAGTGTCGACTTGGGGAGATGAAAATTGGTGAACAATGCATCCACCACCCGAAAACGGTAGCCGGGGAGGATGAAAATGTCCGCCTCGCGCTCGCCGGCCGCCAACTCCCCGCTGGCCGCGGCATGTTCCAGCGCCCTGAGCGAGGTGGTGCCGAGGGCGATCACCCTCCCCCCCGACTCCTTGGTGCGCCTGACGGCGGCCGCGGTCGACTCCGGCACGCGGTACCATTCCCGGTGCATCACGTGCCCGGCAAGTTCCTCGGAGCGCACCGGCATGAAGGTCCCCAGCCCCACGTGCAGGGTGAGCGGCTCGATGGCGCAGCCGCGCTCGCGGATCCGCTCCAAAAGCTCGGGGGTGAAATGCAGGCCGGCGGTCGGCGCCGCCACCGCCCCCCGCTCTCGCGCGAACACCGTCTGGTAGCGATCGCGGTCCTTCACCTCGGGAGCCCTCTTGATGTAGGGGGGAAGCGGCAGGTTCCCCACCCGCTCAAGCCACCCCATGAAATCGTCGCATCCCTCGAACAACACCCGCCACTCGCCCTCCAGCCGGTCGAGCACCGTGGCGGTCACCCCCTCGGGCAGAAGCACCAGGGAGCCGCTGCCGGGTGAGCGGGAGGCCTTGATAAGGCAGCTCCAGACCTCGCCGTCGCCGGAGAGACGCCTGACCAGGAAGATCTCCACCGCACCGCCGGTTTCCTTGCGGCCGTTGAGCCTGGCCGGGATCACCCGGGTGTCGTTAACCACCAGGGTGTCGCCGGGACGGAAGAGTTCGGCGACAGCCGCCACGGTCAATTCTGAAAGCCGGCCGCCTTGGCGTTCCACGCTCAAAACGCGCGAGGCGTCGCGCTTAGCCGCCGGATGCTGGGCGATCAGCTCGGGCGGCAGGGGATAATCGAAATCGGTCAGGCGCATGCTATCTACCGTACCCCTTGGCGATCCGCACTCCGGGATAGTAGTAGCCTAAGATCTCCCGGTAGTCGAAGCCGTCCTGGGCCCGCTGCTTGGCGCCCCACTGGCAAAGCCCCACGCCGTGCCCGCTCCCCACCCCGGTCAGCGTCACCTCGTCCCGGCCGTTTTTAAGCTCGAAGTTGGTGCTCTTCACCACGCCGTAGCCCACGGCCTTGCGGAAGGCGACCGCCGGGACGATCGCCGTCCCCCGCGCACCGACCGCGACCACGTCCGTCACCCGGCCGCTCTCGTTGCGCCCCGCGAGCCGTAATTCCTTGAGTCCCTGCACCGGGAAACCGGCGTTTTTAAGGGCCGCCTCCACCTTTTTCAGCGACAGGGTCTGTTCCCAGCGGCTGGGGTTGGCGTCCTGGCAGTAGCGGCAGGGAACGCCGCGCAGATAGGGAAGCGACACTCCCCAGACGTTCTTGGACGATTCGGTGTGACCGCCGCAGTTGGCGTGGTAGAAGGCCTGGATGACCTTGCCGTCGTAGGTCAGCACTTCGCCCGCGGTCTCCTGCACGCCCCGCGCGGCGCGGCTGTCCTCGATGTCGCACCCCTCGTACACCTGGTCCAGCACGCTCGACTCCAGCTGGTAAGGGGCGTTGCGGCGGGCGGCCTTCTGGTAGAGGGCGTAGGAGCGGGCGATCACCGCCTGGGCCTTCACCGCCTCCATCGGCCAGGCGGAGGAGATCTCGCAGTTGATCAGGCCGACCAGGTATTCTTCCAGCGGCAGTTCGTCGATCACCAAGAGTCCCCGGTCGGCCGCCGAGACCTCCAGCAGCCCCCGGTATCCCTTGCCGTTGACGGCGACCCGCACCGGGGCGGAGATTACCAGCCCCTGGACGTGGCGCCCGTTCACCGTCATGCCGTCGCGGCCGCGCTTCACGTCGAGCGGCATCTCCAGCCGAAGCGGCATCCCGCTGCCGTCGGTCACCAAAAGGCCGGTGCCGCTGATGGAAACCGATTCCGTCCCTTTCATAAGGGCGACGCGGATGGTTTCCGGCCTGAGGGCCGCCGAGCCGGCGGTAGCGGCCAGGCAGACGAGGCCTATGATAAAGATCCTAAAAAGAGTCATGTAATCCGCTAAGTCACACCATTTCGTCCCGGCTCAAAGCCTTAGATATAAACCACGGAACCGTCGGTAAAGTCAATAATTTTATGCCTCTAACCTTGCCTGTCCGCCAAACCGTTGGCAGGAAACTTGCTAAAAACTCTTCCGGTTTGCCGGGTGCTTGGCAGGCAGAAAGGGCACCGCTATTCAACCAGGTTAAATCACAGAGGAAACCGGACGGTAAGTAGTTATTAATGCAGCAGAATTACATTGCAACCGCGCAGAAAGTGCGCTATATGGCTGGGGTATACCTTGATATAACCAAGGTCTCCTTCAGCGCGGAACGTTCATGTTCAATTTTCTAAAAATTAAGATAATAACAAGTGTCGCACTGATACTGTTATTTATCATTGCCTCCTTTGCTTATCTCAATTATCTGCAGCAAAAAGAGATGCTGCACGAGATCGCCAACCGAAACTCCTCCCTTTTGATCGACACCATCAAAAGCAGCGTCGGCAACGCCATGCTGACCGGCCATTCGGGCGAGGTCGGCGCCATCTTCACCCGCATCAAGTCGCGGGAATTCGTCAAGTCCATCAGGATCCTGGACAGTTCCGGAAAGGTGCTGAACTCGGCAGACCCTGCCGAGATCGGCACCAAGGTGGCCGACTTGGAACGGCCGCCACAGGGGACGTCGAGCACTGCCCTTCCCGAAAAGGAGCTGTTCTTCTCCTACGCCCGCATCTACAACGCCCCCGAATGCTATCGCTGCCATCCTCCGGCCCGCACCATCCTCGGCCTTTTGGAAATCAAGCTTTCCCTCGACTACATGAGCGACTACCTCAAACGGGAACGGGACATCGCCATCCTGTCCAGCCTTTTGATGATCGTGCTCATCTTCAGCACCATCTGCGTATTTCTCACCCGATACGTCGACGCGCCGTTGCGCAAGCTGATCCGGTACATGCGCAACGTCGAGGAGGGCGACTTCGAACAGCAGATCACCCTCACCTCCAGTGCCGAGATGAGCTCTCTGGGCGAGAGCTTCAACGGCATGGTGCTGAAACTGAAGACGCTGATGGCAACGGCCGTCTCCCACGAGCGCACGCTCGCCACCGCCCGGGAAAAGTTGAACCACCACCAGGAAACCGAGGAGATGAACCAGCGGCTGGAAGAGCAGATCCGCGAGATCGAGAATCTCAACGTGAGCCTTGAGGAGCGGGTCGAGGAAATCGAGGAGGCGAACTACAAGATCGCCGACCTGGCAAGCGAGCTGGAAGACAAGAACATCAACCTGGAAAAAGCGGTGGCCAAGCTTTCCACCCTCTATCGGCTCGGGCTGGCCATCAACTCCACCATCGAGGTGGAGCAGCTCTACCAGCTGGTGGTAAAGACCACCACCGACACGCTGCAGGCGCAGATCGGCTACATTACGCTGCAGGTCCCCGACCACGACGAGCTGGAGGTGGTGAACCTGATCAACCACGGCGTACCGCAGCAGAGCATCAGCCGGGTGCCGATGTCCCCCTCCTCGGTCGCCACCTGGGTGATCCGTAACCGCAAGCCGCTTTTGATCGCCGACATCGACCACTCCCCCGAGTTCGCCCGCTATTCCCCGCTCGGCTTCGAACGCAAATCGGTGATCTGCGCGCCTTTGCTGGTCAAGGACGAGGTGATCGGAGCCCTCACCGTCGCCAACAAGCTGAACAATGCGGATTTCAGCTACGAGGAGATGGAGCACCTCTCCACCATCGCCGCCCAGGCAAGCATCGCCATCAAAAACGCGAAACTCTACGACGAGCAGCAGAAGACCTACCTGAACACCATCCAGGCGCTGGTGTCGGCTATCGAGGCGAGCGACAGCTATACGCGCGGCCACTCGGAGCGGGTCACCCGTTTCTCGGTGGCCATGGCGCGTGAGCTGGAGCTGCCGCAAAACCGGCTGAAGGTGATCGAGCGGGCCGCCATCCTGCACGACATCGGCAAGATCGGCATCGACCTGTCGCTTTTGCACAAGAAGGAAAAGCTCACCCCCGAAGACGTCGCCGTGCTGCACCAGCACCCGACCATCGGCATGAAGATCCTGGAGCCGATCGAGTTTCTCCAGGACGTGCGCCTGTGCATCGGCCAGCACCACGAACGTTTCGACGGCAAGGGGTACCCGAACCGGGTGACCGGGGAAAAACTGCTGCTCGAGTCGCGCATCCTTTCCATCGCCGATTCCTTCGACGCCATGACCTCCGACCGCCCCTACCGCAGTGCGCTCAAACTCGAGGTGGCGATAAAGGAACTGACCGAAAACGCCGGCACCCAGTTCGATCCCGCGCTGGTGCCGATCTTCGTGCGGCTGCTTCAGGACCCGGATTTCCTGCCGCCGCGGAAAGAAAACGCCGTCATTTCCCTCCCTGTAAACTCTCCTTTGCTCCCTTCTTCCATCGACTCCTGCGTTGCCCCTTTGGCCGGATAATGCTATAAGAGAAAGATTCCGCCGCGTTGCATGGCCAGTGGCCTGTCATCCTGAGCAAAAGCGAAGGATCTGCTGTTAAAAGACCAAAAGCAGATCCTTCGCTTTGCTCGGGACGACAGGCAAGAAGTCGGTTAGTTAACAACAGAAAGTTCGGGAGGAGCTTGTGTCCAAGCTGCTTGAAATACAGGGACTGCGCACCGAGTTTCCCCTCAAGGGGGGGGTGCTGAAGGCGGTGCGTTGCGTCGACCTTGAGCTTTCGGCTGGGGAAACCCTCGCCCTGGTGGGCGAGTCGGGGTGCGGCAAGAGCATCACCGCGGCGTCCATCATGCGGCTGGTTCCGCCTCCCGGCCGGATCGTCGCCGGTTCGGTCCGCTTCCAGGGGCAAGACCTCCTCACCCTGAACGAGGAGGCAATGCGCGGTATCCGCGGGAACCGGATCGGCATGGTCTTCCAGGACCCGATGACCTCGCTCAACCCGGTCTTCAACATCGGCAACCAGGTGGCCGAGGGGCTCAGGGTGCACCGCGGGCTGTCGCGCGAGGATGCGGAGCGCGAGGCGGTGGCGGTACTGGAAGAAGTCGGCATCCCCTCCCCCCGCGAGCGGCTGAAGGATTATCCGCACCAGCTTTCCGGCGGGATGCGCCAGCGGGTGATGATCGCCATGGCCCTGGCCTGCCGGCCGGAACTCGTGATCGCCGACGAGCCCACCACCGCCCTGGACGTCACCATCCAGGCCCAGATCCTGGAGCTTTTGGACCGGCTGAAGAGCGAGAACCGGATGGGGCTGATCCTGATCACGCACAACCTCGGCATCGTGGCGGAACGCGCGCACCGCACCGCGATCATGTACGCGGGCGAGATCGTCGAGTACGCCGAGACCTTTGAGCTGTTCAAAAACCCGCTGCACCCGTACACGCGCGGTCTTCTCGCCTCGCTGCCGGAATTCGCCACCCCCGGTGGCACGCTCACCACCATCCCCGGGTCCGTTCCCGACCTGAAAAAGGAGCTGATCGGCTGCCCGTTCCTGGCGCGCTGCCCGATCGGCGACGACGAGTGCGCCTGCAGCGCCGTCGAAATGAAGGAGGCAGGCCCCGGACACTTGGTCCGCTGCCTGAAATCGCCGTGAGCGCACTTTTGGCCGCCAAAGATCTGGTAAAGGAATTCGCCGTCAAATCGGGGGCGCTGGGAGAAAAGCGCACGCTCAAGGCGGTGGCCGGGGTGGATTTCGAGCTCGTGCCGGGCGAGACCCTGGGATTGGCAGGCGAGTCGGGGTGCGGCAAGTCGACCGTGGCGCGCCTTTTGACCGGGCTTACCCCTCCCACAGCAGGCTCCGTCCTCTACCGGGGAAAGGACCTCGCCACGCTTAACCGCGAGGAAATGGCGCGCTTCCGCAAGGACGTGCAGATGATCTTCCAGGACCCGTTCTCCTCTTTGAACCCGAGGATGCGGGTGGCGGACATCATCGGCGAACCGCTGGTCATCCACAACATCGGCACGGCTTCGGACCGGCGCGGCCGGGTGATGGCGCTCATGGAACGGGTGGGGCTCTCCCCCGACCAGCTCACCCGCTTCCCCCACGAGTTCTCCGGCGGGCAGCGGCAGAGGATCGGCATCGCCCGCGCGCTGGCCGTATCTCCGAAACTCATCATCGCCGACGAGCCGGTTTCGGCGCTCGACATCTCCATCCAGGCCCAGATCATCAACCTTTTGCAGGGGGTGAAGCGCGACCTCAACCTCTCCTTCCTGTTCATCACCCACGATCTTTCGGTGCTCAGGCACCTAAGCGACCGGGTCGCCATCATGTACCTGGGGCGCATCGTCGAGACCGGCAGCCGCGAGGCCGTGCTCGACGCCCCGCTGCACCCGTACACCGAGACGCTCCTGAACGCCAGCCCGAGCATCGACCCGGAAAAGCGCAAGCGGCGGGTGCTGGCGAAAGGGGAGCTTCCCTCGCCGCTGTCGCCACCTGGCGGCTGTCCCTTCCATCCCCGCTGCCCGTACGCGGAGGAGCTTTGCCACCGCGAGCGCCCCGACCTGAAGGAAAAAGAGCCGGGGCACCGTGCGGCCTGTCATTTCAGCGATAAGCTCTATCGCTCCCGCTGATGGTTTTCATTGACAAGTGAGCATCCATACATATAGATTTATATAAGACGAAAAACGGCGGGTTCACCGGAGGGTATGACATTGGCATTCGACAAGAGCAAGGAATTCAACAAGGAAGCGGAGATGCTCAAGGTTCTCGGGCACCCGATCCGACTCAAAATAGCAGCCGGGCTCTGCACCCAGGAGTGCAACGTCAAACACATCTGGGAGTGCCTGGGCCTGCCGCAGGCCACGGTATCCCAGCACCTGGCGCTTTTGAAGAACAAAGGGATCATCGAAGGGACCAGGGAAGGTGTCGAGGTGCACTATGCGGTGGTCAGCCCGTTCGTGCGCAGACTGATGGGGATCATGGACGACGACCAGCAGTAAGGCGCCTTAGGCACCTGAAGCGAGCCGAAAACTGCAACGGGGCAGGAAAAAAGGGCCATCAAGTCCCTTCTTCCCGCCCCGTTTTTCGTTGTTGTCCGGCCCGCGACCTACGACCCGCTGACGTCGAGCGCGGCGATTCTCAGCGAAGGGGAGCCGACGGTGCCGAAGATGCGGAGATCGTCACCGACCATGTCGACCGTTTTGAAGAGGTCGAGCAGGTTGCCGGCGACCGCAATCCCCTTCACCGGGCGCACGACGGCCCCCTTTTCCACGTAGAAACCCGCCGCACCCAGGGAGAAATCTCCCGAGATCTGGTTGGCCATGTGCATGCCCAACAGGTCGGTGATCAACACGCCTTTTTCGATCCCCGCCAGCAGTTCTTCCCGGCTGCTGGCGCCGGCCTTGAGGACGAGGTTGTGCATCCCGGACTTGGGCTGCGTCCTCATGGAGTTGCGCACGGCATTCCCCGTCGAGGGGACCCCCGCCTTTTTCCCCCAGTAGCTGTCGTACAGATATCCGCGCAAAACGCCGTCGGCAACCAGTACGTTTTGCCGCTGCGGCACCCCCTCGCCATCGCACGGCGCGCTCCCCGTCCCGCCCGGTAAAAGCCCGTCGTCGCATACGGTAATCAGATCGGAGAATATCTTCTCCCCTACCCGGCCGGTCAGCGCCGATTTCCCCTTCAGCGCGTTTTCCCCGAGGAAGGAGGCGGAGAGGGCGTCGAGCAACTGGTGCGCTGCACGGTTGTCGAATACCGCCGGGCAACGCATGGTAGGCATGGTGCGGGCGCCGAGCATGGAAACGGCTTTGGCGCCGGCGCGCTCGGCGATCGCCTGCAGATCGAGGTCGGCGAAGCGGTTACCGAAGGCGAAATCCCCGCCGCTTTGGGCGTCGCCGTCGGCCTCGGCTATCACCAGGACGCTGGCGGAGACCTGGCTGCCGCTATAGGAGGCCAGGACGCCGTGGGAGTTTTTAAGGCAGAAACGGTAGCTCGATTCGCTGTAGCTGCTTTTGCGCACCCGCTTGAGCCGGGAGTCGCGCGCCAGGGTCAGGCGCTCCAATTCCAGCGCGGCGGCGATTTTTCGCTCTTCGGGCACCCTCGGCAGTTCGGGGTCGTCAAGCCAGGGAAGTTCCGGATAGCGTTCGGCAACGGGGCCCGGGAGCAGGTGGCAGGGGTCCTGGCTCTGCATCCGGGCGGCGACCAGCGCCCCTTCCACCATCCGGTCGAGCGCAGCCGGGTCCAGGGTGGTGGCGAAGGAAAAACCGAGCCCCTCGCCGCTCAAGACGCGCAGGGCAACGCCGAAAGGCTCGGCGACCTTGAAGGCCTCCACCTTGCCTCCCTTGGCTTCCACGGTGAGGTCGCGCGAGCTCCCTGAGGCGATCTCCCAGGCGTCGACCCCCTTGCCCGTCAGCAGGCGTTCGACCTGTTCCAGACGTCGTTCGAGTTCCATTGAGTACCTCTCGGGGTCCGAAACCGCTACTGCAGGTCGAGGATCATGGCGATCTCGTCGCAGTCGGGGAACTTGACGCACTTGATGCAGTCGCCCCAGACCTTGTGCGGCAATTCGGACTTGTCGACGATGCTGAAACCGAACTTGGCGAAGAAATCGGGCTTGTAGGTCAGGCAGAAGATGCGCTTGAGGCCCAGGGCGCGCGCCTCGTCGATGCAGGCGGTCACCACCTGGCTGCCTATGCCGCGCCGGCCGGCGTCTTCGGCCACGGCCACCGAGCGCACCTCGGCCAGGTCCTCCCAGATGATGTGCAGGGCCGAGGCGCCGATCACCCTGTCGTCCTGCTCGAAAACGTAGAAATCCCGCAGCGCCTCGTAGAGCTCGGAAAGCGAACGGGAGAGCATTTCGCCGCGGTTGGCGAAGCTGGTCAGAAGTTTCTGGATATCTTTGATGTCGGCAATTTTTGCCTTGCGGATCATTGTGCCGCCTCCTCGATCATCTCCTTGGCGTGTTCCATCGTCTTCTCGGTGATGCGCGCCCCGCCAAGCATGCGCGCCACCTCGGCCACCCTGCCTTCCCGGTCCAACTGCTCGACCCGGGTCGCCGTGCGCCCGTCCACCACCGATTTTTCCACCTTGAGGTGCCGGTCGGCAAAGGCCGCCACCTGCGGCAGATGGGTGATCACCAGCACCTGCTGGGAGCCGGCCACCCTTTTCAGCTTCACCCCGATGAGCGAAGAGGTGGCGCCGGAGATGCCGGTGTCGACCTCGTCGAAGATCAGGGTGGGCACCTCGCTTTCCGGGTGCAGCTGTTTTAACGCCAGCATCAGGCGGGAGAGCTCGCCTCCGGAGGCGATCTTCGCCAGCGGTTTCGGGGGTTCGCCCGGGTTGGGCGAAAAGAGGAACTCGGCCCGCTCGAACCCGTAGGAGCGCGGCTCGCAGCCTCCCTCCAGCGAGGTCTCGAAGACGGCGTGCAACATGGCCAATTCGCCCAGTTCCCGCTCCATCCCCGTTTTAAGACGCCCGGCGGCATCGCGGCGGGTCGCGGAGAGCTCTCCCCCCAGTGCTGCCAGTTCCTTGCGCAGGAGGGCCATCTGCGCCTCAAGATCGCCGCGGTGCTGTTCGCGCCCGGCAAGCAGGCCAAGTTCCGCCTCCACCTTTTCGCGGTAGGCCAGGATCTGCGGGACGTCCTCGCCGTACTTGCGCTTGAGCTTGTTGATCGTGTCGAGCCGGTCGTCGAGTTGGGCGAGCAGGTCGGGATCGGACTCCACGGAAGCCGCGTAATCGCGCAGCGCGAGGGCCGCGTCCTCCAGCTGGGCATAGCCGTCCTCCAGCGCCGAGGCGATGGGCGAAAGCGCGTGGTCGATGGCACCGGCCTCGGTGACCGAGGCGATCACCCGGCGCAGTATGCCCAATAGCGGCTGCTCGTCGCCGTAGATGGCTTCGTACCCCTGGCTGGTCGCCGCCATCAGCTTGCCTGAGTGCACCAGCCGCAGCCGTTCCTCGGCAAGCTCCTGCTCCTCGTCGGGCCTCAGGTTCGCCTTGCCGATCTCGTCGCTCTGGAAGGAGAGGAGGTCGAGCCGGTGCGCCGCATCGCGCTCCCCCTGCTCCAGCGCCTCAAGCTCGCTCTTTGCCTTCTGGAAGGCCTCGAAGCGGCCGGCGAAGCGCTCGCGCAACTCCGTGCAGCCGGCGAAGCCGTCCAAAAGGCGCAGGTGCTGCTCGCTTTTCAAAAGGGACTGGGACTCGTGCTGGCCGTAGATGTTGATCAGCGGCCGGCAGACGTCGGCCAGAAGACCCGTGGTGGCGAGCCCTCCGCCGATGAAGACCCGGTTCTTGCCGCTACGCGACACCACCCGCTTCACCAAAAGCTCGCCGTCGCACTCAACCCCGGCCTCGCCAAGCTGCGCGAGCAGTGCGGGGTGACCGGTCAGGTCGAAGAGCCCCGCCACCGAGGCCTCGTCGGCGCCGGCACGGATCAGGTCGGAGCTGGCACGGCCGCCCAGGATCAGGTTGACGGCATCGATGATGATCGACTTGCCGGCACCGGTCTCGCCGGTGAGGATGTTGAGGCCGGCGTCGAACTCGACCTGCAGGCGGTCGATGATGGCGAGGTTCGCGATCTGAAGTTCACGTAGCATCAGCGCTCGCCCCACTTGAGTTTGGTACGGAGCACCTCGAAGTAGTCCTTGCTGCGGGACTGGACCAGGCGGGTGGCATGGCCGGACTTGCGGATCTGGATCTCGTCGCCGCCGACGAGCTTCACCCCCACCTGCCCGTCCAGGGTCAGAAAGACCGCCTCGTCGGTCGAGGAAAGCCTGATGGAGATATCGGCGTCGCCGGCCATCACCAGCGGCCGGTTGGTGAGGGTATGGGGGCAGATCGGGGTGATGGAGATGCACTCCAGCTCGGGGTGGATGATGGGGCCGTTGGCGGACAACGAATAGCCGGTGGAACCGGTCGGGGTGGAAACGATCAGACCGTCGGCCTTGAAGGTGGTCAGATAGCGGCCGTTGACGCAGGCCTCCATGTCGATGATGCGGGCGAGCGCCCCCTTGTTGATGACCACGTCGTTCAACACCCGGTGCAGTTCGACCACCTCGCCGTCGCGCATGACCGAGGCGATCAGCATCATCCGCTCGCTCACCTCGAAGTCGCCGGCCAGGCAGCGCTCCACCGCCGGGTAGAGCTCGTCGAGGGTGATCTCGGTCAGAAAGCCCAGGCTTCCCAGGTTCACCCCCAGGATCGGCACCTCGCGGTCGCCGGTCGAGCGCGCCGCGGCGATCAGGGTGCCGTCGCCCCCCAAAACCACCACCAGGTCGGGGTCGCGGGCGACCTCCGCGCCGCCGGCGGCTTCGGTGAGGGCGGGCTCCGTCAGCCGCTTGGAAAGCTGATCCTCCACGCTGGCGGTGACGCCGCGGGCGGCGAGCCAGCCGGTGAGTTCCTCGGCGATGCCTAAGCAGCGCGGATCGTGCACTTTCGCGAAGATGGCAATTTTTTTCATCACAAACCCTTAGTAATATTGTAATCTAGCAATTTCTAGCATATATACAGTAGCATGTCCAACGAAAACCAGGCCGCAAAATGCCCGTCCCGTGCGGGTTCACCCGTCCATAGCCAACCGGCGGAGGCGGGTTCGTCCCGCCGCAGCCGGCGGCTGAGGCCGGCTCCTGGTTCCACCAACGACCTAACCCAGGGTGACTCATGACTGAAGAGGCGATCGGCGAAATCGAGCAGCTCGACGAGCAAATGTCCATCATCAAATCCTTCCTGGAGCACCTCGAGTACACGCTGGGAAAGGACAAGTACTCGGCCACCGCCCAGGACAGCTTCAACGCCTTGGCCTACGCGGTGCGCGACAAGCTGGTCGAGCGCTGGCTCGACACCCAGCAGGCCTACTACAACTCAGACAACAAACGGGTCTACTACCTCTCCATGGAGTTTCTCATGGGGCGGACCCTCGGCAACTCCCTGATCAACCTGGGGGTGTGGAACGAGTTTAAAGACGCCGTCACCTCGCTCGGCTACGACTTCGAGCAGCTGATCGACGAGGAGCAGGACGCGGGGCTCGGCAACGGCGGCCTGGGGCGGCTCGCCGCCTGCTTCCTCGACTCCATGGCCACCATGTCCATCCCCGCCTACGGTTACGGCATCCGCTACGAATACGGCATCTTCCGCCAGTCCATAGTGGACGGCGCCCAGGTGGAGATCCCCGACAACTGGCTGCGTTACCGAAACCCCTGGGAGCTCGACCGCCAGGAGCACCTGCACGCGGTCAAGTTCTACGGCCGGGTGATCACCACCCTCGACCCCGCCGGCAAACTGATACGGGAGTGGGTGGATACCGAAGAAGTCATGGCCATGGCCTACGACACCCCCATCCCCGGCTACGGCACCCACTCGGTCAACACCATGCGCCTTTGGAGCGCCAAGTCGAGCCGTGAATTCGACCTGAAGTTCTTCAACGAGGGGAACTACATCCGCGCCGTGGAAAAGAAGATGCAGTCGGAGACCATCTCCAAGGTGCTCTACCCGGCGGACAACGTCATCGAGGGGAAGGAACTGCGCTTCAAGCAGGAATACTTCCTCGCCTCGGCCACCGTGCACGACGTCCTCTACCGCTTCAAGAAGAAGCACAAGGACTTAAAGCGCCTGCCCGAGAAGGTGGCGATCCAGCTGAACGACACCCACCCCACCCTCGCCATCCCCGAACTGATGCGCGTTCTTATCGACCTGGAGCAGATGGATTGGGAGGACGCCTGGGCTATCACCACCCAGACCTTCGCCTACACGAACCACACCATACTCCCCGAGGCGCTGGAGCAGTGGCCGGTCTGGTTCTTCGAGCAGATCCTGCCGCGCCACCTGCAGATCGTCTACGAGATCAACGAGCGGCTGATGGCCGAGGTCCAGGCCCGCTTCCCCAAGGACCCGGAGCGGCTGGCCCGCATGTCCATCGTCGAGGAGCACTGGGAGCGGAAGATCCGCATGGCGCACCTGGCCATCGTGGGGAGCCATTCGGTGAACGGGGTGGCCGCGCTGCACTCGGAGATCCTGAAGAACGAGCTGTTCCGCGACTTTTTCGAGATGTACCCGGAGAGGTTCAACAACAAGACCAACGGCATCACGCAAAGGCGCTGGCTGAAGATGGCGAACCCCGCGCTTTCCGCCCTGATCGACGAGTACATAGGCTGCGGCTGGACCCGCGATCTTTACCAGCTGGAAAAGCTCAAGGCCGTGGCCGACGACGACGAGTTCCTGGACCGCTGGCAAAAGGTGAAGCGCACGAACAAGGAGTATCTCTGCCGCTACATCCTGGAGCACAACCACGTCGAGGTCGATCCCGACTCGCTGTTCGACGTGCAGGTGAAGAGGATGCACGAGTACAAGCGCCAGCTTTTGAACGTGCTGCACATCGTGACCCTCTACAACCGCATCAAGGACGACCCGAAAGCCTTTGTGGCGCCGCGCACCTTCATCTTCGGCGGCAAGGCGGCCCCCTCCTATGCGGCGGCCAAGCTCACCATCAAGCTGATCAGCGCGGTCGCCCAGGTGGTGAACCGCGACCCGGACGTGGCCGGCCGCATCAAGGTGGTCTTCCTCTCCAACTACCAGGTGTCGCTGGCCGAGCGGATCTTCCCCGCCTCCGACCTTTCCGAGCAGATCTCCACCGCGGGGACCGAGGCGTCGGGCACCGGCAACATGAAGTTCGCCTTAAACGGCGCGCTCACCATCGGCACCCTGGACGGCGCCAACATCGAGATCATGGAAGAGGTCGGCCGGGAAAACATCTTCATCTTCGGGCTCACCGCCCAGCAGGTGGCGGAGGTAAAGGCCCGCGGCTACAACCCGCGCGAGTACTACAGCGGCAACCCGGAGCTCAAACGGGTGCTGGACATGATCGCGGGGGGCTTCTTCTCGCCGGGCGCCCCGGAGCTCTTCACGCCGCTTACCGACTCGCTTTTGAACCTGGGCGACCACTACCTGCTGCTAGCCGACTACGCCTCCTACATCGCCTGCCAGAAGGAGGTGGGCGAACTGTTCAAAAACCGGCGCGAGTGGGCCCGCCGCGCCGTACTGAACACCGCGGGAATGGGGAAATTCTCCTCCGACCGCACCATCGGCGAGTACGCGCGCCAGATCTGGGGCATCACGCCGGTGCAGGCCCATCCGGGCGAAGCGGAACGGCAGAGGTTTTAGCGTTTGGATCTTTTTACCGGTAAGAACGCGGTCGCACCGCTGGCCGAGCGGATGCGGCCGCAGACCGTCGACGAGTACGTAGGCCAGGGGCACATCCTGGGCGAGGGAAGGCTCCTGCGCAGGCTGATCGAGACCGACCGGATGACCTCGCTCATCTTCTGGGGTCCCCCGGGGAGCGGCAAGACCACCCTGGCCCGCATCATCGCCAACGCCACCCGGTCACACTTCGTCTTTTTCTCCGCCATCCTGGCCGGCATCAAGGAGATCCGGGAGGTGGTGAAGGAGGCGGAGGACACCCTGAAGTTCCAGGGGAAGCGGACCATCCTCTTCGTCGACGAAATCCACCGCTTCAACAAGTCCCAGCAGGACGCCTTCCTCCCCTACGTCGAACGCGGCACCTTCACCATGATCGGCGCCACGACCGAAAACCCCTCGTTCGAGGTGATCGCCCCGCTTTTGTCCCGCTGCAAGGTGCTGGTGCTGAAGCCCTTGGCCGACGAGGAGATCTCCCGGATCCTGACCCGTGCCCTTTCCGACCGGGAGCGGGGGCTCGGGGATTTCGGCCTCGGCATCGCGGAAGACGCACTCTCCTTCATGGCCGAACAGGCCGACGGGGACGCGCGGGTGGCGCTGAACACGCTGGAGACGGCGGCGCGCATCGCCCACTCAGGCGAGATCGACCTGGAGACGGTGAAGGAGGCGGTGCAGAGAAAACCGCTCCTCTACGACAAGGGGGGGGAGGAACACTACAACGTCATCTCCGCCTTCATCAAGTCCATGCGCGGTTCGGACCCGGACGCGGCCCTCTACTGGCTGGCGCGCATGCTGGAGGCGGGCGAGGACCCGCTTTTCCTCTTACGGCGCATGGTGATCTTCGCCTCGGAGGACGTGGGCAACGCCGACCCGCGCGGCTTGCAGATGGCGGTCTCGGCGCTTGAGGCCTTCCGGCTGGTGGGGATGCCGGAGGGAAGGATCATCCTGGGACAGGCGGTCACCTACCTCGCCACCGCGCCCAAATCGAACGCCTCCTATCTCGGGATCGACCGGGCGCTCGCCGAAGTCAGGCGCTCGGGCGCCTTGCCGGTGCCGATGCACATCAGGAACGCCCCGACCAAGATGATGAAGGGTATGGGCTACGGCAAGGGGTACCGCTACCCGCACGACTACGACGGCGCCCGCGTCGCGCAGGGGTATCTCCCGGACGAGATCGCCGGCAACCGCTTCTACGAGCCCAAGGAAAGCGGCTACGAGAAGAGCATCAAGGAGCGCCTGCTCTGGCTCAAAGGCGAGCAGGGGAAGTAAAAGTAACGCCCTGTCCCCGGTTTTCAAGGTACCGGCATAAGCCACATTCCCACCTACTATCTGCGTAAATCCCACTGTCGTGGCAAGTTAGGCCCGCCGACATAGCCACGGCGCGCATCTTTGTCAAGGAACTCCGGAACATTTTTTTATGTATACGGAAAATAAATATTGACAGTTGGGCTGGAAAGGCCTACAAGAGACCAAAACGGTCCGATTGAGGTTTTGGATGTTGAAGCTTACCAGAAAAGGCGAATACGCCATCAAGGGGATTGTCTTTCTTGCCTCCCTCGCCAAGGGGCAGGTCTGCATCCTCAGCGAAATCGCCGATGCGGTCAACGTCCCGCAAACCTCCCTCGCCAAGATCTTCCAGCAGTTCTGCAAAGCCGGTCTGGTCACATCTTTTCGCGGCACCCGCGGCGGATTCGCCCTGGGTCGCCCGCCGCATAAAATCACCTTGCTTCAAGTCATCGAGTCGGTCGAATGCCCCGTCTCGGTCAATCAATGCGCATCGGACAGCGATATCTGCGGCCGCAGGAACTCCTGCGGCATGCATTCGGTATGGGTCAACGTTCAGGACAAGGTACGCTCACAACTTGCCGAGGTGACCATACAGGACATCCTGAGAGAGTCGTAACGCGCTTTTTTTTGTACCGACTTAGGACCAAAAAGACCTTAAAGGGCACACGCTATCGGATAGCTGCGCCCTGTACGTTTGCGCGCGCAGGCGGACAGGTGCGGCCAAAGAAGGCCAACGATGCTTTATCAGGGACGGTTGTCCCAAGCTAACGCAAGGAGGATTTAAAATGGGCGAGGCTGTAGCGTACGAATGGAAACCCGTCAAGGGTTTCGCGCTCTCCGGGTTGTTCTGGGGACTGGTTTGCGTCTTGCTGGGTCTGGTTATCTCAGTCCAGCTGTGGAAACCGGAGCTGAACATTCCGCCGTATCTGACCTATGGACGGATCAGAAACGTGCATGTCAACGGGTTGGTATTCGGCTTTGCGGTGGCGGAAATCTTCGCACTGAGCTACTACATGGTGCAGAAACTGACCAGGCGGCCGCTTTTGTTCCCGAAACTCGCCATGGTGCAGTTGTACATCTTCAACGCCGCCATCGCCGCCGCCGCCGTCACCTTACTGATGGGTTTCAACCGCGGCAAGGAGTTCGCTGAGCTCATGTGGCCCTTGAACGTCGGCGTGGTCGTCCTCTGGGTGATGTACGCCGTGATCATCGTCGGCACCATCATCAAGCGCAAAGAGCAGCAGATGTACATCTCCTTGTGGTACATGCTCGCCACCGTGGTCGCAGTAGCCATCCTGTTCATCGTCAACCACCTCGACATCCCGGTCTCCCTGACCAAGTCCTACTCGCTCTTCGCTGGCGGCAACGACGCCAACATCGAGTGGTGGTACGCGCACAACGCGGTCGCCTTCGTCTTCACCACGCCGATCCTGGGGATGTTCTACTACTTCCTCCCCAAATCCACGGGACTGCCGGTCTACAGCCACCGCCTCTCCATCATCGGCTTCTGGTCGCTGATCTTCACCTACCTCTGGACCGGCGCCCACCACCTGGTCTACTCCCCGCTGCCGGACTGGGTCCAGACCGTGGGTATCGCCTTCACCCTGATGATGATCGCCCCTTCCTGGGCCTCCGTGTTCAACGGCTACTACACCGTGGGCGCCGACTGGTCCAAGATGAAAAACGCCTACCTCACCAAGTTCTTCCTTTTGGGCATCACCTTCTACGGTCTGCAGACGCTGCAGGGTCCGCTGCAGGGCCTGCGCATGGTGAACCAGATCGTCCACTTCACCGACTGGGTCCCGGGCCACGTGCACATGGGCACCATGGGCTGGCTCGCCATGACCATCTGCGCCTCGATCTACTACGTCATCCCGTCGGTCTACGACACCGAGGTCTACTCGGTCAAGCTTGCCAACGTGCACTTCTGGCTGGTACTGGTCGGCCAGCTGATCTTCTCCATCACCATGTGGATCCTGGGCATCCAGCAGGGCGTCATGTGGAAGGCGATCTCCCCGGAAGACGGCTCCCTCACCTACACCTTCATGGAGTCCGTGCTCGCAAGCTATCCGTACTGGCAAATGAGGACCTTCGGTGGGCTCCTGTTCTTCACCGGTCTGTGCGTTTTTGCCTACAACATCGTCATGACGATCAAATCGGCAAACAAATCAGCCGTTGCAGTGGAAGGGAGGTAACCGATGAACATCTACAGCAAACCGATTTTCTTCACCATCGTCGTCACCGTCGTCATCCTGATCGGCACCACCGTCATGATGGTGTTTCCCGCCTTCTCGCCCGAGATGGCCCCGAAAATGGCCAACGTCCATCCGTACACCGCCCTGCAGCTTGCCGGCCGCGACGCGTACATCGAAAACGGCTGCTACTACTGCCACTCGCAGATGATCCGCCCGCTCAAGGCCGAGACCATGCGCTACGGCGAGTACTCCAAGGCGGGCGAGTTCAACTACGACCAGCCGTTTTTGTGGGGCTCCAAGCGTAAGGGTCCGGACCTGGCAAGGATCGGCGGCAAGTACTCCGACAAGTGGCACTACAAGCACATGAACGACCCGCGCAAACTGTTCCAGGGTTCCAACATGCCGGCCTTCGGCTGGATGGCCGACTACCCGGTGGACGCGGAGCAGACCGAAAAAGGGATGAAGGCCCTGGGCTTCCCCTACACCAAGGAAGAGATCGACGCCCTGAAGGACAAGACCAAGCTCGACGCGATCATAGCCTACCTGCAATCGCTGGGCACCGCCATTCCCAAGCCGCCGAAGCAGCCGATGATCGCTGCCGGCGACAAGAACCCGCTGGCCGGCGACCCGAAGGCGATCGAGGAAGGGAAGAAGATTTTCGACATGAACTGCGCCGCCTGCCACGGCGTTGACGCCAAGGGCGACGTCGGTCCGGATCTTACCGACAACGAATGGCTCTACGTAGCCGGGCCGATCCACGACGACACGCTGTTCTCCATCATCGCCGACGGCACCAAGAAGGACCAGCAGTTCGAAGGCCGCGCGGCCAAGGGCGGCATGCCCTCCTGGGGCGAATTCTTCGGCAAGAAGAAGATCTGGTCGGTCGTAACCTACATTAGATCGCTGGAAAGCAAATAAAGGAG
>Ga0209415_10001671_pt1 | contig 42250 bp, 26 predicted proteins | sample PeaSoiSIISIP2007_FD_187696 | JGI IMG/M metagenome (GOLD analysis project Ga0209415, IMG submission 187696) | Peat soil microbial communities from Weissenstadt, Germany - SII-SIP-2007 (SPAdes) (version 2) | ecosystem: Environmental > Terrestrial > Soil > Wetlands > Peat | place: Germany...
GAAGCACTGAGGGGCGTGCAAAAGCGCGACGCCCGGTGATCCAGGTCATCGCTGCGCGTTCACTGGAAATTTTCTAAGACGGACTCGCTGGAACCTCCTGCCTGAGCTACTAAATACTTAAAACTCGCACGCCTCTGAAAACATTCAGCTTATAAACGACGGACGGTAATTCGCATTCCTCGATAAGGGCCGGAAACTGCGCGGCGATTCGCCGCGAGCTTCAGAGGCGTATCGAAATTTTTCTTCGTCCAAAGCAAAAAACCGCGCGAATCGAAAAAGAAGATTCACGACGCGTTCACACTGCTGTCACATGGAGATGGCGGAATGCCTGCGACGTTCAATCCCTACCATGGAGACATTGTGAGAAAAGCAGGCTTTCGGATGCGTGTATTCTGCCTTTGGGCAGCGGTTGCAATTCTCTTCGCCTTGGGGCACGCGCGGCTCCAGGCACAACCACAAAATGCGACGGGCACGATTCGCGGCACCGTTGCTGACCCGACCGGAAACGCCGTGTTGAATGCGGTAGTCGAAGCGAGGAATGAATCGTCGGGCGCGGACACGAAGTCCAAGACCGACGACCAGGGAAAATTTTCGATCGATGGCCTGGCCGTGGGGAGCTACACGGTCGAGGTGTCGGCTCCGGGATTTGCGCTGGCACTTCATTCTGGAGTGAAGATCGCCGCGGGACAAGTGCAAGATCTTTCGTTCTCGCTAGTCATCGGAGATATCAACCAGGCGGTCACCGTCGAAGCCACAACGAGCGATTCCGTCGCGGCGCAACTCGCGCCGATGGACGGACTGCTCGAAGCGCGATCCGCGCGAACCGAAATCAGTCCGATGTACCTTAAGGAATTCACTTCGCCGCTCACTGATTTCAATGAAACCCTAGACATGGCGCCGGGCACGTACAGCTACAGCGCCAACGGAGACGGCTTGGGACAGAGCAAGCTCTTCTTCCGCGGTTTCCCCGACGGCGACTACGACATCAACTATGACAACGTTCCATTCTATGACACGAACACCCCGACCCACCACACCTGGTGCTTCTTCCCGGGGCCGACGATCGGAAGCGTCGATTTCGACCGCAGCCCCGGCGACGCGACATCCACCGGTCCGACGCCTTTTGGTGGGACGATCAATCTCCTCTCACCCGAGATGCCAAACGACCCGTCGGTTAGACTCAGTGTGTCTGGCAGTTCGTGGAACACGATCCTGACGGACCTGGGGTTCGATTACGGCAGCTTTGGGCCGGGCAAGAAATCGAATTTGATCGCCGACGTGAACCACCTGAGTTCCGGTGGGTACGAGAATTATAATTATCAGTTTCGCACCTCTGGGATGCTGAAATATCAATTGAAAATCGCGGAGAATAATACGCTTACGATGTTCAGCAACGTGGAAGTTCTGGACAGCGACACGCCGAATTTCAATGGGCCGACGCGGGCGGAGATCGCGGCTTACGGCCAAAGATTTTATCTGACCAACGTCGCTACAGATGACGTCAGCGGAACCACGATAAATGGAGTCACGGCCGACCTCTATCCGCTGAACTATCATTTCTATACGTACCATATCCCGACTGACGTGGAGTACATCGACTGGAAGGACGAGTTAGGGCACGGATGGCAAGTTGACTTCCAGCCCTACACACTGAGCTACTACAATCATCAGTTTTATAACAATCCGACATATAACAGCGACGGGCTGACGTTTGCTGTCCCAACGAAGCCGACACCGTCCCCTGCGACTCCCGGAATCGGGCCGTCCAGCGCCGTGGACAAACTGAACAGTTATCGCAAATATGGCGAGAACGCGATGGTGAGTCAAAGCTCGAAGTACGGAATCTTTCGCGTGGGCGTCTGGTATGAATTCGCGAAGACAGACCGCTTCCAGATTCCATCCAGCCCGCTTACCCACATAGACGCGACTCTGCCGAACTTCCACGAACAGTTCCGCACGTTCTCGACCCAGCCGTTCGCCGAATATGAATGGCATCCGATGCGCCGCCTGACGATTGCGGGCGGTGTCAAATTCTCCGATTTCAATATGAACTTGACCCAACATCAGGACCAAAAGATCGTCGGGTGCTTAGGGGGAACGTTGACGGGCACCAGTAACAAGATTACGGAGTTCTGCATGGGCGGCGTGCCGTCGGTCTATCACTCAGCGAATTACAACGCGGTCCTTCCGTCCTTCGATGCGAACTACCGTATCCGCGAGAATTGGTCGGTGTACGCGCAGTACTCGCAAGGGACCATCGTCCCGCCAAGCGGCGTGTTCGATGTCACCGGAGCAAATGTGCTGCTCTTGCCGAAACCGACGGGCGTGTGGGTGGCGCAGGAAGGCACCGTACTGAAATTCAAGAAGTTGACGCTGAACGGAGACTTTTATTACATCCACTATCAGAACACTTACGCTTCCAACACAGATCCCAACAACGCGAATGGATTCGATTGGAGCGCGTCGGGGGATTCGGTATCGAAGGGCTTCGAGGGCGAGGCGAACGTTTACGTGGGTCATGGGCTGAGCTTTTATGGAAACGGATCGGTCGGCCAGAACAAGTACGTTGCCGGCGACGGGGGCCTTCTCTCCACTGTGGGATCGTGGGTGGCGAACACGCCCTCGGATACCGAGTCCATTGGCGTCACCTACCAGCAGAAATACTTCGACATCGGCTTCTTCGACAAGCGAATCGGCCCGCAGTGGCTCGACAACAACGACGGATGCACACCGATAGCGACGTGCATGACGAGTGCCGCATTCGAGGGCGCCGTCGATCACCAGCAGATTGCTGTCGCACCGTTCAGCCTGACGAGTTTCTATTTCAACTACACGATCCGCAAGGGGTCGCATTTGGATCAGACCGCGCTGCGGTTCGGCATGAATAATTTGCAGAACAGCCACAATATCGTGGGGGTCACAGCATTTACCAGCAGTAACCTAGCCAACGGCATGGCTTATGTTTTGTCGCAGGCAGACCAAGTGACGACGCTGCCCGGAAGGAGCTATACCCTCACACTAACGTTTGGGTACGAACCTAAGGGGCGGTAGAATCAGCCGCTCGATAGTGCCGTTCGCGGTCAAGACATGCGGTTAAATCTGTTCGCCGAGCAAACTACGCGCATTGCGCTGGAGGCAGGCCTTTTGGTCTGCCTCTTTGCGTTTTGGCGAACGACTCTGCGGGCGCGTGCAGCGCTGTCGCCGGCTTGGGTGGAACTGGGGCCCGGGGGCGCGGCCTTTGTGCGGATTGTCGTGAGCGCCCCTCAAGATTTGCCTGACGCTGGAAGTCGATGGGAATAGCCAGCTGACACGCGCGGAAAAAAGCGAGGCGAACTAACGCGTGTGGGAAACGCCGGCGGAGAACGTTTTTATGGTGCGGAAGCCCATGCGCTCGTAAAGTCTGCAGGCGCGAGCATTGCCGGCGGTCACGGTGAGGGAAAGCGCGGAGTAGTGGCGGGCGCCCAGAGTTTGAATGGAAGCGTCGAGGAGCCGGCGGCCAAGTCCGTGGCCCTGATAGCCGGGCATCACGCAGATTTGCGTAGTGTGCGCCACGTTTGGAGCAACGGTGGACGTCAGGACGAGGCCGGTCAGTTCCGGGCTGTGCGGCGGGCGCAAGACGAACGACGCCTCCGGGAGAAACTGGCCGCACCCGGGGAGCACCACAATATTCTTGAGGAATTTGAGCGCGCCTGCTTGGGTGCGGTATTGATCGTTGATTTCGCCGTCCACATGGTTGGCGTAAGCAAGTTGAATCAGACGCGAGGCAGCCTCGAAATATCTGTGCTCCCAGCGCTCCAGGAGTAGGCCGGAGACGACGTGTTCGGGAGCCGGCGCTGCAACGCCATGTGAGTGCGCGGATGGTTCGGGGAAATCGAGCATCATGAAGTTGCGCGGGAAGAGGCGAAAATTTTGATCGGCGAGGGCGGCGTCGAGAGGGCTGCCGAAAGGCATTAGCTGTGCCTCGATGCGCGTGATGTGCGGCAAGGCGCGCAGCGTAGTGAGAATGTCGCCTAATAGTTCGCCCGCGAACTTGAGTTGGTCGTATTGCGGCGAGACAAAAAGTCCGCCGATCAAACCTTTGTACTCCTCGATGACATAAAAGGCGTAGCCCGCGGCATGGCCGTTGTCGAGGACCGCGGCGCCGGCAAGCGACCGCGCGTCCACGAATCGCCGGATGAGCTCGATGGAACTGCGATAGTCCCAGCGGAGCTCATCGCGCCAAAAGTGCGCCTCCTCCTGGAGCAGCGGTTCGAGCTGGCGGACGCTGACCTGCCGCAAATCCACAATTGAAATCGCGCGCGGAGGCTGGGAATGAGACTGCATCGGTCGCTGGGCGATACCCATAGGAGAGATGCCTTCTGGACGTATCTTATAGCCGCTGGCTCCGGAAGGCGATTAAAGAATGCGGGGTTCTGGGTGGGGACCCTGGCGTGACTGGCAAACACATCGAGGAACCGCGCGGCGTGGCCCCCAGTCATCTGTGTTAACATTCGCCAACCGGGCGTGAATCGCTTGCTGGAATTCGGCGGGCATTCCGATGGATGATCGACCCCGGAATGGAAGGGGACGGCCCAACGACGCTGGAAGCGTCTCCCAGCCACCAAACGCATGGGTTTCATCTCCGAGCTCCTCTACCCGACGCGTTGGTACTCGAAGGTTCTCGTTGCCGTCGTCGCGTCCGCAATTTTTGTGTTCTTGGCGGTTGCCGTCGTTTCCGGATTCCTGCTCTATCGGGCGATCTCGCCGGCGCCCACCCACAGCCAACTGGACTTCTCGGATTTTCCAGGACATCCCGAAGACGTAACCTATCAAGTCCCGGGAGAAGGCCCACGCGACGGTTGGTTCTTCCCGGGACTGCGCGGAGCGCCTACGATTCTACTCTGCCCCGGATACCAATCCGGCCGTGGAGAACTGCTGACGCTTGCGACCGCCCTGCAGGATCAGCAATTTAACGTTTTTCTCTTCGATTTTTCCGCGGGAAGCACGAGCACCAAGACTTCGACGCTGGGCTATCGGGAAGTACTCGAGTTGCGCGCGGCGCTGGATGCCGTGGCGCAGCGGAACGACGTCGATCCGAGCCGCTTCGGGCTCTGGGGAACGAACGTCGGCGCATACGCGGCGATGGGAGAGGCCGAAGGCGACCGGCGAGTGGCCGCGATTGCCGTCGAATCGATTTACGACACACCGAAGCAGGAGCTGGATTTGCTGATTACGCATTCGGGCCTGGCGTCCTTGCCGATGATCAAACGTGGCACCGGGATCGGTTTTGAGTGGATGACGCGGCCGTACCGCGACACCCCGCCGCTCTCGACCCGATTTTCAAGGCTCATCGGAGAGCCGAAGCTTTTCATCGAGGCGCTTGATGAGCCTAACCTCGCCTACGATACGCGGCAGATGTTCCTGCTTTCGCCCGAACCGCATGACGAAGTGAGCCTCCCGCGCGGCAACTACGCCGGAATGATGGACGAAGAGAAACGCAGCTACGAGAACCGGATCGTGAGTTTCTTTCTCCTGAACCTTTCGCCGAGCGCGCCGCCCCCGCGCAGTCCGCGCCATTAGGGGACGGACCATTCCGAACCGATGGTCCAACGACTCCAATACGCAGCGGTCTGGCTGATTGTGAAAGGTCTCGGGCTCTTGCCGCGGCGAGTGGCCCGAATGCTGGGACACTTCCTCGCGCGGATTTTGTTCTTGCTGCGGCCGCCGCTGCGCCGCGCGGCCATTCAGAACTTACGGCTGGCGTATCCCGATTGGAGCGACGCGCAACGCCGCGGGGTGATTCGCGGAATGGTGCGAAACCTGGGTTGGCTGGCGGCCGAGTTCGCGCACTTCCCGGGGCTGAACCGCGTGAATGTGGAACAGGTGGTAATACAGGAAGGATTTGAGAATTTCCAGGCGGGCCTAGCGCGCGGCAAAGGCGTGTTGTTTCTCACGGGTCACATCGGAGGCTGGGAGCTCGGCTCGTTCGCCCATTCCATTTATGCTGGGCCGATTCAGTTCTTGGTGCGGCCGGTGGATAACTCGCGGGTGGACGCCCTCGTGAACGCCTACCGCGGTCTGCGCGGCAACCGGCCGATCGAAAAGAACGACTCGGTGCGGGCGGTGCTGCGGGCGCTCGGTGCCGGAAGCGCCGTCGGGATTCTGGCGGATAACAACACTTCTCGCTCGGAAGGCGTATTCGTGAATTTTTTCGGGATCCCGGCCTGCACCACGGGGGGACTCGCGCGGTTTGCGCTCCATACGGACGCCGCCGTCGTGCCGGGATATACGCTGTGGGATGCGTCTCTCGGCAAATATCGATTGTGCTATGAGCCCGCCGTGCTTCTAGCCCGTAGTGGCGACGATCAAGCGGACATCGTCGAGAATACGCAGCGATTCACGAGCGCCCTTGAGGCCATCGTTCGCAAGGCTCCTGACCAGTGGCTCTGGATTCACCGAAGGTGGAAAACTCGCCCGGAAGGGGAAGCATCCATCTATCCGGACTGACCAGGAGCCGGGATGGGGATTGGTTCCGCTGGCGGGGAGCGGGGGATACTTTCTCTACCAGAACTCATATCTTCTGAGTTGACCCAGAACGGAAGCCTTCTGGTAAGATAGTGACATAGCGGCTTCGGGGGCTGGGGCGGATGAAGGAATCGTCCCTGAAGGTCCTGAAGGGCAACGTGTGAGGGCCTGATCAGACACGCATTGCCTGTGGTGTATCACAATGCAAAGAATCGGGGATAGAGGAAGGCATCCTTAGCTGCCGGCAGGGAGTCTGAATTAGAAATGGCTGTTGGAACAAGAATCGGGTTTGATCCGGAACCGCCCCCGAATCGCGGACAGGGAACCACGTTCCGGACGTTGGCCGAGAATCTGCAGGAGGCCATCGTTCGAGGCGCGGATTACTTGCTGTCTCTGCAGGCCAGGGAAGGCTACTGGGTGGGGGAGTTGGAAGCGGATACCACGCTTGAATCCGATTATATTTTTTACCTCAACGTTTTAGGCAAAGCGGAGCCCCTACGCGTGGCCAAGCTGGCGAATTACGTCCGGCAGCGCCAACTGGAAGACGGCGGGTGGAGTATTTACGAAGGCGGGCCTTCGGAACTGAACGCTACGCTGAAAGCGTACGTCGCGCTGAAGCTGGCGGGAGATTCCATCGAAGCGCCGCACATGCAGAAGGCGCGCAGCCGGGCGCGCGAGCTGGGCGGCCTGGAACGCTCGAATTCGTACACGCGGTTTTATCTTGCTTTGGTGGGCGCCGTGGAGTGGGGAATTGTTCCTGCGGTGCCGCCCGAGATCATGCTTCTGCCGACTTGGATTCCGCTGAACATCTATGAGATGTCATCCTGGACGCGGGGAATCGTGATTCCGCTGGCCATCCTCTACGGGCGCAAGCCGGAATGGAAGCTGGCGAACCCAATCAGCGTCGAGGAGCTGTTTTGCGATCCCCGGAACAAGGGGGCTGCGTTTTCTTGGAGCGACCAACTTTTCAGCTGGAGAAACGTCTTCCTGGCGTTTGACCGCGCATACAAGATCTACGACCGGCTGCCCTGGAAGCCGCTGCGCGGACTCGCGATGCGCCAGGCGCAGTCGTGGCTGCTGGAACATCTCGATCGCAGCGAAGGCCTGGCCGCCATCTATCCCGCAATGATGAACGCGATCTTCGCGCTGGTGGCCACGGGTCATTCCCCAGAGCATCCAATCACTGCGCGGGAGATCCACGAGCTGGCGCGGTTTGAGATTGAAGACGCCAACACGATTCGCGTCCAGCCGTGCGTTTCGCCGGTGTGGGACACGGCCATCGCCATGGTGGCGCTTGAGGAAGCCGGATTGCCGCCCGATCATCCCGCGCTCGTCCGCGCGGCCGGTTGGCTGCTGGAAATGCAAATCACCGGCACAGGCGACTGGATGGTCAAGAATCGCGATGCCGAGCCCGGCGGCTGGGCGTTTGAATTCCGCAACGACCACTATCCGGATGTGGACGACACGGCATTTATTCTGATGGCCCTGCAGCGCGTGGATTATCCGGACAAGCCGCGGATGGAAGCGGCGATTCGCCGCGGCCTCGTGTGGCTGCTTTCGATGCAGAATCGCGACGGCGGCTGGGGCGCATTCGACCGCGACAACGATCGCACCTTCCTGACGCAGATTCCGTTCGCCGATCACAATGCCATGATCGATCCCTCCACGGCGGATGTGACGGCGCGCGTGCTGGAATGCCTGGGCCGGTTCGGTTGGAAGGCGTCGCATCCGGTGGTGCAGCGAGCGCTGCGATTCCTTTTGCAGGATCAGACGGAAGACGGCTCCTGGTACGGGCGCTGGGGCGTGAACTACATCTACGGCACGGGCGGCGTGCTTCGGGCGCTCGAGACTTTGGCGCTTTCTGCGAAGGAATATTGCCGGCGCGCCGTAGACTGGCTGCGTTCCGTGCAGAATCCGGATGGCGGATTCGGCGAGACGGTCGGCTCGTACTACGATTCATCGCTCAAAGGCCAGGGCGCCAGCACGCCATCGCAAACTGCTTGGGGACTTATTGGCCTGCTTGCCGCGGCGGAGCTGGACGACCCCGCCATCGGCCGCGCCGTGCGTCACTTGGTGGAGACGCAGAATAGCAATGGTTCCTGGGACGAAACGGAGACCACCGGCACGGGTTTCCCGTGCGTGTTTTATTTGAAATATCACCTGTACCGCGACTATTTCCCGCTCTACGCGCTGGGCCGTTATCGCAATCTTACGGAGAAGATCTCCACTTTTTGCGCCCTGCGTCTGGAGCCGGAATCGTTGAACCTACCTGCACGAAGCCGGAGGGCTGGATGAGATATCCGTTGAAAATGACCGCGAACCTGGCGCGCTACATCGCGAAAAAGCGCTTTCAGCGCGAGGAAAAATTTCCGATGGTCCTGATGCTCGAGCCCCTGCACGCGTGCAACCTGACCTGCACGGGCTGCGGCCGCATCCGCGAGTACAAGTCCACGATCAGCGAGTCGCTTAGCGTGGAAGAATGCATCCGGGCGGTCGAGGATTGCGGCTCACCGGTCGTTTCCATCTGCGGCGGCGAACCCATGATTTATCCGGAAATCGGACGCCTCGCGAAAGAGATTCTGGACCGCGGGCGGCACATCATTTTGTGCACCAACGGAATGTTCATTCGCAAGCGGCTGCATGAGTTCCGGCCGACCTCGAGCTTCTTCTGGAATGTGCACCTGGACGGGATGGAACGCACGCACGACATGTGCGTGGAGAAGGACGGCGTGTTCCGCGACGCCATCGACGGCATCAAAGCGGCCAAGGCCGCGGGATTTTTGGTTTGCTCGAATACCACGATTTACAAAGAGACCGATCTCGAAGAGATTGCCGAGCTGTTTTCTTATCTGGACGAGCTGGGCGTCGACGGTTACATGCTCGCGCCGGCGTATTCGTACGCGGCGGTGCAGACGAAGGATATTTTCATGTCGCGCGAGGACGTGCGCGAGAAATTTCGCGCGGCTGTCGAACTGCTCGGAAAGCACAACCTGATGGTTTCCCCGATCTATCTGGATTTTCTGCGCGGCGAGCGCGAACTCGATTGCACGGCGTGGGGCACTCCAACCTACAATCCGCGCGGCTGGAAAGGCCCCTGCTACCTCATCACGGATGCCCATCACGAATCGTACAAAGATCTCGTCGACAAAACGGACTGGTCGAAATACGGCCCGGGCAACGATCCGCGCTGCGCCGATTGCATGGTGCACGTCGGCTTCGAGACGACACCCATCCTCGGCGCAAACCGCAAGATGAGCGACACCTGGAAAATGTTCAAGTGGCAGATGAACGGCCAGATGGGCGGGCGGCGCTTTGTGGGGCAGGTGAGCCACGGCGGGCACTCGGGGATGACCCCTCCTCCGCCTCCTTCGGGGCCGGGGAATTTGGTTTCACCGGACGGTAGTCTGCGGGTTCTATGACCACACTGGTTACGGGGGCGACGGGCTTTCTCGGTAGCCACGTCGCGAGTGAGTTGCTGGCGCGCGGGGAGTCGGTTCGAGTGCTCGCGCGGCCGACCAGCGATCTCCGCGCTCTGGCTGGGCTCGCGGTGGAACGCGTGACGGGCGACCTTCGCGACCCGAATTCCCTGGTGCCCGCGCTCGAGGGCGTTTCGTGCGTATATCACGTCGCCGCTGATTACCGTCTCTGGGCGCGACATCCGCAGGAGATTTACGAATCCAACGTAACGGGCACTCGGAACCTTTTGGAAGCTGCGCGCGTGGCGGGAGTGAAGCGGTTCATCTATACGAGCACGGTGGCGACCATCGCAATTCCCACGCACGGCGCATTGCCGAACGAACAGACTCAAGCGTCGCTCGAGCAAATGATCGGCGCCTACAAACGCTCGAAGTTTCTCGCGGAGCGGGAAGTGTTGAGCGCCCTTGATCGCGGCGTTCCGGTCGTGATTGCCAGCCCGACGACTCCGGTGGGGCCGGGCGATTGGAAGCCCACCCCGACGGGAAAGATCATTGTGGATTTCTTGAATGGCCGGCTGCCGGGCTACGTGGACACGGGATTGAATTTTGTGGCGGTGGAAGACGCGGCGGCGGGGCACCTTCTGGTTGCCGAGTGTGGCCGGGTCGGCGAGCGCTATCTTCTGGGTGGCGAGAATCTCACGCTGCGCGAACTGCTGCTGCTGCTCTCACGGGCCAGTGGTCTTCCCGCGCCGCGACTGCGCCTGCCCCATGCGGTGGCTTACGCGGCGGCTTGTGCCACTACGGTCTTTGCCCGGCTCACCGGCGGCGAGCCGAGCATTCCGATCGAATCCGTCCGGATTTCGCGGCATCGAATGTTTGTGGATTGCAGCCGCGCTCCTCGCGAATTGGGATTTGCGCCGGGGCCGGTGGCCGCGGCTCTGGAACGCGCGGTGCGCTGGTACGAGAAGAATGGATATGTCGCGGCGGGCCGCATGGAACGTCTGGCGCGGGCGCACGCGGCTTAAACCCCTTCTCCGTAGCCGCGGGATCGCTACGGAACTGCCATGAAAGTTGTCGTCACATTTGCGGTGGCTGAAGAGTTTGCGCCGTGGGGCAAGCTCCGGGGCTTCAAACAGGTTCGCCGAGGACCGGCGTGCTGGTACGAGGCCGTGCAGACGGACCTCATTGTTCGCGCTGTGGTCACCGGCATGGGGGCCGGCCCCGCCCGGGAAGCCGCCCGGGATGCGCTATTGGACGGCGCAGATGTGTGCATCTCTTCCGGACTGGCCGGGGCGCTGCATCCCGGCTATAGCGTCGGCACGATTCTCACGGCGGAGATTATCGTGAAGCATGGCGAGCCGGTCGCGGTTTCCAGCGATCGGGAACTTGTGAAGCTCGCAAGTCAATGCGGGGCGCGGGACGCGGTGCGATTTCTTTCGGTCAACGAAGTTGTGACCACGGCCGCGGAGAAACATCGTTTAGGCGATCATGCCGACGCGGTGGAGATGGAAAGTCTAGCGGTCTTGGCCGAAGCGGCTGTCCGCGGCGTGCCCGCGGTAGCCATCCGAGCGATTTCAGACACGGCGGATACGGATTTGCCTTACGATTTTTCCAAAATGTGCGACGCCAGTGGCCGGATACGGCGCCTGGCGATTCTGGGACAAGTCCTTCGCCGTCCGGCGCGTTTCCCGGCTCTATTGCGGTTTGCGGGCGATTGCCGCGGCGCCGCGCGGAAACTCGCCCTCTTTCTCAACGCCTACACAGGTCATCTGGCGGCGAATGCCCGCCGGAATTCATCGGAGTTGCTGGCAACGACATGAGTGAGACGCTTACTGCGGCTGCAACGCGCTTGCCGATTCCCGGGGCAGGAGCAGAGATGCGCGCGGCCGTGTACCGCGGAGCGGGGCGCGTGGTGGTGGAGCGCGTGCCGGTGCCCGAGATTGAAGCCGGGGAAGTGCTGATTCGCGTGGCGGCGTGCGGAATTTGCGGCACCGACCTGAAGAAAATTCAACATGGCTTTGTCGCGCCGCCGCAAATCTTCGGACACGAAACGGCCGGCACGATCGTGGCCCTGGGAGCGGGAGTCAAGAAGTGGAAGGCAGGCGACCGCGTCGTAGGTTTTCATCACGTGCCCTGCGGCACGTGCTTCTACTGCGAGCGGCGGCTTTTCTCGCAATGTCCGGCCTACCGGAAGGTGGGCCTGACGGCGGGTTTCACGCCAAATGGCGGCGGTTTTGCCGAGTACATTCGTGCGATGCCGTGGATCGTCGAGCGCGGACTGATTGAGATACCGGCGAGTGTGAGGTTCGAGGAAGCGACGTTCGTCGAGCCTGTGAATACCTGCCTGAAAGCCGTCCAAGGCGCGCGGGTGGCCGCGGGAGAAACTGTTTTAGTGATTGGGCAAGGGCCCATCGGTTTGCTGCTCATGATGTTATCCAAGCTGGCCGGCGCCACAGTGCTGGCGAGTGATCCAATGGCGGAACGCCGCGCGAAAAGTGTCGCCCTGGGCGCCGCGGCGGCATTCGATCCATCGGAAGGACGATTGACCGAATGGGTGCGGGAGCGGACGGAGGGGCGCGGGGCTGATGCGGTCCTCATTGCGGTTCCGTTGCCGGCTGCGCTCGCGGATGGCTTGGATGCCGCGCGACCCGGCGGGCGCGTATTGCTGTTCGCCCAAAATGACCCCACAATGAAATTGGAGTTTCCCGCGTCGGCCGTTGGAGTGGATGAGAAGGAGATCCTGGGTAGTTATAGCTCCGCGGTGGACCGTAACGAAATCTGTGCCGATCTGGTATTCTCTAGGAAACTTCCGGTGGCAGAACTCATAACACACCGGTTTCCTCTGGACTCATTCGAGCAAGCTCTGGCCCTCGCCGCGCGCCCGACGCGCGAATCTTTGAAAGTGGTGGTGCTGCCGTGAAGACCAGCGTTTCCGTCAGCCAAATGACCGCAGCGGTGCTGCGCGGGCGGGAAAACGTGTGCATTGAGCGTGTGGAAGTGCCGGAGATCGGGCGTGACGAGGTCCTGATCCGCGTGAAAGTGGCCACCACCTGCGGCACGGATCTGAAAGTTTGGCGCCAGGGCTACCACGAGAAAATGATTCGTCCGCCCGCTTTTTTTGGTCACGAACTCTCGGGAGTGATCGCGAAGTTGGGGCCCGAGGTGCCGCAGAGATTCCGCGTCGGCATGCGCGTGGTTCCGGCGAATTCGGCGCCCTGCAATTCCTGCTATTACTGCCGCAAGGACCAGCCGAACCTCTGCGACGATCTCATGTTCAATAACGGCGCTTACGCGGAGTTCATTCGCATTCCGGGCCGGATCGTGCGCGAGAATCTTTTGGAGATTCCGGATCACGTGTCGTTTGCGGACGCTTCGCTGGTCGAGCCGCTCGCCTGCGTGTTGCGCGGCATCGATGAGACGCACGTGCGTCCCGGAGACACGGTCGCGCTCATCGGCTGTGGGCCGCTGGGGCTGATGTTTGTGCGGCTTCTTGCCCTGCGCGGGGCCAACGTGATCGCCGTGGCGAAACGGCCCAATCAGGCCGAACTCGCCGCCAAGCTCGGAGCGCGCATGACGTTTTTGTCGGAGGAGCTGACCAACCCGGTTGCGGAAGTCCGCCGGTATGCCGGGAACGGGCGGGGCGCCGACGCGGTGATTGAAGCGGTTGGCTCGCCGGCGACGTGGGAATGGGCCGTGAGGATGGTGCGGCGCGGCGGAACCGTGAATCTGTTTGGCGGGTGCCCGCGCGACAGCAAAGTCGAGATCGATCCGACGGCGCTGCATTATTCCGAGATCACCATCAAGTCTTCGTTCCATCACACGCCGCGCTTTGTGCGGGATGCGCTGGATACGATCGCGCGCGGCCAAATCCGCTCTCGAGATTTCGTCAGCGAAGAAGTTGCGCTCGCCGATCTTCCCAAGTTGTTCGAGCAGATGAAGAATCGCAAAGGGGAAATGAAGGTAGCGGTCATCCCGTAGCTGTCGTCCTCCGCCTGCCCGCCGGAAAGCAGGATCGGCAGGGCTTGGAATAAGAGTCGTCCAACATGTTGTCGCAAACGCAACTTGAGATCGCCCGGCGTTTGCCTCCGATGGAGTGTACGTTGCGCGAAGCGGAGGCGTACACGCGCTGGCTCGCGCGCCATCACTACGAGAATTTTAGTGTCGCCTCGTGGCTGCTGCCGCGCCTGTTGCACCAGCATTTCTACAATCTCTACGCCTATTGCCGCTGGGCGGACGATCTGGGCGACGAAATCGCCGATCCCGCGGGGGCGCTGGCGCTCCTCGACGAATGGGAAGAGGAATTGCGCCGCTGCTATTCGGGGGAGATTCGGCATCCGGTTTTCATCGCGCTCGCGTCCACAATTCGAGCGTGTTCCGTTCCGATGGAACCCTTCGCGGACTTACTCGTCGCATTTCGCCAGGATCAAACCGTGCATCGCTATGCCACTTGGGAGGAGATGATCGGCTACTGCCGTTACTCCGCGAATCCTGTCGGGCGGCTGGTGCTCTATCTTTGTGGGTATCGCGACGCCGAGCGCCAGCGGCTCTCCGACGCGACATGTACGGCGCTGCAGCTCGCGAATTTCTGGCAGGACGTTTCGCGCGATCTGGAGAAGGGACGTATTTACATTCCGCTCGATCTGCTGGCGCGCCACGGGCTATCGGCGGGAGACGTCGAAGCGAGGCGATTTGACGAGCGCTACGTCGCGGCCATGAAAGAGCTGATCGCGCGCACGCGGGAGCTTTTTGCCGAGGGCGCGCCGCTTCCGGCGACTTTGGATTCGGCGCTGCGCGTGGACATCGAGTTATTCAGCCGCGGCGGGTTGGCCGTCCTCGATGCGATCGAAGCTTCAGGCTATGACACGCTCCATCACCGGCCGTCGATCGGCCGGGGAAAACACTTGCGTTTGCTTGGCGGCGCGCTCGCAGGCCGCATGTTTTCCCGGCGCGAGCCGGCCGCTGTTGCCGCGGATGCTCCGGCGAATGAGCCGCGCCGACTCGAAATCGTGCGCGCAGATAATTCCACAGCGACGGACACCGCAAGTGCCGCGCCGCGCTCATCGGTCGATGAGGTCGCGGCTTCGTACAACGAATGCCGCAACGTGGCGCGCCGCGCCGCCAGCAATTTTTATTATCCCTTCTATCTTTTGCCCCGCGCAAAGCGCGATGGACTGTGCGCTCTCTACGCGTTTATGCGTCTTGTGGACGACGCTTCGGACACGCCCGGCGGCACGGCGGAAAAGCAACGTGGGCTCGCGCGATGGCGCGCGGCGCTGGATGCGGCCGTCTCCGGCGACGCCTCTGCGCACCCAGTCCTGCCCGCTCTTGCGGACACAATTTCGCAATTCCAAATCCCGGTCCGCTACTTTCACGATTTGATTTCCGGCGCGGAGATGGATTTGACCGTTCACTCTTACGCGACGTTCGACCGCTTGCACGAGTATTGCTATCGCGTCGCGGGCACGGTGGGGCTGACCTGCCTGCACGTTTTCGGGTTCGACGATCCGCACGCCCCGGACGACGCGGAAAAATTGGGCATCGCTTTTCAGTTGACGAACATCCTCCGCGACGTCCCCGCGGATTTCGAGATGGGCCGCGTGTATCTGCCGCAAGAAGACCTCGATCGCTTCGGTTGCCGAGCGCAGGACCTCGGCGGAGCGCTGACGCAGGAGCTGCGGGCGCTGCTGGAATTTGAGGCCGCGCGCGCTTGGGACTTTTATCGCGAGGGCGCCCCGTTGCTGGGACGCATTCACCGCGATAGCCGCGGCGCGTTGTGGGCGTTGGTGCGCACGTACAGCAGCCTGCTCGCGCGGATAGAAGCGCGGGGCTTCGACGTTTTCTCCGGCCGCACGCGCCTCTCGAAGACGCAAAAGGCCGGAATTCTATTGCATGCCTGGCTCGGATGGTTCTCCGAAACTCATGTCCTCGAAGAGCGTGATCGTGATCGGCGGCGGCCTGGCGGGACTTTCCTCGGCCGTCGCGCTGGCTGAAGCAGGCTACCGCGTAAGATTGTTCGAGAAGCGCCCGCACCTGGGCGGCCGCGCGGCTTCGTACGACTTGCCCAACGGCGAACACGTGGACAATTGCCAGCACGTGACCATGGGCTGTTGCACGAATCTCGAGGATTTTTATTCGCGCGTCGGCGCCGCCGGAAAAATCCGCATGTTCGACCGGCTCACCTTCGCGGACGCCGACGGTCGCCGCGGCACGATCGAGTCCTCGGCGTTGCCCCCGCCGCTGCATTTGGCGCCGTCGTTCGCGGCGTTTCCGATGCTCGGCCTGCGGGACAAACGCGGCATCGCGAAAGCCTTGCTGACCATCGCGCGCGGAGGCGGTTGTCTCCCGGACTCGAGCAACGGCACGACGATGCTCGACTGGCTTCGGCGCCACGGGCAAACGCAGCCAGCCATCGCGCACTTCTGGAGCGTCGTGCTAGTGAGCGCGCTCGATGAGGAACTCGATCGCATGGGAGCGAAGTACGGAATCGAAGTCTTTTGGAAGGCGTTTCTTGCGAATGCCAAAGGATATCGCGTCGGGATTCCTTCGGTCCCGCTGGGAGAATTGTATGGCGGATGCCGGGCGGCGATCGAGAATCGGGGAGGGGAAGTGCGGCTTCGCACGAATGTCCGGGGAATCGCTGTGGAGAACGGCGCGGCGAGCGGGGTCGATTTCACCGACGCTCGCCGTGAGACGGCGGACTTCTACGTCGCAGCTGTGCCTCACGACGTCCTTCCCTCCTTCATCCCGCAGGCGATTCTGGAACGGGATCCGGCGTTTGCAAACGTGTCCCGGCTTCGCTCGGCGCCCATCACGGGCGTGCATTTGTGGTTTGATCGCGAGGTGATGAACGAGCCTTTTCTGGCCGTGCTCGATCGCACAACGCAATGGATTTTCAATAAAACGCAACTTTCGGGCGCGCGGCCTGAAGCCGGGCGGCAATACCTACAGCTGGTCATCAGCGCGTCGTACGATTTGGTTTCCAAGTCGCGGCAGGAGATTCTGGCGCTCTGCCTTGCGGAAGTGAAGGAACTTCTGCCGCAGGCGCGCGATGCGGAAGTCGTGAAAGGCACGGTCATCAAGGAGACCGGCGCGACGTTCTCGCCGGAGCCCGGCTGCGACCAGTGGCGCCCGCGGCAAACGACTTCGATTTCAGATTTTTTTCTGGCCGGTGATTGGACCGCCACCGGCTGGCCGGCCACGATGGAAGGCGCGGTCCGCAGCGGTTACTTGGCGGCAGAAGCAATTTGCGAAGCCGACGGCAGGCCGCGCCGCTTTCTGAAGCCCGAGCTGCGCAGCGAAGGATTGTCGCGCTGGTGGACGGGCTGAACGGTCTGGCGGAAATGTACGATTTCGACGATTGTTGCCGCAATTTCGTGATGGCGTGCGGCTTTAAGGTATGATGGGGATTCCCCCCGGAGGATTTCTTGGACAGAAAGTATAAACAGCACGGATATATGAGCAGTGATGCGCCGCAAAAGAAGGAAAAGCACCAGCAGCAAGCGCCCCGCCCCAAGCAAGAACAATTTGGTCCGCGCACACCTCGCATGGTCGGCACCATCACACGGGCGCGTTGCTCCAATTGCGGAGTAGTGCTCCTCTCGGGATTCGATCCCCAGGGAAAGTGTAAGAGCTGCGGCTTCGAGTTTCATTGCTGCAAGCAGTGCGCATTCTTCGACAGCGCGGCTCAATTTGAGTGCATGAAGCCTGTGCCGGAACGCGTCGTGCCCAAGGACACGCGGAATGAGTGCACGTTTTTCTCGTTTCGCGTGACCATCGAGAAGGACACGGCCCCGACCGCGCCCGCGACGTCGTCCATCCAAGCGCACGGGCCCTCGCGCCCGACCGACGCGCGCCAGGCGTTCGAGGATCTCTTCAAGAAGTAGCTCGCCGGATTCGCCGCTTTCGTCCACCGCCCGCGATTCTTGCCGGTGCTTCGCAGTTTTCCCGCCGAGAATATTAATTGTCTACCGTCCGCTTGGAGGATTGGGGAAGAGTGTGGGCTCTTGCGCAGGCTCGCTCGAAATGGATTCAAGTTCCGGGTAGTGGTGACGTAGCGGCTCCGGCACTTTGACCTTGGCGCCGGTCAACAGGCTGATGAGCTGCAGCGCGTTTACGATCGCTTTTCCTTGAAAGTGATTGTTGGTGATCACGAACGTCGTCTTGGAATGTTCGGCCACTTTCTTGATGCGCTCGGCCCACGGCTGCAGCTCGTCCGCCCGATAGAGGTAATTGTAACGTTCTTCGGGCGGACTCAGGGGATCGTCCGTGAACCATGTATCGTAGCGCCGCCCGTGCAATCGGACGTAGCCGGCGCTCGCCGTGCTGCGGCTGGAGGGCCGCAGCGAGCGGCCAATCAATGGCTGGTCAATGTTGCAAAAGCCGACGCCGCGCTCGTGTATCATCGCGTAAAACTCTTTGTCGTTCCACGACGCATGCCGCACCTCCACCACCAACGGCAAATCCGCGAAGCGATCGAGAAGTTCCCCGAGCCGTGCAATGTTTTTCGCGGAGCGGTGAAACGAATAGGGGAACTGCAAAAGCACCGCGCCGAGCTTGCCGGCATCGAGCAGAGGGCGGAATCCTTCGCGCACCGCGCGTTCGTCGGCGCTCGAGCCGCCCTGCTCGTGCGTAAATTTCTGCCACAACTTGGCGGTGAATAGAAAACGCGGATTGTGCGCGACGCGGTCCAGCCAGTGGCTGGCGTGTTCCGCCCGCAGCGGATAGTAAAAGGACGTGTTGATTTCAATGGTGTCGAAGAAACCGGACAAATAGGCGGCTTCGTGAAATCCCGGCGGACGCCGCGCGGGATACACGATGCCGTTCCAGTCTTCATAGGACCAGCCCGCCGGTCCAACGCGGATGTCCTGGACCTCGGCTTTTACGAGAGTCGGATTCTTCATGAGCGGAGCCTGCGGTGCGGAAAGGAGCCTATGCCGCGGCGGCTTGAATTGTCAACGCGGCGCACGAGCCGCGAGTTTCGCGCAGATTGTTTCACGTGAAACAGCGATTGTCGCGCGCAACCCGCTGAAAGGCATGGAGTTAGCACAATTGCGATTCGAAAAGAAAGGGGCGCGCAAAGTGATTTATACGTGATGGTGCCGCGGGCTGCGAATTCAGAGCCTACGCACGCGTTGCATCGAGGCGCCCTGCTTGCTATGCTGAATATAGCGATGCTTCAGCGGAATGATCCGCGAGTCGTCGTTCCTTGCCGAGACCCCGTCGAAAGGTGCCCCGATGAAACTCACAATAAGCTCGAAGAACGTCGAATGGCGCGAGCCTGTCGAGCGCGCGACAAAAGTTCGTTCGGAAAAACTCGGCCGTCTTCTGAAACATTTTCAACCCGATCTAGTACAGCTTCATGGATGCATCGAAAAACTTCCCCGGAAGGCGGAATACGAGTTTTCCCTCAGTCTCTCACTTCCCACAAAGACTTTGCATGCAACCGGAGCCGCGCCGATCATCCGTTCGGCGGTATCGCTGGCATTTGCGGAAATTGAATCGCAACTTAAAAAGCACATGGAGCTGCTGCGGGGCGACCATGAGTGGAAGCGAAAGCGCCCGCGGGCGGCCGTGGCCTGAGGCACGCGTCCATGATCGCGACGCGGACAATCCGCTCGTTCGCGTCAGGGGGAATTTGATCACGCGCGTCGCGCGAGAACACGTCGGCGAGTCACCCACGTTCGGGCAGCTATAGGCGTAACAGCTCCACAATCCGAAAGCATTTTGGGCGCCCCACCGGTTGGCCTCCATCGCGATGGATGAGCCGGCGTTTGTACGGCCGATCCCCAGAAATATCTAGGGCGGAGCCGGCCCTTCGCCTCGATTTTTGCCGGCGCACCCCTAGCGCAGCACAATTCCCATGGCTATCAATGGGGTATGCGCCTCTTCTGCGATCAAGTTTCGGCCGCGAAATATGGTGCCAACGCGGTAGATCCGGTGCGGCAGCGAGCCCGCGCGATGTGATGCGCGCGGTTTTCGGGTAAGATGTAATTCTCCAACTTAGGGGCGTAGCTCAGTGGTAGAGCAGTGGCCTTTTAAGCCAAAGGTCGTGGGTTCGATCCCCACCGCCCCTACCAAAACCGCAATGTTTCTGCGAGTTCCGGCCTCGCAAGTTCAGAAAGCACGAATCGCTCCCGCGTGGCTTAAAATGGGCTTGATAAACTGCGGTCACTGGGACTCTTCTCTTCTCTCGGTCAGTCGAGGCAAGATCGCGGAGCGCCCCGGCTGTCCGCACGTTTCACAGTTTTCCGAAAAGGACGGCCTCCGCCATTTACCAACAGCGCCGTTGACAGTTCGCAACCTCCAACCCGAGTCATGCTCGACAATCCCCCAGCAAAAGGAATGTTCCCATGCGGTGGCTCCGCGTCCCGGGCGATGATGTCATCGAATTTTCATATTTCCACAGGAATCAGAGTGACTGCCGGCGCCTTGCGCGCGGCCAGAACCGCCACATAGGGCTCGATTTCCACAACTTCGCTTGCCCCTTCAGAATCAGGGGCTTAGACGCCCTCGCAATTGTCGCGTGGCTCTTTGCTTCCACCGGTCCGGGTTCCCGAAACTCGCGGCCGGCCGCTGCCGCTCCCAGTTCTACTTTCATGCCGCCAAAAAATTGCTTGACAAAGCAATAGCGGCGGCGCAAAGCTCCGTGTCCGTTAACGGCTATTGTCGATCTTCGGGATCTGGAGACCCAAGTGTGCTCTTCGTCCCCTGAGTCCATTTGTCGGTTCTCCTCGAGATTGGCTTGTCCGCGTGCTCTCGCGCACGCGCATCTCTGAACGCCACTCACATTAAGGAGAACGAGTATGTCTTACTTTGGGAAAGCCTCGAGGGGCCGGTTCTTCCTACCGAGCTCGCTTCTTTCGATTGGGATCCTGGCGCTACTGTCGGCCGTCCCGGCAAGAGCCCAGATTGTTGCGCAGTATAATTTTGAGAGCGGCACCGAGGGATGGGCTTCGTTTTTCGGGGCTAGCACGCCGGTGACATCGACCGTGGCAAACGTAGCGGGAACCCAAAGCCTCCTGACTACTACGAACTCCGGGGGCAACGGTGGCCCCAGCATTGCGCTCACCAGTCTGCTCTTGCCGGGCGCGACCTATCAGATCACGGCCTATGTGATGCTCACCAGTGGCGAAACGAGTACGAACGCCAACTTCACCATAGCGCGCAGCGACCCCTCCTGCTCCGGCGGAACGTGCTATGACACGATTGGAACCTACCAAGTGCCCGTGTCGGCCACTGGATGGGCTGCTATCGGCGGATCTTATACCGTCAGTGCCACGGAAACGGGACTCCTGCTTTACGCGCAACTGGTCGGACCCACGACGGCGCAGTCGTTCTACTTGAATGATGTGGTGATCACCGAGACCGCGCCTCCCCCGGGCGGGACACCGGTTGCTAGCTACACCTTTGCGGATGGCGGGCTTGACGGCTGGGGGCCGTTCGGTTCTCCCACGCTGACGAACGTCGCGCCACCGGTCATCGATCCGAATGCCGACCTTCGCAGCCTCTTGGTTACCGGCCGTACCGCGACGTACATGGGCCCGAGCCTCAACCTGCTCGGCGTGAGCGGTGTAGTTGCCGGCGCGACGTATCAGGTTTCTGCCTACGTTTTGCTCGCTGCCCCGGACAGCAGCAATCCGACTGTGACGATTTCCAGCAAACTAACGAACTGCGCTAATTCGTCCGGAATCTACAGCAACCTCGCGACTTCCGGAGCACTCTCCAGCACCGCGTGGACGAAAGTGCAGGGAACCTTCAGCTTCAGCAATATCCCGGGCGCGCCTACGTCTTTGGTTCTTTATATCCAATCCAGTAGCGCCTCGGATTCCTTTTACATCGGCGATGTCGTCATCGGTGAACTTGCGCCTCCGCCGCCAGACCCCAGCTCACAAGACAACACTGGCATCTCCACCACTTTTGAAGATGGCGGTTTGGACGGCTGGAGTTCGCGTTCCGGGGCTTCTACACTCACCAACACGACGGCCGAAGCGCACGGCGGTACCCATAGCGTTCTCGTCACAGGGCGCATCGGCAACTGGGATGGGCCGCAAATCAGCGTCGACAGCAAGATGTACAACGGCTCCCGGTATTCGCTCAGCGTGTGGGTCATGTTGGAACCGACGGACGGTTCGAGCCACGTTATCAACATGAGTTTGCAGACCACCCTGTCGGGTAACACCAGCTACCCAAGCGTCACCGGCTACCCAGGTGTCACCGTGCTTGCGGACGGCAACTGGCACCAAATTAGTGTGCCAGCCTATAACATGGCCAGTAGCTACAGTCCGGGACAGGCATTCCTGTATCTGCAAACTGTCCCAGCCTCGGGCAACGATTTCGTGTCGTTCTACGTCGACGACTTCGATCTCACGTACATCCCGCCTCCCACCATACAGGCCGATATCCCTTCGATTTACGAGACTCTTGCCTACGACTTCCCGGTCGGCGCGGCGGTGGATCCGACCGATGTCTCCGGGCCGCATGAGCAATTGCTCACCAAACACTTCAACAGTATTACTTCAGGGAACGAAATGAAGTGGAGCTCGGTGGAAAACACCCTAGGTAATTACACTTTCGGCGCCGCCGATACTGAGGTGGGTGTTGCCGTGTGCAATAAGATGAAAGTGCGCGGCCACAATCTCGTCTGGGCCACGGGCGCGCAGACTCCCTCTTACGCCTTTGGCGACGGCACCAATTCACCGGCGAACCAAGCCACTGTGACAGCAAATATCCAAGAACACATCAAGGCCGAGGTCACGCACTTCGGCACTCAGGTCTATGCTTGGGACGTGGTGAACGAGCCCATCGATCCCTCGCAGCCTGATTGCCTCGTCCACGGCCCCTTCTACAACGTACTCGGCAAGAGCTACATCGACATTGCCCTGGAAGCCGCTCGCGAGTACGCCCCGACGGGAACAGAGCTGTTTATCAATGACTACAGCACGACGGATCCGGCCCGCTTGGCCTGTATCGTCCAAGTTGTAAAGGACTTGAAGAGCCGCGGCATACCCATTGATGCCATCGGGCACGAGATGCACATCAACATCAACTACCCAACTCCTTCGGCCTTCGAAACTGCCGTTAGGACATTGGCCAGGCTGGATATAGACCAGCAGGTCACCGAGTTCGACATGAGCGTTTACAACGCTGGCGACAACACCTCGGACTACGGGGCGGGAGGCGGCACTGTGCCACTCTCAATCATCGCTCAGCAGGGCTACCTCTACGAACAGTACTTCGACGTGTTCCGTAGGGTGAAGCGCCACCTCAGCGGCGTCACGCTCTGGGGAATGGCCGACGATGATACTTGGCTTGACAGTTTCCCGATCAACCGTCTCAATCTGCCACTTCCCTTCGACACCGAGCTGCAGGCCAAGCCCGCCTACTGGGGCATCGTGGATCCCACGCAACTGCCTGGGGCCGGCCTGACTTTCTCAATTACTTCCAAGACCGGCCCGCGTAAGGCTGAAGTTTGGACCGTCACGGCAACTAATCCCGGTCCCGGCACTGCCTACACAGTTCAGATCAACGGGTTCAACCTCACCCAGCTGAGCTTCTGGGGAGATTGCCACCCGGTGGTAACTCCACCTTCAGCCTTCCCCGTGCTCCTGGGGGATATCCCGGAGGGTGGCTCAGCCAGCGCCTCCTTCACCATCAACTTCGATAGCGGGTGCAAGGACCCGGGGCCATTCTTCTTCTTCCCGCTGCCGTCTCTCTTGGAGATGCCGTGGAGCCAAGCCAACGGCGCGGATAGCCAATCATTGGTTGAATGGGAGTGGTAATAGTAACAATAAGAACCTAGAAGACTGCCTGTGCCCCGGTTTGGGAGAAGCGCTCTCACTGAGCGCCCTTCTCCCAGCCGGGGACAGACGGTACGTGCCTTGGTATTTCGTCCGTCTGGATCGTCATTCAATAATTCGCATAGGCCTATCCTTCGATGGAAGGGTTCGACCTCGCGGTGGCCCATGCGGGCTCTGACTCTGGCCCGGAGTCCTCATCGTTGATTCCGAATTGCCCAAAGTGGGCCCGGTTCACAAGAACGAAAGAGTGCTTGGTTACCCAGGCTATTTGCTCGCCTCTTGAGACACTCAGGCGGGTGTGCTAGATTCCGCTCGGCGCGCTTCCGTCCGTTCCGCCTTGATCTGAGAAGCGCTAAGATTCCCAAGCTTGATGCTTTCCAAGAGAGGTGCTCCTTGAAATCGCAAAACAGCTCAAATTCAGCTCATCGCGCGGGCCGATTCACGGTACTGCTTTCTTGTGCGACGCCGCTTCTTCTCGTCGGCCTGCTATTCACAGCCGGTTGCGGCAAGTCGCATCAGCAGTCTTCCGAGACGCCCGCCACGCCGCCGGCGGCCGCTCCGGCTGCTCCGGTCGCTACTGCGCCGGCGGCCACCCCCGCTCCCGCGCCGGGCAGCAACGGCGCCGATACCACTGCGAGACTCGCCGCGGTCGATTGGGCACTCAAGCAGGACTCGATCAAGAATGACCCCAACGGACAGTGGGCCATTTCGGCTACGTCTTCTTCAAGTTACAACGATGCGCAGGGCCAACAGAACTGGTCCGCTAACCAAACTACGGGAGCGCCGAATGTCCAAGCGTACGCCGACGATGGACATGCCTGGGCGCCCAAGACGCAGGACAGCGGCATTGAATGGCTCGACCTGAAGTATCCCAAGCCAGTGCATGCCACGGAAGTGCGCGTGCGGGAATCGTTCAATTCCGGCACGGTCATCAAAGTGGAGGTTTTCGATGAGGCCGGGGTGGCTCACACGGTATGGGCCGGCAACGATCCGACGACCGGACTCAACTATCTGATCGTCACATTTCCCAAGACGCCCTTTAAGACGGCGGAAGTCAAAGTCACGTTGGCGACCAACATCAGCCCGGGATGGAAGGAAATCGACGCCGTCCAGTTGGTGGGCACCGACCAATAGCCAGCGGGATCCGGGGATTCCAGCGCAATTCCAGTGTTCGGGTAGGACACATTGTCTTTCGCGTCCGGGTTGGTATATAACCCCGCTCAATCCTCGGCGGCAGGACAACTTCGAGCAGATTACTTTCGCATCGTGCAGAATCCTGATCCTACGCAAGACCCTGTCGGCGCGAGTTCCGGGCCCCAGCGCCTCGCTGGCTATTGTCTGGCGATCGCGACGCTCTGCGTCTGCTATTTCGGGCGCTTGGGCGCGATCGGTTTCATGGGGAATGAAGAGCGTTACGCCTCCATCGCCCGGGTTATGGCTGAAAGTGGCGACTGGATCACGCCGCGTTTTCAGGGGCAGGGATGGTTTGAGAAGCCGCCTCTTTACTATTGGAGCGCGGCGGTCAGCTTCAAAATCTTCGGTGTGAGCGCCGTCGCGGCGCGCCTTCCCTGCGCGGTGTACGCGCTGCTGGCAACGCTGGCCCTCGCGTGGCTGGCGTTGCGCCTGTACGGCGCTGAGACGGTGCGGTGGATGCTCCTTTTTCTCCCCGTGACGGTCGCCATGATCGCCTTCTCCCACGACGCGGTGATGGATATGCCGTTCACGGCGATGCTGACCATCGCGATGGTCTGGGCCGCGGAGCTTTTGTTTTTCACGTCTCGAGCGGATTCCGGCGGCGCCACAAATGGCAATCCGCCCACGCACGCTTGGACCCTAAAAGTGTGCCGCGCGATCCTCTTCGGATTCTTCCTTGGACTCGCCACCCTCGCAAAAGGCCCCGCCGCGGTGGTACTGTGCGGCGGCGCGGTGCTCCTCTGGGCGCTTTTCACTGGCCGCTGGCGCGATGCTTTTCGCCTGTTTCATCCCGCGGCGATCGCCGCATTCTGCGCCACCGCTCTCCCCTGGTACATTTTGTGCGCTGTCCGAAACCCCACTTTTTTCGACACATTCATCGTCGAGCACAATTTCAAACGCTACTTCACGCCGCAGTTTATGCATCTCGAGCCTTTTTGGTATTACATTCCCGCCCTGCTTCTCGGATCTCTCCCCTGGGCGCCGGCGGCGATTTGGGCCGCCGTGCAGGGAATCGCGCGGCTTCGCAAAGACAAGGCAGTTTCCGCCCCCACCTTATTTGTGGCGCTGTGGTCTTTAGTCGTTTTGTTCTTTTTTTCTATTTCACGCACCAAACTGCCGGGCTACGTGCTTCCGGCGCTGCCCCCCGCGACGCTGGTTCTGGCCCGCATCTGCGAGCGGCTCGCATTCGCGCGGCGAAAATCGTTTGCAGCAACTCTGACGATCGCGGCGCTGGCAATCTGCGTGCGGCCCCACTGGATTGGGCTCCTTCACCTGGATTTTGAAGGCCGCGCAATCCCCTCGTTGTTGATGATTGTTTTCGTCTTGGCCGTGGGGGCCTCGAACGTGATGCTGGCGGCCGCAGTGCTCTGGACGAAGAAGCCCAGCGCACGCGGCCTCGCGGTAGCGATGAGTGCCTTGCCGATACTCGTCGTCCTGCTCCTCGGGCCGGCGATCGTGCGGCGCGCGCAGACACCGCAGCCTTCGCCGCGGAATCCATCGAGCCGATTTGAGCGGCGTGAATTGTACGCGGAGGCGTCCCCGCGAAGTCTAGACTGGAGTGATGTGGAAGGAGAACGATTCGTGCGGGCGGCGCGTCCAGCAGTTCACTTCAGGTAGGTCTGCCCCATCAGGTACTTGTCCACGCCGCGGGCCGCGCTGCGGCCTTCGTTAATCGCCCAGACCACCAGCGATTGTCCGCGGCGCATGTCGCCCGCCGCGAAAACGCCGGGAACCGAACTCATATAATTCGCATCGGTGGCGATGTTGCTGCGCGCGTCAAGATTCAAGCCGAGTTGCTCGATCATTCCATTTTTCACCGGACCCAAAAAGCCCAGAGCCAGGAGTACGAGTTCCGCGTCCAACGTAAAATCCGTACCGGGAAGCGGTTCGAATTTCGGCGGCGGGCCGACGCGCACCGCGTGGAGATGCTTGACGTTGCCGTGCTCGTCGCCCGTGAAGCGCGTCGTGTTGATGGCCCATTCGCGCAGGCCGCCCTCTTCGTGCGAGCTTTCCGTCCGCAATTGCAGCGGCCAAAGCGGCCACGGCGTGCTCGGCGAACGCTCTTGCGGCGGCATCGGCATGATCTCGAATTGATGAATCGAGCGAGCTTTCTGCCGGTGGCAGGTGCCGAGGCAATCCGCGCCCGTATCGCCGCCGCCGATGATTACGACGTTTTTTCCGGTTGCCACAATCTGATCGTGAATGGCGTCGCCGGCGTTGCGCTTATTCTGTTGCGGCAGAAATTCCATCGCAAAATGGATGCCCTTCAGCTCGCGCCCCGGCACCTTCAAATCGCGCGAGCTTTCCGCGCCGCCGCACAGCAGAATCGCGTCGAACTCTTTGCGCAAGTCTTCGACCGGAACATTGTGGCCGACGTGCGCCTTCGTCTGGAGTTTCACGCCCTCGGCGGTCATCTGCTCCAAGCGGCGGTCAATGAAATGCTTTTCCAGTTTGAAATCCGGAATGCCGTAACGCAGAAGCCCGCCAATGCGATCCGCTTTCTCGAACAGGACGACGTCATGCCCCGCGCGATTCAGCCGCTGCGCCGCGGCCATCCCGGCAGGGCCGGAGCCGACCACGGCCACGCGCTTGCCGGTGCGCAGTTGCGGCGGTTCGGGCTTCACCCAGCCTTCTTTCCACGCGCGCTCGACGATCGCTTTCTCGATGACTTTGATCGTCACCGCGGGCTCGTTGATCCCCAGCACGCAAGCCGTTTCGCACGGCGCAGGGCAAAGCCGCCCGGTGAATTCCGGGAAATTGTTCGTCGAATGCAGAACCTGGATCGCGTCTTTCCACTGGTCGCGATACACCAGATCGTTCCAATCGGGAATGATGTTATTGACCGGGCAGCCCGTATGGCAGAAGGGAATTCCGCAATCCATGCAGCGGGCGGCTTGCGTGCGCAACTTGTCGTCGGCGAACGGCGCGTAAACCTCGAAATAATCGTTGATGCGCTCGACGACTGGCCTCCGCGGCGGCGTCTCCCTCGTATATTCCTTGAATCCTGTGACCTTACCCACGGGTCACCTGCTCGCCCACCGGCTTTCCATTCTGCGCCGCAAGTAGGCTGTCCGGAACGCGGGGAATCCCGAGAACGCGCTTGTACTCGTGCGGAAACACCTTGATGAATTTCGGCAGCATGGACTCCCAATTTTGCAGAATCCACTTTGCCAGCGGGCTGCCCGTGTATTCGCCGTGCCGCTGAATCAAACTGTGCAGCGTTTCGATGTCCTGCGGTTCGACGACGGGCTCCAGGTCCACCTCGGTCAAATTGCACTTCAATGACGCAAAATCGCCCTCTTGATCGAGGACGTACGCGATTCCGCCCGTCATCCCGGCGGCAAAATTTCTGCCCGATCGGCCCAGCACGACCACCAGTCCGTTGGTCATGTATTCGCAGCCGTGATCGCCGACGCCTTCCACGACGGCCGTCGCTCCCGAATTGCGCACGGCGAATCGTTCGCCGGCCATGCCGTTGAAGAACGCCTCGCCGCTGGTCGCGCCGTAGAGACACACGTTCCCGATAATGCTGTTGTCCTCCGGCACGAACTCCGAGCCGCGCGACGGATAAATAATCATTCGGCCGCCGGACAATCCTTTGCCCGTGTAATCGTTCGATTCGCCCTCCAGCCGCAGCGTGATGCCCTTGGCGAGAAACGCGCCGAAACTCTGTCCCGCGCAGCCGGTGAACTGAATCGAAATCGAATCCTCCGGCAGCCCGTCGGAGCCGTAACGACCCGCAATTTCGCCGCTGAGCATGGTGCCCACGGCTCGATGGATATTGCGAATCGGCATGCTCAGAGAAACCGCGGTGCGCTTTTCAATCGCTTCCTGGGCCATCTCGATCAGTTTGACGTCGAGCGCCTTCTCCAGGCCGTGATCCTGAGCCTGCGTGCATCGCCGCCCCACGTGGCTCGGCACCGGCGGATTGTAAAGGACCGACGAAAAATCGATCCCTTTGGCCTTCCAGTGCGTGACGTCATCCCGTTGCACGAGGCAATCCACGCGGCCCACCATCTCGTCGACCGTGCGAAACCCAAGTTCCGCCATGACTTTGCGCAAATCTTCAGCGAGGAAAAAGAAGAAGTTGACGACGTGCTCCGGCGTTCCCTGGAACTTCTTGCGCAGCTCGGGATCTTGCGTCGCCACGCCCACCGGACACGTATTTAGATGGCACTTGCGCATCATGATGCAGCCCATGGCGATGAGCGGCGTGGTGGAAAACCCGAACTCTTCCGCGCCGAGCAGCGCAGCGATGGCAACATCGCGCCCCGTTTGCAGTTTTCCATCCACTTGCAGCCGCACGCGGCTCCGCAGGTCGTTCATCACCAGCACCTGCTGTGTCTCGGAGAGGCCCAGCTCCCACGGCACGCCCGCGTGCCGGATCGAACTGATGGGTGAAGCGCCCGTCCCGCCGTCGTAGCCGCTGATGAGAATCACGTCGGAGTGCGCCTTGGCCACGCCTGCGGCGACGGTGCCCACGCCGGACTCCGCAACGAGTTTCACGGAGATGCGCGCTTTCGGATTCGCATTCTTCAGGTCGTGAATCAACTGCGCGATGTCTTCGATCGAATAAATGTCGTGGTGCGGCGGCGGCGAAATCAGTCCCACGCCGGGGATCGAGTGGCGCACGCGCGCGATGACCTCGTCCACTTTGTGGCCGGGGAGCTGGCCGCCTTCGCCGGGCTTCGCGCCCTGCGCGATCTTGATTTGCAAATCGTCCGCGTTCACCAGATAGTTGGTGGTCACGCCGAAGCGCGCCGAAGCCACCTGCTTGATCGCGCTGCGCCGCAAATCGCCGTTCGCGTCGGGTTTGAAGCGCGCTTCGTCCTCGCCGCCCTCGCCCGTATTCGATTTCCCGCCGATGCGGTTCATGGCGATGGCCAGCGTCTCGTGAGCTTCCTTGCTGATGGAGCCGAAGGACATGGCGCCCGTCGCAAAGCGCTTCACAATCTGCGCCGCGGGCTCGACGTCATCGAGCGGGATCGCCGGGCCGGCGGGCTTGAACTCCAGCATGCCGCGCAGCATCTGCAGGTCGCGATTTTGCTGGTTCACGATCTTCGCGAACTCCTGATACGTCTCGAATTTCGATTGCCGCACGGCTTGCTGCAGCTTGCTCACCGTCAGCGGATTGATCTGGTGCTTTTCTCCGCGCACCCGGTATTGGTATTCGCCGCCGACGCGCAGCGTCGTGTCACTATCGCCGGCGGGCCGGATCGCATACTGGTGCTTCATGAGCGCTTCGCGCGCGAGCACTTCCATGTTCACGCCTTCGATGCGCGACGCCGTTCCGGTGAAATAGCGCTCCACCAGAGAACGATCGAGGCCGATGGCCTCGAAGATTTGCGCGCCCTGATAGCTCTGCAGCGTGGAAATGCCCATCTTGGAAAAGGTCTTGAGCAGGCCTTTGTCCAGGGCCTTCATGTAACTCCGGAAGACTTTCTCCCACGTGTAGCTGGCAGGGAAGTGGCCGCTCTTGTGCAAATCCTCGAGAGTTTCGATCGCCAAGTACGGATTGATCGCGCTCGCGCCGTATCCCAGCAGGAGCGCGCAGTGCATCACTTCGCGCGGCTCGCCGGACTCGACGATCAGCGCCACCTGGTTGCGCGTTTTCTCGCGAATCAAGTGATGATGCACGGCCGATAGCGCCAGCAAGCTCGGAATCGGCGCATATTCCTCGTCCATGCCGCGGTCCGAGAGAATCAAAATCGTATAGCCCGCGCTGATGGCGAGCGAAGCGCGCCGGCACAGCGTCTCGACCGCCTTCTCCAGTTCCTGTTCGCCGCCGTGCGCGCGGAAAAGCGTTGGCAGCGTGGTGGCCAGAAAATCGCCCCAGCTCACGCGACGCACTTTTTCCAGGCGCCAATTCGAGATGATGGGGTGGTGCAGCCGCAGCGTGTGGCAATTCTTGGGCGTCTCTTCGAGGATGTTGCCTTCGCATCCGATATAGGAATGCAGCGACATCACCAAATCTTCGCGGATCGGATCGATCGCCGGATTGGTGACCTGGGCAAACGTCTGCTTGAAATAGTTGAACAGCAGCTGCGGCTGGTCGGAAAGACACGCGAGCGGCGTATCGATCCCCATCGAACCCACCGGTTCCTCGCCCTTCATCGCACAAGGAATCAGAATCGTTTTCAAGTCCTCGTCGGTATAGCCGAAGCCGCGCTGCCGCATCAGGAGCGAGCCCGATTCGCTGGCCGTCACGCGCGGCGGCGTGGGAAGCTGGTCGAGCGTAATCCGGTTGTCGTGCAGCCATTTCGCGTAGGGCTGGCGCGACGCAAGCGTCTTCTTAATCTCTTCGTCGGCGATCAATCGCTTCTGTTCCGTGTCCACCAGCAGCATGCGCCCGGGCGCCAGCCGCCCCTTCATGCGCACGTCCTCGGGCTTCACCGGCAGCACGCCCGCCTCTGAAGCCATGATGAGGAGCCCGTCTTTCGTAATCAGATACCGGCCGGGGCGCAGACCATTCCGGTCGAGGGTCGCGCCGATCACCCGCCCATCGGTGAACGCCACCGCGGCGGGCCCGTCCCACGGCTCCATCAGTGACGCGTGATATTCGTAGAATGCCTTGATGTCATCCGGCATCGCGCGATCGCGATCCCAAGCCTCGGGAATCAACATCGCCATGACGTGGGGCAAGCTGCGCCCCGAAAGCGCCAGCAGCTCCACCGCGTTGTCCAGCATCGCGGAATCGCTACCGCCCGCGGTGATGATGGGGAACAGCTTCTTGATGTCGTCGCCGAAGAGCGGCGTGGCCAGCGTGGATTGCCGCGCGTTCATCCAGTTCACGTTTCCGCGCAGCGTATTGATTTCGCCGTTGTGACACACGAAACGGTACGGATGCGCGAGTTGCCAGCTCGGGAAAGTATTTGTCGAGAAGCGCTGGTGCACCAGGCACAGCGCGCTGACGACGTCAGGTTCCGCCAGCTCTTTGTAAAAGTTCATGATCTGCGGCGCGAGCAGCAGGCCTTTGTAGACGATCGTTCGTGAAGAAAGCGAAGGCAGGTAGAAATAGCCCTTTTCGCGGAAATCGGATGCCGCCACCGCCGCTTCGACGCGCTTCCGCACGACGTAGAGCTTGCGCTCAAGCGCGTCCTGATCCATGCCGGGCCCGCGCCGCAGGAAAACCTGCTCGATGTACGGTTGTGAGCCGCGCGCCAGCCGTCCGATCGTGTTGCCGTCAATGGGAGTGTCGCGCCAACCCAGAACAGTAAGACCTTCCTCGCGGGCGATCTTTTCAAGCAGCCCTTCGCACAGAATTCGCTCGCTCCGCTCGACCGGCAGAAACACCATTCCCACGCCGTACTCGCCCGCCGCGGGCAACGTGAATCCGAGGCGCGAACATTCGCGCTCGAAAAACGCATGGGGGATTTGAATCAGGATGCCGGCGCCATCGCCCGTTTCCGGATCGCAGCCGCAGGCGCCGCGATGCGTCAGGTTGATGAGAATCTGAACGCCTTTGAGGACGATGTCGTGCGACTTGCGGCCTTCAATATTGACGACGAACCCGATTCCGCACCCATCGTGCTCGTTCCTCGGATCGTAAAGACCCTGTGCCGATGGCAACCCCGACGATGGGAAGCGTTCCGTCATTTTGTTATCCGTGGGCGCTAGCTACACTTCCAGCTTTTCATTCTCTCGAGCAAACTGGGCTTGAGAGAAGACCCCGAGCCTTGGCTCGGCGAAGGGAGATAAACCTCCGCCCCTGCTGGGAGAGTAAGATCTGCTCTCTCGCCACCTCAGGTGCCGGGTTGACCTCCGGAAATCATATTCTACACGAATCTGTTCTTTTTTGAACTAGCAGATTGGACCCTCCAGAAGCCCAACTCGGGGCTTCCTGGGGCCCCTAATGGTCGCAGCCGGATCCTGCGGGACTTCCCAATCCGTCCAAGATGCCCCGAGTCTCGCCCATAGCCTTGACAACCACCTTCCCCTGATGTGATTTAGTCCCGGCTCGACTGGCCGCGATCTGAACGAATCCCTGTGTGGTACCCGGAGGAACGATGAAAGCCAACGAAGACCGGCGTAATTTCATGAAGCTGGTAGCCGCGGCGCCACTCGCTTGCTGGGCAAGCCGCAACGCCGCCGCCGAACCGCGCGCATTTCAAAGCCCCGCCGTGCTGCCGGGATCCGCGGCGACTGCTCCGCTGGCGGAGGTCGAACGCTGGGGTATCCAGGAGATCCCCCTCACGGCTTCAAAGGCCTACGCCAATCCTTTCACCGACGTGACGCTGGCGTGCCGATTTCAGTCCGGCGATTTTCAGCGCACCGTCCGGGGATTCCACGATGGCGGCAATGTCTGGAGGATCAGATTCATGCCGCCCGCGGAAGGGAATTGGACGTTCGAGACACAGTGCAGCGACCCGGCCCTGAATGGCCAGCGCGGGGATTTTCATTGCGGGCCGGCAGGGCCCACGAATCACGGCCCCATCGTGGTCCGGGACACATATCACCTCGGCTACGCCGACGGCTCCCCCTACTACTGTCTCGGGACCACGCTCTACAACTGGGTCCACCGCGAAGCGAGTCTGCAAGAGCAAACGCTCGACACGTTGCGCAGCCACAGCTTCAACAAAGTCCGCTTTTGCATCTTTCCCAAGTGGTATCCCTTCAATCATGTCGAGCCGCCGCTTTATCCGTATGAGAAAAATGCCGCGGGCGAATTCGATCTCGATCGTTTCAATCCCGAATATTTCCGCCAGATGGAGGGGCGCATTCTGGATTTGCAATCGCTCGGCATCGAAGCGGATCTGATTCTCTTCCACGGCTACGACCGTTGGGGTTTCTCGAAAATGGATCCTGCGCATGACGACGCCTACCTGCGCTACGTGATCGCCCGCATGGCCGCCTTCCGCAACGTTTGGTGGACAATGGCCAACGAGTGGGATTTCGTCAAGCCGCCAAAGAATTGGGACCACATCTTCCAGGTCCTGCAAGCGGAAGACGCTTCTGGCCATCTCCGCGCCATCCATAATGGGGGCCCCTGGTACGACCACGCCAAACCGTGGGTCACCCACTGCGATATTCAGATGCAGGGCGGCGATACCTACGCGACGGCCCTTGGCGCGCGCGATGAGTACGGCAAGCCGGTTCTGGTGGACGAATACGGCTACGAGGGCAACAACACCATGGGCTGGGGCAATCTCACCGCGCGTGAGGAAACGAATCGCCATTGGGGCGCGGCGATGGCGGGCGGTTACGCCTCGCACGGCGAGACGTACGTCCACCCTGGAGACATTCTCTGGTGGGCCGTCGGAGGGAAACTGGTCGGCGAGAGTCCCGCGCGCCTGGCATTCCTCAAGCAGGTGATGACGGAGAGCGCGTTCGACGAGATGGAGCCGCTGCCGGACGTGGTCCGTCCGGGCGCCGCGCTCGGCAAGAAAGGCTTGCGCTACCTCCTTTGGTTCCCGGACTTCAATTGGGAGCAGCCCATCACGCTGACCCTCGATGGCAGCGGAGCGTACGACGTAGAGTTGATCGATCCCTGGCTGATGAAGGTCTATTCACTGGGACGCACGGGCGCGGGAACACAAACGTTCAGGCTGCACCTCGCGCCGAGCGTTCTGCGCCTCAAACGCGCCGGGGACAGGCCCAACGCTTCAGCGTTGTCCCCCGCGCCGCTTATAGATCTCATCGCGCGATGGGAAGCGAGTCCGGCGTGACGCGGCCGCGAAGCAAATTCAGTGAAACGCAGGAGAACAAATGAATCGAAAGCGATTGTGGTCGATCGTTTTAGCCGCCGCGTGCCTCACAATTGCGCCGCCGCGATTTGGCGCCGCATCGCAGCAAACGACGGGCGCTCCGCCGGCGCACTCCGGCGGGCAAACTGAAGCTGCGCTCAAGAAACGCGCCTGGGAAATGCTGGAGGGAGCCGCTCACGATAAGGAAGGCGCGCGCCGAGCAAAGGTGATCCGCGCGCTTGGCGTGCTCCGGCCTGACGGTCCGGCGCTGGACTTGGTCACGGCCGCGCTGGCGGACAAGGATCCGGACGTTCGCGCCGCCGCGGCAACTTCGCTCGGCGAGATGCGCGCGGTCTCCGCAATTCCGCAGCTCGAAGCCGCGCTGTCCGATCCCCAATACTCGGTGGTGATGGCGGCTGCCGCGTCGCTCGTGCTGCTGAAGAATGATGAAGGGTACGAGGTCGATTACGAGTTGCTCACGCGCGAACGCAAGAGCGGAGAACCTCTGACGCAGCAAGCCAAGGACACCATGCGCGACCGCAACCGGATGATCACGCTGGTCATCGAACAAGGCCTGGAGTTTGCGCCATTCGGCGGCTACGGCGTCGCCGCCTGGCAAGCGCTGCACACCATGAACAACACGGCCCCGGTGCGCGCGCAGGCCGCCCTATCCCTCGCGCGCGATCCTGACCCAAAGAGCGCCGCCGCGCTCCTCAAGGCCACGACGGACAAGCAATGGATGGTCCGCGCCGCTTCACTGAAGGCGCTCGGCCTGCGCAACGATACCCACATTCTCGCAAAGCTCGCGCCTTCGCTGGACGACTCCGTGGAAGCGGTACGCTACGCCGGCGCCGCAACCATTTACCGTCTCGCCTGTGCCGAGCCGCCTCCGGCGCAACAGCAGCCGCCGCCGAAGCTGCCCACCCACGGCGGCGCTTGAACGCAACTCACCTTCTGCGGACCAAGCAAGAAGAGGGAGGGCCCTTTGGCCCTCCCTCTCACACAACCATTGCTGCTTAGTTTTCTTGCTGCTAGAACGTGAAATGCGCGCCCATCTGGATCTGGCGAGCAGTGTAAAAGACACCGTTGTTCGCCGACGTCAAGGCTCCAAATGATGTGCTGTTGTACGTCAGGGTTGGCGCTGACGAAGTCCCACCCGTGGTGTACTCCGTCGTCGTGGCCCCGGTGTAGTCAACGTGGTTGAAGAGATTGAAGGCCTCAGCCGTAATCTCGATTTGGGCTCGCTCCCAGAGGTGGAATGTTCTCCCCAAGCGCATGTCCGTGTTCACGGTCATAGGCAGGAAATACATATTTCTCGGTTCCCACGGAACGCGCGTGGAAGTCTTGCCCCCCTCCGGGCCCGAACTCGAGGTTGCGCTCAAGCCCGACGGCGCGTTCCCGGAAATCGTCCCCGTGTATGGCACGCCGGTTTGCGCGACCTGGTCCAGGGCGATGGTCCAACCGGATAGGAACCAGCGAGTGAACGGGTTCGAACTTTTCTCGAAGTACGGAGGTTCCCATACCAAGGTTCCAACAAACCGATGCTTGATATCGAGAGACGAATTGCCCTTTTCGAGCGCCAGGTTGCCGGGATCGACGGGGGTGTCGGATGTAATTGCGGCCGAGGAGGCCCCGTCATCGGTGTTCGAGGCGTACGTGTAGTTGAAGTTGAATTGCAGTCCGCTACGCATGCGGCGGTTGAACTGCGCGACGATCCCGTTGTAATGGGACGTGACGCAAGTGCAGTACATCACCATCTGCTGGTAACTTGGATTCGGCCGCGCCCCTTTGAAGAATGGAACCGTGATGGCCTGGCCGTTGAGCGGGCCTCCGCTGATCGTATACGTGAGCGTGGTCGAGGGAGGTAAGTTGATGTCTATGCCCGTCGGCAGAAAGCGCCCGATGCTTCCGATGTACGATATGGAAACGGCCGTACTCGGCGCGATCTGACGCTCGAGGATCGCATCGAATTCCTCTGCCAGCGGCAAACGCGTGTCGGCCGGGAAAAACGTGATGTTCGGAGTGCCCACGCTCGCGTTATACGTAGCGAGTATATTCGGGTAGATCGGCTCGCCAGGCGTAGGAAGCCCGCTGGAGTTTGAGCTTCCCGTTGTCGGGAAAATCGTGGGGTTGAGCTGGCCGTTGGGTGAGCCCGTCACCGTCAGAGCCTCATAAATCTGCTCGTTGGTGATCCGGCCGTAAAACGCGCCGCCTCCGCCGCGGACCACTGTTTTGCCATCGCCGAAAATATCCCAGGCGAATCCAATCCGAGGAGCCCAATCTTTCTTGTCACTCGGGAATGTGGTCGTCTGAGGTATGGCGGAATTCCCGAGGACCGGCGAGGGGAATCCTTCGTGGTCCCAGCGAAGGCCGAGATTGAGAGTCAGGCGCGTGGTAACGTGCCAGTCATCCTGCACGAAGAGGCCCGTCTCAAGGGTAGCCACGTTGAAAGCCAGCGGTCCAAACGTTTGGAAGTAGTCGTTGTAACAGGGTATGGAATATGGCGTGCCGCTCTGGACGCTCTTGCAGGCCAGCCCTCCATTGATGTTGTTTGTCGCGGCGATGTAATCGCTAAGGAAGTCCTGGTAGTAGCTGTAGCTGTATTCGCCGAGTTGATCGCCGGAAGCATAACTGTTGAGGAAATCATTTACGTGCGCGATGTCCACTCCGAATTTGATGAGGTGCGCGCCCTTGCTCCAACTGAATGTGTCGGCTCCCTCAAAGCGACGCTCGTCCGGGTAAGCCGGCCTTTGCAGGTAATACGGTGCGCCGATCGTCCATCCGCAGGCGAGGGTAGCTCCGGCGTTGCTAACTCCGCATCCGTTAATGTCGATCTGAGGGGAGAGTCCCGTAAGGGTGCTTACAGGCTCCCCAGCCCCCGCCGGGGTCGTATATTCGAACTCGAAATCGCGGCTAAATATGAACCGCATTTCGTTTGTCATCGTCGCGCCAAACGACGATGTCCAGCTCGCGATTCCCCGTTCGTCGTGGACGTAGTCGTTTCCGTTGCTGTCAATAGCTCGGGCCACAACGCTCCCCGTCTGCACTCCGAACGGAGACTTCCACCGCGTGCGTGTGAAGGATAGGGAGATCGTGTTCTTTTCGTTTGGTTTCCAGTCAATCTTCGGGAACCATATGGTTTGGTCGCCCGTGCGGGGCGAAGTCCCCGTCGTCGAATTGATCTCCGTCACAGCAGTATTGACGTCCGTCTGGATTTGCGATTGCGTGAGGCCGAGCGCCGTAAATCGGCAATATAAAATGTTCCCCACGTTGAAGGTCTTGCTGGCCGATGGTTGCGCAGCCGATCCGCTGAAACTCTCTGTTTGCGAGCAGGCAGGGGCGCCTGAAGCTGGGTTCGGTTGAACTGTGATCGAGGAAAAAAAGTTGTTGGGCGTAGTCGGAACATCTACCGCAGGAAAATTGTGCAGCTGATCGTCAAAATTGAAGTAATAGAACAGCTTGTCCTTCAAGATCCTGCCGCCAATATCTCCTCCAAACTGTTGCCGCTCGTCCACGGGTTTAATGGGAACGACCGAGTAAAGCCCCGTCGCCGGGTTGAGGACGGCTCCCGTCGCGAACGGAGCATATGCGCCGCCGAACGCGTTGTCGCGATTGAAGTAGAAGAGGCTACCGTGCATCTGGTTCGAGCCGCTCTTCGTGACGGCGTTCACCACGCCGCCCACCGCGCGCCCATACTCCGCGGAATAATTGTCCGTGGTGACTTGAAACTCCTGGATCGAATTGAGGCTGGTGGAATAGGCCATGCGCGTGCGACCCACTTCTTCAGCGAAAAAGGCTTCCGTATTCGCCGCGCCGTCCACCGTGTTGTTGTCGAAAATGTAGGAGACTCCCCGATAGCTGACGTCGCCAAACGTGCCGTCCGGAACCACTCCGGGCGTGGCCAGCACAAAGTTAGACCATCTCCGGGCATTGATCGGCAGGTTGCTGATCGCGGTCTGGTTCATGTTGGTTGCAAAGACCGCTTGCTCGGCATTGACGACCGGAGACTCGCTGGTCACGGTGAGGGTTTGAGTTTGGCCCGCCACGCCAAGCGTGACATCCAAGTTCGTGACCAGTCCCACTTCTACCACCACCCGAAGATTCGAAGCTGTCGCGAAATTCGTCGCGCTAATCTGCACATCGTACGCTCCGGGCTGCAAATTATCGATGAGGTAGCGGCCCGTCGAGTCGGTCTTGCCGCTGGACGTCGCACTCGTTGCCACCGACTCAGCCGTGAGGTTCGCCCCCGGAATCGCGGCGTGTTGCTGGTCGGTAATCGCCCCTCCAATCGCGCCAAAGACCTGGGATTGACCATGCGCCATCGCGCACATCGAGAGCAAAAGCACTGAAGCGGTGACGAACCGGGAAAAAAGACACTGCAATTTGGAATTCATTCGACGCCTCCATCTTTCTTGAGGAGAGCTTGGGCCGTGGAACACTTTTCGGCGCGGAAATCTCCCTGAAGCACAAATGGAAAAACGCTACCGCAAGACAGTGGGAACTGCCTTTTGGAATTCAAGATTCCTACCTCACCCCGAGAGACCGTAATCTAAAGCGAGCGCCCGCTCATTGTCAAGGAAGCCCGGGGCCGAAGCCCAAGGGCCTCCGGATGCGCTCCGTACCTGTCCCCCCCAAATCCTGCGCCGCCACCATTAATTTACTGTAACTCCCAGATTAATCTTCGTTTTCGACCACTGTGGAAATCCCCGCGCTCGCTCCAGCCCTCGTCTTGTCGAAGCTTACGGCCTGGGTTAGAGTAGCGAACTTCCACGCAGGGGAGATTCCGGTATGACTCCAGGCGGACAAGAGCACCTCAGGGTTCTGCTGAAGCGCAGCGCCATTCAGCGCCGCGTCCGGGACATGGGCCATCAGATTTCGCTGGACTATAAGGGCGAGCGCGTCCATCTAATCGGCGTACTCAAGGGCGCCTCGATCTTCCTCGCCGATTTGATTCGCCAGATTAGGGTCGAGGTCTCCGTGGATTTTATGGCTGTCTCCAGTTACGGCCAGGGCAAACAAAGCTCCGGGCAAGTGCGCCTCACCAAGGACCTCGACACCAGCATCGAAGGGCTTAACGTCATTCTTGTTGAGGACATTCTCGATACCGGGCTGACGCTGAGCTATCTCCAGCGCGTCTTGCAGCAGCGCAAACCGAAATCGCTCCGTATCGCCGCACTGCTCGATAAGCCCAGCCGCCGGATCAAAGAGGTCAAGTCCGATTACGTCGGCTTCGAGATTCCCAACGAATTTGTCGTTGGCTACGGACTGGACTACGCCGAGCGCTATCGCAATTTGAAAGACGTCTGCGTGCTCTCGCTGCCGCCCGCCTGAGTTTGGTTCACTTGACGGGTGCGGGCTCTACTTGGAGCCCGCCGACACAAAATGATGAGACCTGTCCTCACGGCCACGGATTTGGCAGGCGTCGCCGACGGCGGCGAGCTGACGATCGCTGTCGGAACGCTTGTCACGCCTCTCGCCCGCGATGAAGCCGCCCGCCGCGGGATCACGATTCGCGTCGCGGAATCTCCTGCCGCCGTTCGGCCGGAACATCATCCCATCGCCATCGGCTCCGACCACGGCGGCTACGAACTCAAGGAACATTTGAAGGCGCTATTGCGCGATTGGGGCTATCCCGTGGACGATCGCGGGACCGACAGCACCGCCGCCGTGGACTATCCCGATTTCGCCGAGTCCGTCGCCTGCGCCGTTGCCGGCGGAGAGGCTTGGCGCGGCATCATCATCGACAGCGCCGGAATCGGCAGCTCCATCGCCGCCAACAAGGTGCCCGGGGCTCGCGCGGCGCTATGCTATGATCGCGCTACGGCGCGAAACAGCCGCGAGCACAACGACGCCAACGTTCTTTCGCTCGGCGCGCGACTCATTTCGCCCGAGACTGCCCGCGAAATCGTGGCCGTTTGGCTCGAGACGCCCTTCGCCGGCGGCCGTCACCAGAAGCGCGTGGACAAGATTACCGGCATTGAGAAGCGTCACCGTAAGGACTGATCCGCTGCAGCGCGTCCCAAGGGAAGGGAATTGCTTCAGTTGGCAAGCGAATGGAAAAGGACGATCTAGAGCGCCTGGTTCACGTCGTCGCCGAGGAAATCCTTCGCTATCTCGGCCCCACGGGCGCGGCTCCGCTCACCGGCATCGAGTGCGACGACGTCATCTGCCCGGGCTGCGATCAGAACTGCGCCGAGAAATGTGCGCGCAAGACGCGCTGCGTCGTCGATGCCGGCGCTTGCCGTATTTCCGCCGGCCCTGCCGTGCAATCCGTCGATGCGGACATCGCGGCGCTGATCGACCACACGCTGCTTAAGCCCGAAGCTTCCCGCGACGACGTCACCAAACTTTGCAAAGAAGCCGCGCGATTCGGCTTCGCTTCCGTGTGCATCAATCCCTGGTACGTTTCGCTCGCGTCGGAAATTCTTCGCGGAACGCACGTGAAGGTTTGCACGGTGGTCGGTTTTCCGCTGGGCGCCACGCTACCTCAGGTGAAGATTTACGAGACCGAAGAAGCGATCAAGGCCGGCGCGCAGGAAATCGACATGGTGATCAATATCGGGGCGCTGAAATCCGGCCAGGACGACGTCGTTGAGCAGGACATTCGCGGCGTTGTCGAAGCCTCACACCGTGGCGGCGCCATCACCAAAGTCATTCTCGAAACTGCGCTGCTCGACATCGAAGAGAAAGTGCGCGGTTCGCTCGCCGCCAAACGCGCCGGCGCCGATTTCGTAAAAACCTCCACCGGCTTTTCCACGGCGGGCGCCACGGCCGAAGACGTAGCCCTCATGCGCGCGGTCGTCGGGGAAGATATGGGGGTAAAGGCGGCCGGCGGCGTGCGCAGTCTCGAAGATTTGAAGAAGATGGTTCGCGCGGGAGCCACGCGCATCGGCGCCAGCGCCAGCATCAAAATACTCGAACAGGCGAAGCACGATGCTCCTTCGGTCCCCACTGGGCATCACGCCGTACCGCCCGCCGCTAAGCCGGCGGACAAATTGGTGCCTGCCACTTCCTACTAGCTTCCCCGCGCGTCCGCCCGGCGGAAAATCATGAATCGTAAGCGGCAGGACAGGCATTCAGGCGTGGCTGTCCTCCTAAACCCCACGCGCCCTTTTCCAGCCCTCCTCCTCCTCCTGCTATACTGGAGGAAAATGGATCCTATCGAAACCAAACCGCGCCTCGATCTTCCGGCCGAGGTCCTGGCCACGCTTGCGGAAATCGGCGAGCAGATCAACGCCTCGCTTGATCTCGATGAGGTTCTGTCGCACACGGCCGAGCTCGTCCGCAAGATCATCGACTACGAGATTTTCAGCGTCCTTTTGCTCGACGAACAGACGCAATCACTGTTCCACCGTTTCGCCATCGGCTACAGCTTGGACACGGCCCGGTCCTGGCAGATCCCGCTCGGCCAGGGAATCACCGGCATCGCGGCAGCCACGGGCAAACCCATTCGGGTCGGCGACGTCCGCAACGATGCGCGTTACATCAATCTCATCGAATCCGTTCGTTCCGAGCTGGCGGTGCCGCTCGTGTACGAAGGCCGCTCCATCGGCGTGCTGGACATTCAGAGTTCGCAGCTGGATTACTTCACCCACGAACAGCAGAGCATCCTGGCGCTTCTTGGCGGACGTCTCGCCATCGCGATTGAGAACGCCCG
>Ga0209415_10001672_pt1 | contig 42187 bp, 38 predicted proteins | sample PeaSoiSIISIP2007_FD_187696 | JGI IMG/M metagenome (GOLD analysis project Ga0209415, IMG submission 187696) | Peat soil microbial communities from Weissenstadt, Germany - SII-SIP-2007 (SPAdes) (version 2) | ecosystem: Environmental > Terrestrial > Soil > Wetlands > Peat | place: Germany...
GAATTTCACGTATCGGCGCGGCGCGTTCGAACTGGGCTGGGTGTTGGCGTACTTCGCCTTCATGGCGCGCGACACGATGATGCGCAAGGGTATCTATGAGCGGGAGCGGGCGGCGCTCGACGCCTTCGTCAGCTATCCGGATATCCCAATGGCGCCGATCAAGCGCGACGCCTGCATGCATCTGCCGCTGCGCGATTGGGGCGAGCGGCTCAGGGCCGGAGCGCCGTACCTGGCCGAATATCTGGATCACGGAACGTTCGATTCGTACTGGAGCAAGCAGGACCTGCGGCCGAAATTCGGCGAGGTCGAGACGCCGATGCTGCACGTCGGGTCGTGGTATGACGTTTTTCAATACGACACGCTGACGATGTTCGCGGGGCTCCGCGCGAAGGCGCGGACCGAGCAGGCGCGTCGCGCGCAACATCTTGTTATGGGACCGTGGGCCCATCTGCTGCCCTACTCGATCCCGACTTCCAAGGGCACCGGCGAGATCGATTTCGGGCCGGAGGCGGCGATCGAGCTGCACGATCTGCAACTGCGCTGGTTCGACCATTTCATGAAGGGCGACGCCAACGGCGTGATGGACCAGGCGCCGGTGCGGCTGTTCGTGATGGGCGAGAATCGGTGGCGCAACGAAAACGAATGGCCGCTCGCGCGTACCCGCTATACCAAGGTTTATTTGCGGTGGCGGACGGGCCAACAGTCTCGGCGGCGACGGCCAACTCGCGATGATCGCGCCGGGCGAAGAACCGGCCGATCGCTACGTGTACGACCCGGATAATCCGGTGCCGACGCGCGGCGGCACGACGCTCGGAATTCGCTCGGGCGTGTACGATCAGACGGAAATCGAAAAGCGCAACGATGTACTGGTGTACACCGGCGAAGTGCTGCAAAACGATCTCGAAGTCACCGGCCCGGTGACGATGCGATTGTTCGCGGCGTCGTCGGCCCGCGACACCGATTTCACCGCCAAATTGATCGATCTTCGGCCCGACGGCTATGCGCAGAATATCGCTGGCGGAATCATGCGCGTGCGCTTTCGCGAGTCGCTCTCGGCGCCGACGTTGATTACCCCCGAGCAGGTGTACGCCTACGACATCGATCTGTGGGCGACGAGTCACGTATTCAAAGCGGGCCATCGGATGCGGCTGGAAGTGTCGTCGAGCAATTTCCCCATTTCGATCGGAATCCCAACACCGGCCATGAGTTTGGCGTCGATGCCGAAGTGATCGCGGCGCATCAGACGATTTTCCACGACAGCCGCTACCCGTCGCATCTGGTACTGCCGGTGATTCCCCGCTGACGGGGAATCACCGGAGGGCCAGATGAGGACAGGGAGCTGTTGAGGAACTCAAAACTGGGGTTTTTCCGAAACCTCTAAGAGGTTTCAGACTTCCAGTAGGGAAGATAGGGGCTTCGTTTTTTTCAGTGATCGACGAGCAGCCCAATAGTCTTGACCTGACTTTTCGGACTGCTCGCGATGCCCGGAGAGGCGGCTAACTCCTGCGAAGAACTGTATCGCTAAGGAAGCTCGCTGAGCCCAGTTGATAGCGTCGCCAGCCGCGGCTGTAGGGAGAGCAGATCGCCCCTAAAGCAAAAGGGCAGCCTGAAACCTCGTGAGGTTTCAGAAAAGCATAAAGTTTTGCGTTCTTAACAACTCTGTGCTGGGACACCGGCGTCGCCTCGCGAGGCTGGTGTCCCAGCCCCGCCGCGATTGCTAAAATGGTTTACCATGACGACGGCGTTGTCCCCCTTCGAGCGAGCCCTCGGGCGACGACGCTTCGCGATTGCACTCCTCGCTGTGGTCGTCGCGGTCATCGGGGGATGCACCGATAAGGGTGCCCCCAGCGGAGCGATGCCGCCGGTGCCGGTGCTGGCGGCGAAGGCGGTGAATCGCGACGTGCCGAACCAGCTCCACGAAATCGGCACGGTCGAGGCTTTCGAAGCGATCGCGATCAAGGCGCGGGTGGAGGGCAATCTGCGGGCCGTCAATTTCAAGGAAGGCGATTTCGTCACCAAGGGGCAACTGCTTTTTGTGATCGACCCGCGACCGTTTGCCGCTACGCTCGCGCAGGCCGAGGCCAACCTCGCGCGCGACCAAGCGAACGCGAATCAGGCGCGCGTCAACGAGAAGCGCTTCGCGTTCCTGCTCAAGGAAGAGGTCGGCTCGCGCCAGCAACATGACGACGCGTACGCGACCGCCGCGAGCCTGGAAGCGACCGTGGCGGCCGATCGTGCGGCGGTCGAGAGCGCGAAACTGAATCTGCAATACGCGGAGATTCGATCGCCTGTGGATGGACGAACCGGCAAGTTGCAGGCCCATCCGGGGGACCTGATCAAGGAGGACGCCGACACGCCGATCGTCACGATCGCCCAGGTGCAACCGATCTACGTGGACCTTTCGATTCCCGAAAAAGAGCTCGGGCAAGTCCGCCGCAGCATGGAAACCCATACGCTGGAAGTGGACGCGACGATTCCGGGCGACCCGCAACAGGCGCAGCACGGCGTGCTTTCGTTCGTCGATAATTCGGTGGATAAGACGACTGGAACGATCTCGCTCAAGGGCGTTTTTCAGAACGAGAACCGGCGGCTGTGGCCGGGGCAGTTCGTTAATGCGACGTTGACGCTCGCGGTGATCCGGAACGCGGTGCTGGTGCCGTCGCAGGCGATCCAGACCGGTCAGGAAGGCACTTTCGTGTACGTGGTGGGACGCGATATGAAGGTTGCGATGCGGCCGGTGGTCGCGGGCGCGGTGTTCGATACGGAAACGATTATCGAGCGCGGCGTCGAGGCGGGCGAGACGGTGGTGACCGACGGCCAGTTGCGACTGATGCCGGGGGCGGTCGTCAGACTCAAGAATGATCTCGGTAACGCGGGTGACGGCCCCCGCGTGACGCCATGAATCTAGCAGGAATTTTTATTCGCCGGCCGGTAATGACGACGCTGCTGTCGGTGTCGATCATCCTGTTTGGCCTGGCGGCGTATCGCGGGCTGCCGGTGAGCGATCTGCCGAATGTCGATTCGCCGACGATCGTGGTCTCGGCGTACCTGCCGGGCGCAAATCCCGACACGATGGCGTCGTCGGTGGCGACCCCGTTGGAGCGCGAGTTCTCGACGATTGCGGGGCTCGCGCAGATGACCTCGACCAACACGCAGGGGATCACGAGCGTCACGCTGGAATTCGAGCTGAACCGCAATATCGATGCGGCGGCGCAGGACGTCCAGTCGAAGATCGCCGCGGCCCAATCGCAATTGCCACAGGGGATGCCGTCGCCGCCGTCGTATCAAAAGGTGAACCCTGCCGACCGGGCGATCATGTACATGGGGCTGAGTTCGGCGACGCTGCCGCTGTCGCAGGTTGACGAGTACGCCGAGACCTACCTCGGCGAGCGCATCTCGATGATCAGCGGGGTGGCGCAGGTGCAGGTTTACGGCACGCAGAAGTATGCGGTGCGCGTACAGGTAGATCCGCAGGCGCTGGCGTCGCGGGGTATCGGGATCAACGAAGTTGCCGATGCGGTGGCGAACGCCAACGTCAATCTGCCGACCGGCACGCTCTACGGGGCGCATCAGGCGTTCACGGTTCAGGCCAACGGGCAGCTGTTCAACGCGGCGGCTTATCGTCCGTTGATCGTGGCGTATCGCAACGGATCGCCGGTGCGCCTGAGCGATATCGGCGACGCGATCGATAGCGTGCAGGACAACAAGGTCGCGGGCTGGGTGATGGGCAAGCGGGCGGTGGTGCTGGCGATCCAGCGGCAGCCGGGCACGAATACGGTCGAGGTGGTCGACAACATCAAAAAGCTGCTGCCGGCGTTTCGCGAGGCGCTGCCGGCGTCGGTCGAGATCTCGACGCTGTACGACCGTTCGGAAAGCATCCGCGCGTCGGTCAACGACGTGCAACGGACGCTGATGATTACCGTCTGCCTGGTGGTGATGGTGATCTTCCTGTTCCTGCGCAACCTGTCGGCGACGATCATCCCGAGCCTCGCGCTGCCGATGTCGATCATCGGGACGTTCGGCGCGATGGCGATACTGGGTTACAGCCTCGACAACCTTTCGCTGCTCGCGATTACGCTGTCGGTGGGCTTCGTGGTGGACGACGCGATCGTGATGCTCGAGAACGTCGTGCGGCACATGGAGATGGGCAAGGGTGTGATGGAAGCGGCGTTCGACGGGTCGAGCGAGATCGCGTTTACGATTCTGTCGATGACGTTTTCGCTCGCCGCGGTGTTTATCCCGGTGCTGTTCATGGGCGGCATCCTGGGACGGCTGCTGCACGAATTCGCGGTCACGATTGGCGCGGCGATCCTGGTCTCGGGCTTCGTGTCGTTGACCTTGACGCCGATGCTCTGCAGCCGCTTTCTGCGTCCGCCGTCGAGCGAGCGACATGGGCGTTTCTACGCGATAACGGAGCGCTGGTTCGACGGTCTGCTGGGCGGCTACGAGCGCAGTCTCGGCTGGGTCATGCAGCATCGGCGCGCCACGATGGTGGTGCTCGGTTTGCTGATCGCCGGCACCGCGTGGGGCTTTCATATAGTGCCGAAGGGTTTTTTGCCGACGGAAGACACCGGCCAGGTGCTGATGTTCACGCACGCCGCGCAGGGTATTTCGTACGACGCGATGGTGGCGAATCAAAAGGCGCTCAACGCGATGGTCGCCAGCGATCCGAACGTCATGACGTTCTTTTCGAGCGTAGGGGCGGGCGGACCCGGCGGATCGTTGAATTCGAGTATCCTGTTCGTGCACCTGTTGCCGCGGTCGCAGCGCAAGGAGGGCATCGACCAGATTATCAATCGGTGGCGGGGACAGTTCTCGTCGATTCCCGGCATGATGGTGTTCCTGCAGAATCCGCCGCCGATTCAGATCGGCGCGCATTTCACCAAGAGCACCTACCAGATGACGTTGCAGAGTCCGAGCACTGCGGACCTCTACAAGTATTCGACGATCCTCGAAGGCAAGCTGAGCGCGTTGCCCGATCTGCGCGGCGTCAACAGCGATCTCGAAATCAAGAATCCGCAAGTTAGCGTCGATATCGATCGCGACAAGGCGCATACGCTCGGGCTGACCGCGCAAGCGATCGAAGATGCGCTGTCGGACGCATATGGCTCGCGGCAAATTTCGACGATCTATGCGCCCAACAACGAGTACTGGGTGGAGCTTGAACTGAAGCCCGAGTTTCAGAACGATCCGGTCTCGCTGAACCTACTGTACGTGCGTTCGTCGACCGGACAATTGGTGCCGTTGAACACGGTCGCGAAGCTTACGCCGAGCTTAGGTCCACTCTCGGTTAACCATTCGGGGCAACTGCCGGCGGTCACGATATCGTTCGACGTGGCGCCCGGTGTATCGCTCGGCAAGGCGCTGGCGGAAGTGAGAACTATCGCCGACAACACCTTGCCGTCGGCGGTGACCGCGCAGTATTCCGGCGCGGCGCAGGCCTTCCAGAATTCGATGGGGAATCTCGGGATGCTGCTGGTGATGGCGATCCTCGTCATCTACATGGTGCTCGGAATTCTCTACGAGAGCTTCATCCATCCGATCACGATTCTTTCCGGATTGCCGGCGGCGGGATTCGGCGCGCTGGTCACGCTGATGGTGTTTGGGATGGAGCTCGACCTGCTCGCCTTCGTCGGCATCATCATGCTGGTCGGCCTGGTCAAGAAAAACGCCATCATGATGATCGACTTCGCACTCGACGCGCAGCGCACCGAGGGCAAGAACGCGGCGGAGGCGATCTTCGAGGGCTGCATCGTGCGCTTTCGGCCTATCATGATGACGACGATGGCGGCCTTCATGGGTACGCTGCCAATCGCGATTGGTTTCGGGGTGGGCGCCGACGCGCGCCGTCCGCTGGGTGCGGCGGTGGTCGGGGGCCTGGTCTTTTCGCAATTGCTGACGCTCTACATCACGCCGGTCGTTTACACCTACATGGATTCATTTCAGGAGCGCGTAAAGGCGCGATTGAGCCGCAAGGCAACGACGATCGCGCAGGCGCCACCGGTCGTCGCTCCGGCGCCGCCGCCCGAATCGCCACGTCGTCGCGCCGCATCGTAATGCATCCGGCCGCCGTTTCGTTGAGGAGCAGCGCGTCGGCGTTGTGAGGCGCGGATGTAATCCGGGCGACATAGAAGTGACGCACGATCCTAATCGCGCCAACCCTTCCTTGAGCGCGCGGGTAGCGGTAAGATTGAGCGTAGGGTTTGTTGCAGCGGATGGAACGCCTGCCTGGGCGTCAACGGTTGAATCGCTTGTCGCGCGAGAAAGATCACCTCAAAGTTCAAGCTGTCGGCGAACAGCCGCGAGTCGTAGTGGATTTCGATCTGCTGCGCCGATTGGGCGGGCGCAATTTCCGTGATCTCGGCGGCCATCCGACGATCGATGGACGGCGCGTGCGCACCGGCAAAATCTATCGATCGGCGCATCTCGCGAACGTTCCCGACGAACATCCCTTGCGGGACCTCACGCTGCGCACGCTGATTACACTGCAGAGCCGGCTCGAAGTGCGCCATCTCGGACCGCCGATACCGGAATTTCTGGAATCCGGGGTGCGCTGGGAGCATATACCGATTGGCGATCCGTGGTTTCGCGAAGACGGCTTCCACAAAATCGACACGCAGCCCGGCCATGAGCATCTGGTGATACTGACCGAGTTCCTTGCGGACTGGCAGTCATTTTTCAAGATCCTCGCCGAGCGCGAGGTCTATCCCCTGCTCTTCCATTGCTCGGCCGGACGCGATCGCACGGGCGTCGGTGCCGCTATGCTGCTGCAAATGCTCGGCGTTTCGCGCCGGCGCATTCTCGAAGATTTTCTGGTGAGCAACATCACCTTTCCACAGATGCCGCTAAAGGAAACTCAGCTCGAACCGATTTTTGCTTTGATCGACGATCACGGTGGAATCGAAGGCTTCATGCACGACATCCTGATGCTCGATCACACTGATATCGAAGCGATTCGAGAAGACCTGCTCGAAGACGCGAGCAACTAGCGTCCGCAATCTCGCATTCGGTTCGATCGGAGAATCGTCAGGCGGGGGTGTAGCCGTCCCGGAGCAGGGATTTCGCGATGATCATCCGCTGCACTTCGCTGGTGCCCTCGCCGATTTCGGTGAGCTTCGCGTCGCGCATGTAGCGTTCCACTGGAAACTCCTTGACGTAGCCGTAGCCACCAAAAATCTGGACTGCTTTGGTGGTCGTCCACATCGCGGTTTCCGAGGCGTAGAGTTTTGCCATTGAGGCTTCCCGCGCGAAGGGTTGGCCACGGTCCTTGAGCGCGGCGGCGCGCAGCATCAGCATCCACGAGGCTTCGATGCGCGTCGCCATGTCGGCGAACATCCACTGGATAGCCTGGAAGTCGGCGATCGCCTTGCCGAACTGACGACGTTCCTTGGCGTAGGCGATAGCATCTTCCATCGCTCCGCGCGCGATACCGATGGCGAAACCCGCGATCCCGATGCGTCCGCTTTCGAGCACCTTGAGCGTTTGCTGGTAGCCCATCCCGACTTCGCCGATGAGGTTGCGCGCGGGCACCGTCACGTTGTCGAAGACGACTTCGGCGGTGTCGGAGGAGTGCAGTCCGAGCTTTTCGATCTTGCGGCCGTTGCTGAGGCCGGGGGTGCCGCGATCAACGATGAAGGCCGAGACGCCCGAGCGTCCGGCGACGCCGTCGGTCACCGCCATCACGACATAAACGTCGGCGACACCGCCGTTGGTGATGAACATCTTGGCGCCGTCGATGCGGTAACCGTCGCCAGTCCGAACCGCCTTGGTGCGCATCGCAGCGGCGTCAGAACCGGAGCCGGGTTCGGTCAGGCACCAGGCGCCGATTTTCTTGGCGGCGAGCATATCGGGGAGGTACTGCGCGCGTTGCGCGTCCGACGCGAACATCCCGATATGGCCGGAAGCGAGCGACATGTGCGCCGCACATGAGAGGCCGACGCCGGCGTCGTAGCGCGAGATGCCTTCGACCACGAGCACCTGCGAGAGTGTGTCGGCGCCGCCGCCGCCATATTTCTCGGGGAAGGCCACGCCGAGAAAACCCAACTCGCCCAACTGTTCGACGACGTGGCGCGGGAAGATGTCATCCTTGTCCCACGCCGAGGAATGCGGCTTGATCTCGCGCTCGGCGAAATCGGCGAGGGTATCGCGAATCTGCCGCTGCTCGTCGCTCAGGTCGAAATTCATCGGTGATTACTCAGTCGCGCGGCTGCACGTTTTCGCGCACCCACTTCACGATGTCTTCGGTCGAAGCCCCCGGCGTGAAGACCTGCCGGACGCCGAGCGTCTTGAGCTTGGCCGAGTCCTCGTCGGGGATGATACCGCCGCCGAAAACCGCGACGTCGCCGGCGCCGCGCTCGGTCAGCAAGCGAATGACCTCGGGAAAGAGCGTCATGTGAGCGCCCGACAGGATGCTGAGGCCGACCGCATCAACGTCTTCCTGCACGGCCGCTTCGGCGATCATCTCGGGTGTCTGATGCAGTCCCGTGTAAATCACTTCGAAGCCGCCGTCGCGGAGTGCGCGCGCAATAATCTTCGCGCCGCGATCGTGCCCGTCGAGGCCCGGCTTCGCCACCAGAATGCGTAGTCTCTTTTCTGCCACCTGCTAAATCCAGCCTGGGTCTTTGTACACGCCGAATTCGGCGCGATAGATGTCGCTGATCTCACCGACGGTCGCGTCATGGCGCACCGCTTCGCAAATTGCTTCCATCAGGTTTTCGCCCGAGCGGCAGGCCTCGGCGACGCGCTTGAGCGCCTCTTTGAGCGCCGTCGAATTGCGCTCGCGCTTCATCTTGCGCACGCGCTGGATCTGCCGCTCTTCCATCAGCGGATCGATCTTAAGCACTTCGATCGGAATTTCCTCGGGGATCGAATACTTGTTCACGCCGACGACGGTCTTGATGTTCTGTTCGAGCTGGCGCTGGTAGAGGAATGCGGACTCGGCGATTTCGCGCTGCGGATAGCCGACCTCGATCGCCTTAAGCATCCCGCCCATCTCATCGATCTTGTTGATGTAAACCATCGCCTCGCGCTCCATCCGATCGGTCAGCGCCTCGACCGCATAACTGCCGCCGAGCGGATCGATGGTGTTGGTGACGCCGGTTTCCTCGGCGATGATCTGCTGGGTTCGCAGCGCAACCATAACGGCCTGTTCGGTCGGCAGCGCGAGCGTCTCGTCCATCGAATTGGTATGCAGCGATTGCACCCCGCCAAGGACTCCGGCGAGAGCCTGAATTGCGACACGGACGATATTGTTCATCGGCTGCTGCGCGGTGAGCGATACGCCGGCGGTCTGCGCATGCGTGCGCAACATCATCGAGCGCGGATTCTTTGCGCCGAAACGCTCCTTGAGGAAGCGCGCCCACATCCGGCGACCCGCGCGCAGCTTGGCGATCTCTTCGAGAAAATCGCTATGCAGATCCCAGAAGAAGGACAAACGCGGCGCGAAGTCATCGACATCGATACCGCGATCGACGGCGTCCTGCACGTAGCAGAGGCCGTCGGCGATGGTGAAGGCGAGCTCCTGCACCGCATTCGAGCCGGCCTCGCGAATGTGGTAGCCGGAGATTGATACGGGATGGAAGCGCGGCGCCTTCTTCGCGCAGAACTCGACCATGTCGGTGACGATGCGCAGCGACGGCGCGGGCGGGCAAATCCATTCCTTCTGCGCGGTGAACTCCTTGAGCATGTCGTTCTGAATCGTGCCGCTGACCTGCTCCCAGGGCACGCCGGTGCGCTCGGCCTGCACGAGGTACATCGCGAGCAGCGCAGAGGCCGAGCAGTTCACCGTCATCGAGGTGGAGACCTTGCCCATCGGAATCTTATCGAACAAGCGCGCCACGTCGTGGATGGAAGTGACGTTGACGCCCTCGCGACCGACCTCGCCCATCGAGCGTTCGTGGTCGGCGTCGTAGCCCATCAGGGTCGGCATATCGAAGGCGGTCGAAAGGCCGTCCTGACCCTGCTTAAGCAGAAAGTGGAAGCGTTCGTTGGTGTCCTCGGCAAGGCCGAAGCCGGCGAACTGGCGCATCGTCCACAGCCGTCCGCGGTACATCGATTCGTAAACGCCGCGCGTGTACGGATACTCGCCGGGATGGCCGAGCGACGAATCGTAGTCGCCGGTCACGTCCGACGGCGTGTACAGCGGCTCGACTTCCATGTCCGACAGCGTCGAGAAGCGGACGGGCCGCTCGCTGCCGCGCTTGTAAACTTTTTCCAGCCATTCCTGCTTCGTGGTCACAGCGGTTTCCTCATCGGTTCATCAGCACCTGGCTGGAAATCACCAGCCGCTGGATTTCCGAGGTGCCTTCGTAAATTTCCGTAATCTTGGCGTCGCGGAAGTACCGCTCCACCTTGAACTCCTTGGTGTAACCGTAGCCGCCGTGGATTTGCACGGCTTCGATGGCAGCCTTCATCGCGGTCTCGGCGGCAAACAGCTTCGCCATCGCGGACTGCTTGGTGTACGGCTTACCCGCGTCCTTGAGCGACGCCGCCTGCAGCGCGAGCAGTCGCGCCGCGTCGATCTCGACCGCCATGTCGGCGAGCTTCCATTGAATCGCCTGATTGCTCGCGATGGGACGGCCGAAGGCTTGACGCTCCTGCGAATACTTGAGCGACGCCTCGAGCGACGCGCGCGCGATTCCGATCGCCTGCGCGGCAATTCCGATGCGCCCGCCGTCGAGCGTCTTCATCGCAACCTTGAAGCCCTCGCCCTCGTTGGTCAGCAGATTTTCGCGCGGCACACGCAAATCCGAGAACGCGAGTTGCGCGCTATGGGAGCCGTTGATTCCCATCTTGTCCTCGATCCGCGTGACCGCGAATCCAGGCGTTGACGTCTCGACGATAAACGCGCTGATACCATGGTTGCCCTTGTCCGCGTCGGTCATCGCAAACACAATCGCGATACCGGCCTCGGGTCCATTGGTGATGAAGTTCTTGGTGCCGTTGATGATGTAGCTGTCGCCGTCGTGCACCGCACGAGTCTTCTGCCCGGCGGCGTCTGAACCGGCTTGCGGTTCGGTCAGGGCGAAACATCCAAGCCATTCGCCGGTCGCCATCCTGGGGAGGAAACGGCGCTTCTGCTCCTCGGTACCGGTGCCGAGGATCGGCCACGAGCCGAGCGACGAATGGGCCGAGACGATTACGCCGGTCGAGGCGCATTCGACGGACAGCTCTTCGACCACGAGCATGTACGAAACGTTGTCGAGGCCCGCGCCGCCGTACTCCTCCGGGATGAACACGCCGAGCATCCCGAGCGTGCCCAATTCGGCGACGGCGGCGGTGGGAAATTGATGCGTTCGATCAATTTCGACGCCAACCCGTTCGAGCCGCTCACGGGCGAAGCGACGCGCGGTATCGCGGGCGCCGCGTTGTGCTTCGGTAAGTTCGAGTTCCATCATGCCTGCCGGTAGCCTTGCCGCTCGCGAACGTGCCGCAAGCGCAATATCATTTGTATCTCAGCCGCTTTCCCACGTCGATAAGAACACACTACCGGAGCCGAAGGCGAAGCGAGCGAACGAGTCTGCGAGGCGCGCAAAATAGCGGATCTGTGTTAATCGGTCATACGCGCGCGACAGGGCGTACTATTTGTGCTGCCACTTCGCTTCGCGCTTCTCCAGAAACGCCTTCATTCCTTCGCTCTTGTCGGCGCTGCCGAACAAACTGCCGAAAGTGTTCTGCTCGAAGCGCAGGCCCGCGTCTTCCTCCATCGTGGCAGCGGCGCGCAAGGCAGCCTTGGCCTGGCGCAGCGCGAAGCCCGACTTCGAGGCGATCTTCTCGGCCAGCTTGCGCGTCTCGGCCATCAACTGATCCGGCGCGACGACCTTGTTGACGAGGCCCCATTCGTAGCCGCTCTTGGCGTCGAACATGTCGCCGGTCATGATCAGTTCGCGCGCGCGCGAATGGCCGATCCGATGTGGCAAACGCTGCGTACCGCCAAAGCCCGGGATGATACCGAGATTTATTTCCGGCTGTCCGAAGCGCGCCTTTTCACTTGCGATGATCAAGTCGCAGGCCAATGCCAATTCGAGGCCGCCGCCGAGCGCGAAGCCGTTGACCGCCGCAATCACCGGTATCGGCAATTCCTCGAACGTGTGCATCACGCGATGCCCCAGGCGGGTGAACTCGAGTCCCTCGACGGTCTGCATATCGGCCATCGCGGCGATGTCGGCGCCGGCGACGAAGGCGCGATCGCCCGCGCCAGTCACGATCAACACACGCACCGACGCGTCGTGGCGCACGTCACGAAGTACCCGCGTGATCTCCTCGAGCACCGCGCGATTCAACGCGTTGAGCGCCTTGGGCCGGTTGACGGTAATCGTTGCGATCGCACCCTTCTCAAAAATCAGGTCTTCCAAGTTTTCCTCCTGCACTTCCACGCGGGCGCTCGGCGTTCGCCGCTAGTTTTCGACTATCTCCCGGGCCAGACCGTCAACAAGGGCGAAGAGCTCTTTGCTCTCGCGCTCGGGCACTTTGAACTCCTTGAGTGCGCGCTCAACATGATCCATCGCGATCTTCCAGTCGCTCGCGCTGATCCCCAGACCCGCGTGTGAAATTTTCATGTCCTTGCCCAGATAAAACGCCGGGCCCCCCGTCGCAGCACACAGGTAGTCAAGGGTGAGCTGGCGGTTACGCCTGCGCGAATCCAGATTCATCGCCGCCGCAAAGCGTGCCATCTGCGGCTCTGACGCGAGCGTTTGTAGGAACTCATCCACGATCGCGGCGATCGCATCGTAGCCGCCCAGCCGCGCGTACAGCGTTTTCCCCGATTCGGAATTGGTGCTCATCGCCACATATCTCCTTGCTTCTCGAAATCCTATAACTCCCGCTTCGGCCGCAATCAAAGCGGATGCACTTCAAAGCTTCGCGACCGGTTGCGCGAGCTTTTCGCGCACCATCCAGATGCGATCGCCGCCCCAGAAGATTTCGCCGTCGATCACGAAGGTCGGTACGCCAAAGACGCCTGCTTCCTCGGCCTCGTGCGTGATGCGCTCGAGCTCGCGTCGGCCCTCGCCTTCGGCGAAATCGAAGAACGCAGCGGTCTCGGCGCCACTCTCCTCGAGCACGCGGCGGACGACCTCGCGATCCTCGATATCGAGTTCGCGCTTCCAGAAACGCTCGAAGGTGAGATCATTATATTTGCGGAAGACGCCGCGCCGCTGCGCATAGATCATCCCGATCGATGCGAGCGACGTATCGAACAGCTTTTGCGGGCCGCGCACGGTCAGGCCGCGGCGATTCGCCAGCCGGCGCGCATCCATGTAGCTGTAACGTACGCGGCGCCACTGATGGTCATTGCGGCCTTCGACGGTGCCAAGAAAGTCCGGAATGTAGAGATTGAGCGGGAGCCATCGAAACGCCAGGCCGAACTCGCGCTCGAGATCATAAACCGGATCTTTTGCGAGATACGCGTAGGGACTCTTGTAATCGATATAAAAGCGCAGGTCTTTCGCTGCCATCCGCCGAGCTTACGAAGCAGAGGAGGTGGTTGCAATCGCTAGCCGCCTCTCCGAGTCTCTCTAATACTCGGGTTTGAAGTCGAAGTGGTGGATCGCCTCGATGAAGCGGATGGTGCGGGTCTTCGAGCGCATCACGACGCTGTTAGTCATCGCGCCGCCCGAGAAAAAGCGCACGCCGTGAAGATAATCGCCGGTGGTCACGCCCGTCGCCGCGAACATCACGTCTTCGCCCGCAAGTTCCTCGAGCAGGAATTTGCGCCGCAGATCGAAAATCCCGGCCGCCAGGCATTCCTCTGATTCCTGTTCGTTGCGCGGCGCAAAGCGGCATTGCATCTCGCCGCCAGCCGAGCGAATAGCAGCCGCCGCCAGCACGCCCTGATGCGCCCCGCCGACCCCGATTAGTAAGTCAACTTCGCTCTCGGGACGTGTGGTTGCGATTCCGGCGGAGAGATCGCCCGCGGTAAGCAGCTTGATTCCCGCGCCCGAGCGGCGCACCTCGGCGATCAACTTTTCATGGCGCGGACGATCGAGGATCGCCACGCGCAAGTCCTCGACGTAAACCTTCTTGGCCTCGGCCAGCGCCTTCAGATTATCGGACGGCGACTTGTCGAGATCGATCACGCCGCGACCGATCGGACCGCACGCCATCTTGTCCATGTAGGTATCGGGGCAGCGCAGAATCTTGCCGCGTTCGGCGAGCGCGACGCACGAAAGCGCGTTGGGACCGCCGGTCGCGCAAATCAGCGAACCTTCGAGGCCGTCGAGCGCAACGTCAACCTCGGGGCCGGAACCGGTGCCGACGATTTCGCCCGCATAGAGCAGGTCGGTCGCGCCTTGAGCGCCCTCGCCCACCACGATTTTGCCGTCCATCGCGATCGAGTTGAGCGTATTGCGCATCGCTTCCGCCGCAACCCGGTCGGCCATCTGTTCGTCGCCCTTGCCGATAAAACGGGCGGCCGCGAGTGCCGCGGCCTCAGTCGCGCGAACCACTTCGAGGGCAAGATTTCGCTCCATCGCGGCGTTCCTTTCTGATATTCGATCGGTCCGTTCCGGACCTCTCAGGTTACGAGTGAAGACGGATCAATTGGACAATAGTTCCTTGCCGAACAGTGATTCGATCAATCGATATCCCTGGTTCAGTACCAGGCCGGTGCGACCGCCTTCCGCCTCGGTGTAGCGGCGCGAGGCATCGCCCGTGACGGCGGATTTTCCGCCCTTGAGCATAGCGAACGGCACCGCCTCATTCGAGTGCGTTTTAAGGATCGAAGGCGTCGCGTGGTCGGGCATCAGCAGCAGCGCCCATTCGCCGAACATCGGCAGCTCGGCGAGGAGCGGCCTGAGAATGAGTTCGTCGATTCGCTCGATCGCCTCGACCTTGTAATCGGATCGACCCATGTGGCCGGCCTCATCGGGCGCCTCGATATGCAGCAAGAGGAAGTCGCGCCGCTTGAGCGAATCGAGGCCATAGCGGGCCTTCGCCGCATAGTCGGTATCGAGAAATCCGGTCGCCCCGGGGACCGTAATCACGTTAAGGTCGGCGAGGCGGCCGAGGCCGTTGACCAGGTCCACCGCCGAGATGACCGACCCTTCGACGCCGAAGCGATCCCTGAGCGTCGGCACTGCCGGACGCCGTCCCTGTCCCCAGAACCACACCGCCGTGGCTGCGGTTTTGCCGGCGGCAAGGCGCGCCTGGTTCACGGGATGTTCGCGCAAAATATCGCCCGCGCGCTGCATCAGATTGGATAGGCGATCGGCACCCTCACCCTGCGGCAGATGCGGCTCGATCGGTTTACCGGTGATGTCGTGCGGCGGCGTGAGGTTCGTGCCGGTAAGGCCGTTGCGCCAGACCATCAGATGGCGGTAGCTGACGCCGTTGAAGTATTCGATGCCGTCGCCCGCCAGTTCGCGCCGGAGGTCATCGACGATGCGGGCCGCTTCCTCGCTCGTGATGTGCCCGGAGGCGAAGTCGTCCATGATCATCGTGCCGCCATCGCCGGGTTTCAGCGAAACCAGATTCATGCGAAAGACGACATCGTCGGGAGCGAGCGCGATCCCCTGGCTCGCCGCTTCGATCGGCGCACGACCGGTGTGATAGCGCGCGGGGTCGTAACCGAGCATCGTCATCGTGCCGACGTCGCTGCCGGGCGGCATGCCCGCGGGAATCGTCGCGACCAGGCCCAACTCGCCTCGTGACGCGATCAGGTCCATGTTGGGCTTACGCGCGGCTTCGAGCGGAGTCTTGCCGCCGAGTTCGTCGCAGGGCCAATCCGCCATGCCGTCGCCGTGGATGATGACGTATTTCAAAGTTTAACCTCCACTTGAGGATTTTCACGACCCGGTGACCGGGCACGAATCGCCAACGCCCCATTGGCGCGTTCAGTTGTCGAGAATTTTGAGGACCTTCGCGATGTCGGGCTCGACCACGATCGTATTGCTCAGATTCTTCATCGCCGTATCGGGATCCTTGAGGCCGTGACCGGTGAGCGTACAAACCGCGACCGATCCGGGTTTGAGACCGCCGCTCGCGCTGAATTTGAGCAACCCGGCGACCGAGGCTGCGGAGGCCGGCTCCGCGAAAACGCCGTGTGCCGCGATTAACCGATAGGCGGTGAGAATTTCCGGATCGGTGACCATGTCGATGATGCCGCCCGACTCGTCGCGGGCGCTGGTCGCGCTGGTCCAGCTCGCCGGATTGCCGATTTTGATCGCGGTGGCGACCGTATGGGGGTCATCGATCGGATGGCCGACGACGATCGGCGCGGACTCGGCGGCCTGGTAGCCCATCATCTTCGGCAATCGCTGTGACAGCCCGACCGACTTGTATTCACGATAGCCTGCCCAGTACGCGGTGATATTGCCGGCGTTGCCGACCGGCAGAAAATGATGCGTCGGGGCCTCGCCGAGTTGATCGCAGATTTCAAAGGCAGCCGTTTTCTGGCCTGCGATGCGATCCGGATTCACGCTATTAACGAGACGGATACGCAGCGGATCGCGCTCGGCCACATCGCGCACGACCTTCAAGCAAATGTCGAAGTTGCCGATAACCTCGACCACGCGCGCACCGTGCATCAGGCTTTGCGATAGCTTGCCCAGCGCGACCGCGCCCTTGGGAATCAAAACGTATGCTTGAAGTCCGGCGCGACCCGCATAGGCGGCGGCCGATGCCGAAGTGTTGCCGGTCGAAGCGCAAATCACGGCGCGGACACCCTCGCCGAGCGCCTTGCTCATCGCGACCGTCATCCCGCGATCCTTGAAAGAGCCGGTCGGGTTGGCGCCTTCAAACTTCAAGTACACCTTTATATTACGACCAACGCGATCGGCCAAATCCGGACTCTCGATCAGCGGTGTATTGCCCTCGTTGAGAGTCACGACCGGTGTCTTGTCGGTGACCGGCAGGAAGCGCCGGTAGTGCTCGATAAGCCCAGGCCATCGAGTAAGCCGCGCTCCCGCCGCCATCCCAGCCTTGGTGCTTTCAGCCATCGCGGTTACAGATGCTCCTCGATCCGGATGAAAACCGGCGGCCCCTCGACCATCTTGAGCCGTCCGATCGCCCCGAGCGCGCGCTTCAGATTCTTCTCGCGCGCCTCGTGGGTGCGCATGATTACCGGCACGGTGGTCTCGACTCCACGCCCCTTTTGAATCACCGACACGATCGAAATCCCGTTGCGCCCGAGCACCGACGCAATTGCGCCGAGCACGCCCGGCTTATCGCGCGCGTTGAAGCGCAGATAGTACTCGCATATCACGTCGTCCATCGGCTTGACACGCGCGCGCTTGAGATGCGCCACCGGGTAGCCGAGCGCGTGCGCCCCGCCGTGCGATCCCGCCAGCCGATGGCGCGCAATCTCTAGAATGTCCGCCATCACGGCGGTCGCGGTCGGCATCTGGCCGGCGCCCTGGCCAAAATACATGCTCGATCCCAGCGCCTCGCCGTGGATGTAGATCGCATTGAAAGCGCCGGCGACACCGGCCAGCAAATGGCGGGTCGCGATCATGGTCGGATGCACGCGCGCCTCGATCGCGCCGTTGTCGTCCTTGGCGATCGCGAGCAGCTTGATCGTGTAGCCCAGTTCGCGTGCGTAATCGATATCGGCGCGCGTAATCCCAGTGATGCCTTCGGTATGCACCTGCTGCGGTTCCAGCAGCACACCGAAGGCCAGCGTGACCAACAGACAGAGCTTGTGCGCGGCGTCGTGACCGCCGATATCGAGACTCGGGTCGGTCTCGGCCAGACCGTCGCGCTGCGCCTGTTTGAGCGCGTCGGCGAACTCCGCCCCGCTCTCGGTCATCATGCTGAGGATCGAATTGCAGGTGCCGTTGACGATGCCGTAAACCGCGCGCTGACGGTCGCCCGCGAGCGCCTCGCGCAGAGTGCGGATGATCGGCACGCCACCGCCGACGCTCGCCTCGAAGCCGATCGCTAGACCCGCCTTACCGGCGGCGCGAAAGATTTCGGCGCCGTGCGCGGCGAGCAGCGCCTTGTTCGCGGTGACGACATCCTTGCCGGCGGCGAGCGCTTGCAAAATCAGACTGCGCGCAGGTTCGTGGCCACCGAACAATTCGGCGACGATATCGATATCCGCGCGACCTATCAGAGCGGCGGCGTCGCGCGTGATGAGTTTGGCGTCGATGCCAAGCGCGGGAATCGGTTTGAGGCTGCGATCGGCAATGCCCGACAATTCGAGCGGCACGCCGAGCTTACGCTCGAACATCGCGGCGTTGGTGCGCAACAGTCGAACGACGCCCTCGCCCACCGTGCCGCAGCCGAGCAGGGCCAGCCGGATGGGTTTCAAGCAATCACCGTGAAGGGCCCGCCGCTACGTCGCTCGCGAAGCGATTAGGAACCCGCGCCAGCGGCTCGCTTGGGTAGCGAGGGTAATTCAGCGTGAGTGAGCGCGTGCCGAATCCCGCGAATTGCCTGGCGCGAGCGATGTTCGTTTTCGATTAGCGCGAAGCGGACGAAGCCGTCGCCGTCGGCGCCGAAGCCAATGCCGGGAGAAACCGCGACCTTGGCGTCGCGCAGCAGGAACTTAGCGAAATCGAGCGAACCCATCTCGCGAAACGGCTCCGGAATCGGCGCCCACACAAACATCGTGGCCTTGGGCTTTTCGATCGGCCAGCCGGCGCGATGGAGTCCTTCGACCAGGACGTTGCGCCGCTGACGATACGACTCGACTATCTGGGTCACGCATTCCTGCGGCCCGTTTAGCGCCGCGATCGCCGCCACTTGAACCGGCGCGAACATGCCGTAATCGAAGTAGGACTTGAGCCGTCCGAGCGCCGCGATCATCTCGCGATTGCCGACCGCAAAGCCGACGCGCCATCCAGGCATATTGTAGCTCTTCGAGAGCGTGAAGAATTCCACAGCAACGTCGCGCGCACCGGGCACTTCCATGATCGACGGAGCGCGGTAGCCATCGAAACAGAGGTCGGCATAAGCGAAATCGTGGACGACGAGGATTTCGTTCTCGCGCGCGAAATCGACAATCCGCTGCATGAACGCAAGGTTGACGATCGCGGTAGTCGGATTATGCGGGAAGTTGATGATGAGCAGCTTCGGACGCGGCCAGCAGCGGCTGACGACGCTCAACATCTCGTCGAAGAATTCCTCGCCGTTGCGGATCGGCACGCCCTGCACTTGCGCCCCTGCAATCACACAGCCGTACTGATGGATCGGGTAAGTTGGTGTTGGCGCGAGGACGACATCGCCCTGATCGAGCATCGCGAGCGCAAGATGCGCGATACCTTCCTTGGAACCGATCGTGACGATCGCCTCGGAGTCGGGATCGAATTCGACGCCGTAACGGCGCTTGTACCAATCGCAAATCGCGAGCCGGAGCTTATAGACGCCGCGCGAAACCGAGTAGCGATGGTTGGCGTTCTTCGAGGCGGCTTCGATCAGTTTGGCGACGATATGCGGCGGCGTCGCCTCGTCGGGGTTGCCCATCCCGAAATCGATAATATCCTCGCCGGCGCGCCGCGCTTGCAGACACAGTTCGCCAATCGCGTTGAATACGTAAGGCGGTAGCCGTTTAATCCGCGGAAAATCCATGGTCCTCGCCAACCCATCCCCAACCCGTGCACCGGGCGCCGATTGAAACATTAAATTTAAACCACGCGACGCTCAACCGCCAGCCCCCAACCGCCTAAAGCCTCGAATAACGGCTCGTCGTTGCTAAGCCCAACCTCGACTATCACTTTATTTCGCGGCGCCGGCGATAGTGGCGGCGAGGGCGCGCGGACGGATCAGCCAATAGCACGGCATCGCGGCGAGAAAGATCACCGCGCAGACCTTCCACGTCGCCGGGATACCGGCGACGTCCGCATAGGCGCCGACCGACAGCAGCCCGGTGGCCGCACCCATCGTCGCGAAGGTGCTGTTGAACGACAGCAGCGTCGCGCGATCATCGGATGCGATTTGCTCATTGAACCAACTCTGCATCATCGGCATCATCGCGCCGATCAGGATATTCATCAGGAAGAAGAGCGCGACCACCACGTCCGGCCACCGGGCAGTAGCGCCACCGGCAAAGAAAACCAGGCTCGCAGCGGCGATCAGAATGATCAGGCGCGTCGAGCGGGCCGCCTCGTCCATCCGCATTCGCATCACGATTTCCGCGCCGGCCAATCGGCCAATCGTCAGCAGGCAGTACACCCACCCCACTACCCAGATGCCGAGGCCGTAGCTGTCGTTGACGTATTGCGGCCATTCGAGCCAATACGGCGCCGACGCGGCGAAAAAGATTCCGTTCGCAAGACTGAGCATCAGGATGGTGCGGCTGCGAAAGCCGCGACGGAATCCTTTGACGACGCGCTCGATGACCTGCGCCGGAATTTTCGCAAACTCGACGTGTGCTCGCTTGCCCGCGCGCTCGCGCATTAGCGACGCCCCGACGATTGCGCTGATGCCATAGCCGGCCGCGCTCATCAGCCACGGCCACGCGATGTTCACGTCGGCGACGTAAGTGCCGATCAGCGCCGAGATCATGAAGCCGACGTTCATCAACTGCGAGATGCGCGAGAACAGGCGATCCTTCATACCCGCGAAGCCCGCCTCGTCGAGCGCATCGACACCCCACGCGTCGATCGCGCCGTTGCAAAAGGTCGTGCCGATACCGTCGATCCATTCGGCGATGAGAAACACCGGGTACGCGTGGGCGAAAAAATAAATCATGAACGCGGTCACGCGGATCAGGCATCCGAGCACGAATGAGCGCCGGCGTCCGAGTGCGTCGGCAAATGCGCCCGTTGGCACGTCGGTCAGGAAGGTAACGGCGAAATAGGTCGCGAGCACGCTGTTCATCTCGAACTGATTGAGCCCGCGCGCGCGCAAAAACAGCGGATACACGCCGAACAGAAATCCGTTGGCGAGCGAATACACGCTCCACACGGTGTAATAGCGGCGCATGATGTGGCCGACCGAGGGCGCCGGTAATGCGGCCGTGGAGACGCTACCCTCCGCGAGATGCTCGGTGCCTGTTCTCTGTGTGCCCGCCATGGTTTACACTTTCACTTCGCGATTCATTGCGATTTGGTCTCTGCTCAAACGCATCGCGCAAAACCGCCTTGGCATCCCCGGCAACATCCCCCTATGCGAACGCCTCACCGGAGGATGCGGTCGCGCCGACTCCCGCACAGCCGCCGGCCGAGCGGCTAGGGATCGTCGTCCGCGCCTACCGCTTCGCGAGCGTCATCACACTGGCGCTGCGGATTTACCTTCCGTACAAAGCGATCCAGTTATGGTCGCGCTTGACCAAAGACGGTCGCAAGGAAGCGCGCTATCGCCGCCAGGATCGGCATGCCGCGCGCGCCCTCTATCGCGCGTCGATTCGGCTCGAGGGACTGTTGATCAAGGCGAGCCAGTTTATCGCAACCCGCGCCGATATTCTGCCCAACGAATGGGTCTCGACGCTGGCCGGATTGCATGATCGCGTACCCCCGCGTCCCTTCGAAACAATTCGCGCGCAAATCGAGCATGAGCTGGGACGTCCGCTCGAAGCCATCTTTGCCGAGTTCAGCCCGGTTCCGATTGCGGCTGCATCGCTCGCCCAGGTCCACGCCGCGCGCACAATTGACGGCCGTCGATGCGCGGTGAAGGTACAGTATCCGCGCATCGAAGCAATTGTGAATGCCGATTTGCGCAACCTCGAATTCACGCTGCGACTGCTCGCATGGGTCGAGCCTGACTTCGACTTTCGCGTGATCGCTCGCGAAATTCTCAAGTACATCCCGATGGAGCTCGACTTCGTCAACGAGGCGCGCAACAGCGAGATTATCGCCGCCAACTTCGCCCAGCGCCGCGACGTCGTAATTCCGCACATCTATCGTGAGTTGACGACTCGGCGTGTTCTCACGATGGAGTTGGTCGACGGCATCAGAGTGACCGACCTCGACGCCCTCGAGCAGGCAGGGATCGATAAGCACGAGGTGGCGCAAAAGCTCATCGAGATATTTACCCAGCAGATTTTGCGCGACGGTTTTTTCCACGCCGATCCGCATCCAGGGAATATTCTCGTGCAGCCCGGACCGCGCATCGTGCTGCTCGATTTCGGCCTCGCCAAGGATTTTCCGCCGGCCTTCCGCGACGCGATGGTCCGCCTCACGTTTGCCATCCTGAGTACGAATCGCGACGCTATTATTAGCGCCTTTCACGACCTCGGCTTTCGCACGCGCGACGGCTCGCCCGAGACCCTGCTGATGCTCGCGAACGTCTTTTTGGGTAACAGCGTCAAACGCAACCGGGCGTATGCCGATCGCGAACTGATCGAGGAATTCTCCGACGAGTTGCCGCGCACCCTGCGGGCAAATCCGATCGTCGAAGTGCCCGCCGACGTCCTGCTGGTCAACCGCGTGATGGGCTTGATGAGCGGTCTCGGCAAGACGCTCGATTCTCAGGTGAACCTGTTTACCACCCTGATGCCGTACACCGAGGCATTGATGGCCGCGCAAGTGGCCCCGACTCTAGCTGATAAGGCGACTGGAAATTCGCCCGACGACTTCGCCGACGATTAGATGACTTCGCCGACGATTAGACGATTAGTGGCTGGCGGTTCGCGTGCGACGCTCGACACCTGAGTACTTTCCCGGGACCGTTCCGTTTCGCGCTGTTAATATCCTGACCCTTCGCACTGGCATGCTCCGACGCCGTGGCATAGCTTCACTAGCCGTGGCCGAAATCGGGGAAATCGAAAAAGTTGCATTGCGCGCAGCGCGCGCCGCCGGTCGGGTACATCTCAAATGGCTGAGCCGCACGAGTGTCACGCGAAAAAGTAACGCGATCGATCTCGTGACGGAGGCTGACCAGGAATCCGAAGCCGCCGTAATCGACATCCTGCAACGCAGCTTTCCCGCCCATGCGGTGCTGGCCGAGGAGAGCGGCGCCAACGAACACACCAGCGAGCATCGATGGATAATCGATCCGCTCGACGGTACCACCAACTTCGCTCACGGCTTTCCGCAATTCTGCGTATCGATCGCCTATGAACGACGCGGCCGCGTGCAGGTCGCAGTCGTGCTTGACGCCTTCAAAAAGGAATGTTTCGTCTCGCAGCGCGGGCGCGGCACCGCGCTCAATGGCAGGTCGGTCCACGTCAGCCGCATCCCGACCCTCGACCTGTCGCTGCTCGCGACCGGCTTCCCATACGACCGCCGCGAACGCCGCCGCTATTATCTCGCGTTCTGGGAGGCCTTCATGATGCGCACCCAGGGCGTGCGGCGCACCGGTTCTGCCGCCCTCGATCTCGCCTATATCGCCTGCGGGCGGGTGGACGGTTTCTGGGAGTTCGGCCTCAAGCAATGGGACGTCGCCGCAGGCGCCCTGATGGTCGAAGAGGCGGGTGGTCACGTCAGCAACATGGACGGCTCGCGTCTCGATATCGCCGCGGCCAATATCGTCGCGAGCAATGGCCGGCTGCATCAGCGGATGATCGAAACGCTCACCTACGCGCGCCCCGAGGCCGATCGCCGGCACGCGCAGATGTTGCGCGAGGGCGATTCCGCGCACGGCGCTGTCCCGCAACCATAGCTGAACCCCGAACCGCGCGTCGACGCAACTGGACGCCGCGCTGATTCTCATGCCGCGACGCGATCGTACGACCTCGTGCGCCTGGGCACTGAACGTAAATCCATCGCGCAAAAGATTTGCGGTTGCATTAGGTCCATCAATGGTGTCAGTTTCACGATGAAACTGATGGCGCCGTTCGCGCCCGCATTCCCGAAGGAGTAAATCGATGTTGAAGTTGTTTGGAGCCAATCCGTCCCCGTTCGTCCGCAAGGTGAAGGTCGTCCTCGCCGAAAAGAATCTGCAGTTCGAGCAGGAACAAACCTCGCCTTTTCCGCCGACCGCGGAATTCAGGAAAATCAGCCCGCTCGGGCGCATCCCCGCGTTTCAGGACGGCGACAAGACGCTGGCGGATTCGTCGATCATCTCGGCGTATCTCGAGCGCACCCATCCGCAACCCGCGCTTTATCCATCGGACCCCTACGAGTACGCCCGTGCGCTATGGTTCGAGGAATACGGTGACGGCGGTCTTGCGCCGATTATCGGCGCCAAAATGTTCTTCAACAAAATCGTCGGGCCCGCCCTGATGAAGCTGAAGTTCGACGAGGCGCTGTTTCGCAAGGCCGAGCAGGAAGAACTGCCACCGATGTTCAGCTACCTCGAAGGCGAACTGAAGGGCGATTTTCTGGTGGGTAACAGCCTGACGATCGGCGATATCAGTATCGGATCGCAGTTCGTCAACCTGCTCCTGGCCGGCGTGAGTCCCGACGCGGCCAAATGGCCGAAGCTCGCGGCTTACCTCGGTCGGATTCATTCGCGGCCCTCGTTCAAGCCGCTGATAGAAGGCGACAAGAAGATGTTCGGGATCAAATAGATTCCCGATCGGCGAGCGACAGCGGCCTCCCGAGAATGTATCGGGAGGCCGCTTTTTTGACGACATCGGCCGCGTTGGACAGTTCGCGACCGACGGTAATAAAATCGCGACCGAAGCAAAAGTCGATGCGCGACTGCATAGCGGCGCGCAAATCCTTGAGGGAGGCATTCGATCATGGCGAAATACACCTTCGTAGTTCTCACCAATCCCACAGCCGGGAAGGAAGCCGAATACAACGAGTGGTACAACAAGCAGCACATTCCCGACGTTCTTAACGTGCCGGGTTTCGTTGCCGCGCAGCGCTTCCGCCTCGCCGACGCGCAGATGGGCGACAACAATCCGCATCGTTACCTGGCGTTGTACGAGATCGAGACCAACGACCTTGCCGCCGCGCTCAAGGATTTGCAGTCGCGCGCCGGCAGCAACGACATGATCATGAGCGACGCGCTCGACATGAAGACCATTGGCACTCATCTTTTCACGCCGGTCGCCGAGAAAGTGCAGGCGAAAGACGTTTTGCGTCCGCGCCGCGCCGCTTGACGATTTGAGACTGACTCTGGATTTCGCCGGACGTGGTTAATCGCCACGTCCGGTTTTCTTTTTCCGCACAGTTCTGTTGCGATGCGCGATTCGCGGATTTCTGGTAGCCGTATTTACCATCATGAGTTCGACAAGAATTTCTGCAATCCGTGCCCGCGAGATCATCGATTCGCGCGGCAATCCGACGATCGAGGTCGATGTGCGCCTGGGCGACGTCATTCTCGGCCGCGCCGCGGTGCCCTCGGGCGCTTCGACCGGCGTCCATGAGGCGCTCGAATTACGCGACGGCGATCCCAAACGCTTCGGCGGCAAGGGCGTGCTCAAGGCGGTCGCCAACGTCAACGGCCCGATCGCGCAGGCGCTGGTCGGCTTCGACGCGGCCAATCAGTCCGCGCTCGACCAGGCGCTGATCGATCTCGACGGCACGGAGAACAAATCGAATCTCGGCGCCAACGCGATGCTCGGCGCATCGCTCGCGTCCGCACACGCGGCGGCGGCGGCGAACGGGCTTCCGCTCTATCGCTATTTGAACGCCGACGCGCATCTGCTGCCGGTGCCGATGATGAACGTCATCAACGGCGGCAGTCACGCCGACTCCAGCGTCGATATGCAGGAGTTCATGATCGTGCCGCACGGCGCGCCCACTATTGCCGAGGCGCTGCGCATGGGCGCGGAGGTCTTTCACGCGCTCGCGGCGGTGCTCAAGCAGCATGGACAATCGACCAACGTCGGCGACGAGGGCGGCTTCGCGCCGAACTTGCGCAGTAATGAGGAACCGATCGAGGTGATTCTCGAAGCGGTCGTGCGTGCCGGCTATAAGGCTGGCGCCCAAGTCTCGATCGCACTCGACCCAGCGAGTAGCGAGTTCTATGAGGATGGCGCGTATGTCTTTTCCCGATCGGACAAGCGCAAACGCAGTTCCGCGGAGATGGTCGCTTTCTATGCGCGCCTGATCGATTTGTATCCAATCGTGTCGATCGAGGACGGACTCGCCGAAGACGATTGGGCCGGATGGAAACTGCTGACGCGCGAACTCGGATCAAAGATTCAGCTCGTCGGCGATGATCTCTTCGTGACGAATCCAAAGCGGCTCGCGCGCGGTATCGCGGAAGGCGTCGGCAATTCGATCCTGATAAAGGTCAACCAAATCGGCACGCTTACCGAGACGCTCAAAGCGATCGAAGTCGCGCGCGCCGCCGGTTACACCTCGGTCATTTCGCATCGATCGGGAGAGACTGAAGACACCACGATTGCAGATTTGGCGGTCGCTACTGGCGCGGGCCAGATCAAGACCGGCTCGATGAGCCGCGGCGAACGGACCGCCAAGTACAACCGCTTGATTCGCATCGCGGAGGAGTTGGGTTCAGCCGCGGTCTATCCCGGCGCGAGCGTGTTCAAAGCGCGTGCGGGAGCATCGCGATGAGCCGTCCTCCCGTTGCCGCCCTGATAATCTTCGACGGTTGGGGTCTGCGCGAGGCGCGCGAGTCCAACGCGATACTCAACGCGCGCACGCCTGTGATGAATCGCCTGTGGGCGACGTCGGCGCATACGGAGGTTGAGGCTTCGGGCGAAGCGGTCGGCCTCGCGCCCGGCGTCATGGGTAATTCCGAAGTTGGTCATCTGACGATCGGTGCCGGCCGCGTCATCTATCAGGACGTGATGCGCATCGCGAAAGCGATCGAAACCGGGGCCTTCTTCCGCAACGAGGTCTTGCTCGCCGCGATTCGCGCGGCCGCCCGCGACCGCCGCACGCTTCATCTGTGGGGCTTGCTCTCCGATGGCAGCGTCCATAGCCACATCGATCACCTGATCGCGCTCCTCGAACTCGCCGCGCGCGAAGAAGTCGAAAGCATCGCCGTTCATGCCGTGCTCGACGGTCGCGACAAGCCGCCGCGATCCGCCCTGCCCTTCATCGATCAGGTCGAGAGCAAGCTCAAGAAGTTGAGACGCGGGAGGATCGCGACGGTCACTGGCCGCTACTTCGCGATGGATCGCGACAAGCGCTGGGACCGTGTCGAGCGGGCGTGGCGTGCATTCGTGCTGGCCGAGGGTAACGCGGCGCCAAGCGCGCGCGCCGCCGTCGAATCGTCGTACGCCAGCGGAAAGGGCGATGAGTTCGTCGAACCGACAATTGTTGACGCGCCGCATCCGATGGCCGACGGCGACCAGGTTATCTGTTACAACTTCCGCGCCGATCGCGCGCGCGAATTGACTACTGCGTTGACGCAAGCGGACTTCACCGGGTTTGCGCGTCCGCGCATTCCCAGGATCGGTTATGTCTGCATGACCGAGTACGAGCGATCGTTGAATCTTCCGCTGGCCTTCGGACCCGAGGACGTGCGCGACACGCTTGCCGAAGTGCTCGCGCGCGCCGGTATCCGCAACCTTCGCATAGCAGAAACCGAGAAGTATGCGCACGTCACTTACTTCCTTAATGGCGGCGCCGAGCAGCCCTTCGCGCTCGAGGAACGCGTGCTGATTCCGTCATCGAAGGTTGCAACCTACGATCTCGAACCGGAGATGCAGGCGGTCGCGATCGCGAAGCGCGCCGCCGAGGAAATTGCCGGCGGCCGTTTCGGCGTGGTCGTAATGAACTTCGCGAACCCCGACATGGTGGGCCATACCGGCAACATGGATGCGACGGTCAAGGCGGTCGAGACTTCCGATGTTGCGCTCGGCATCGTGATCGATGCGCTTACACATGTCGGCGGCGTCGCGCTGATCACCGCCGATCATGGCAATGCCGAGTTCATGGCCGATCCCGCAACCGGGCAACCTCATACGGCGCACACCACCAATCCAGTGCCGCTGATCCTCTACGACCCATCATTCAAAGGAAGTATGAGAGATCACGGAACGCTCGCCGATGTGGCGCCGACGCTGATCGCGATGCTCGAACTTGAGCAGCCGCCCGAGATGAGCGGCCACGACCTGCGCCTCCCCCCGAAATGAAGCTTTGCACGTTTGACGCATCTATCGCTGGAGTAGTCATTAGCGGCATTACTCAGTTTTGAAGATGGCCGCTCTGGCGCATTAGTCAATCGTACCGAATAGCTACTCGGGCGAATAGCTACTCGCATCGAATAGTCACTTGCCACGAATAGTCACTCGCGGTGGGACCGCTGGTCTGGTCTCAAGGCGGCCCTAGCGAAGAAAAAGCGAACGGCCAAACTTTTTTTCATTGAGGAGGAAAGTTTTCACCCTTGCGCGGGGTCCCTCCAACGACCATGCGATTGAAAAAAGACGCGCCTATGCAGCGGTGACGCGCCGCGCGGTGCGCTCAGCTCCGGGCAGCCGTCAGAGGTTCATCGAAATCGCTTTCGAAGCGGGGTTCGGCTTGGCCGGCGACTTCGCGCGGACATCGCCCGAGCAGCCATAAAGCCACGGCCTTCCGCGGGGCTCTCCGAGGGTCGCGCTGAGGCTGGCGCGGAGCGGTTAGACTTCGAGGAGGGCGCGGGTTTCCTCCGGGGTGGCGACTTCGTGGCCCATCGCGCGAATCACGCCGGCGGCGCGCTCGGCCAATTGCGCATTGATTGGCTGGCCTTCGCGCGCGTACTGGTAATCCTCCAGGCCGATGCGCACGTGTCCGCCCAGGCTCACGATGAGCGGCACCAGCGGCAGATTGTCGCCGCCGAGCGTCGCCGCAAACCAGTTGGCGCGCACGCCCTTGATCATATCGAGGTAGGCTTCGAGGCTTTTGAGCGTGGGCGGCAAGCCGAACGGCAATTCCGGGCCGCCGAGGTAGAACTTCAGGATCAAGGGCTCTGTCAGCACGCCTTCTTCGAGGAAGATCAGCGCCGCGCGCAAGAAGCTCGGGTCGAAGATCTGCAACGTCGGGCGCAGCCCGAGCTCTCGCGACTTTTCGAGAAAGTAGCGAATCGTCGCATACGAGTTGCAATAAATCATATCCTCGTTGCGCACGCGCCGCGCGGCTGTGTCGTAAGAGACGAGATTCACCGATCCCATGTCGCCGGCGCCGAGGTCCGGCTTGGTCGCGGGGTCCTTCGACAGTTCGACGAAGTGGCTGAAGCGCTTTGCGGGGTCGTCGTCGAGCGGAAAGGTCGGCCATAGGAGCGCCTTGCATCCGGCGCGCGCCCGCCGATAGACGTCGGCATAGTACGGCACGTCGTGCACCCATTTGCCGTTTTGCGGATCGCGCACGTGGAAATGAATTATCGCGGCGCCCGCGCGGCAAGTGGCGATGGCGTCTTGGGCGATCTCCTCGGTGCTGTAGGGGATGTGCGGATTGAGTTTCTTCATCGCGTTGCCGTTGATGGCCGCTTCGATCATCACTTTCGCCATGCTCAATCTCCTTGGGCTACCAGCGGACGACTTGTTCGTAGATCTTCGGTAACTGGCGCGGCAACGACATGATGTCGTCGATTACGAGATAACGGGAGGGTGCGCACATCTGCCGCAGGTAGTCATGGCCGGTGCGATCAACCGTGATGCAAAACGGCAACACTCCGGCGAGCTCCAGTTCCTTTAGCGCAACCATCGTGTCCTGGATGCCATAGGCGTTCGACCGGCGGTCGTGTCCGTAGTCGAAGTCCTGCGGAAACCCGTCGCTCAACAGGATGGCGTGGCGCGAACGCGACGAAACATCTTTGAACTTTTCGCGGATGTGTCGAATAGCAGCACCCATTCGGGTCGAGCGCTTGGGCTCGATCGCGCCGACCCGGGCTTTGACCTCGTCGGAAAGCTCATTGTCGAATTCCTTGATGACGTAAAACTCGACGTTGTCGCGCCCGTGTCCGGAAAAACCCATGATCGCGTAGGAGTCGCCGATCTCCTCGAGCGCCTGCGCCATGATCACCAGCGCTTCCTTATTGACGTCGATGATTCGACGCGGGCGCTGGGAGGCCTGCGGACGACGCTGCCACGCCTTCATCCAGTCGTCACTGTTATCGTCGTCATTCTCGGAATATTTCTTGGTCTCGCGATGAATCGGCTCGTCGGTGGACGCCGACATGTCCAGCAGGAACAACGTCGCGACGTCGCGTGCTTCCTTCTTGCGCGCCTTGTAAACACGGCCGTCGGGGATTTCGCCCATGCGGCGGGCGACGCGGGCTTCGATGGTGCGGTCAACGTCGATCTCGTCGCCGTCTTCGAGTCCGCGCACCATGCGATACGACGCCGGCCGAATTTTCTGGAAGTGACGGCGCACCTGCGGCAGCACCTCGGAATAGCGCTCGAGGGTTTGCGTGAAGAAATCGCCGTTGTCGCCGTCGAGCAAAATCTCGCGCAGCCGACACCAGTTGCGCCGGTAGTCTGACGCCACGTAATCCCACTCGTCGTAGGCGTAATAGGAATCCATGCTGCGGTTGCGTCCGAGGATCAGGCGCCCGGCGCCGGGTAGGGTGCCGATCTCGCCGAGCTGTTCGCGCATCTGTTCGAGTTCCTGCGAGTCCTTGCCGAACAGTTGCGTGAGGTACATGCCCTCGCCCTCGGCGTGGCCGGGACCTTGCGACGGTTTGAGCTGCGCGCCGGCTTCGAGCAGTTTGCGGATTTGCTCCGGCGTCAGCGGGCGTCCGCCCTTGCCGCGCGATTTGGAGCCCGCCGAATCCATCGTAATCTGCTGGTCGGTCTCGCCGTCGTCGCCGTCGCCCTCGCCGTCCCCGACGCCATCGCCGGGTTGTCCCGGGCCGCGCATCTGGCCGAGCAGGTCTTCACGCATGTCGCTGGCGCGGCCGGAAAGATCGCCCTCGCCAGCAGCGCGCGCCGCGGCCATGAGTTCCTGCAACCATTTAAAGAGCGCGCGGGTTTGCGAGGCGCTCTGCGTGACGGTCGCGCCGGGCTCCCGGAGGGGTGCGAAGAACGATTCCGCGCGCTGAATAAATCCTCCAGCCGGATCGTCTTCGCCCAAGGTGACATCCAGCGCAGCCTTGACCAGTAACGTGCTGAGCGCTTCGGGACGCAGCGTTTCGGACAGCGCCGCGTGCATCCGCGCGACGCGCGAGGTGAGTCCGCGATATCGCCGGCAGAGTTCCGCGTCGATGCGCGCCGATTCGCACAACCGCATCAGCGCGCCCGCCAGCGCTGGATCGTCGAACGATGAGACGTAGCCGTCGATCGCTTCGACGCCACACTCGGACCGCTCCTCGAAGCCCGGGATCGCCGCCAGCTCGAAGTCGAACGTCCCGAACTCGTGGCGGCCTGCCAAATGCGCCGCGGTCAGGACGAAGTAATCGTGGGCCATCTCGACGCTACCGATTCCGGCGACGCTCTCCGGCAGGTAGATCATTTCGCCGCCAATCAGCGGGTAATGAAACGGCAGGGTCGCGCCCGAGTTGGGCAAGGAGTCGATGCGAAATTCGAGCGGATAAATCATCCGCATGAACTTCGTCAGCATCCCCTTGACGCGGTACAGGGCATAGTCGTCGTGCGGCGAAACTTTGGTAGCCATTGGGGTCATTGTGGCAAATCGCGAGGCCGCAGCGCAATTTGATTCGGCGGGGGCGGCTGACGCGAATCCGGCTTGACTCTAACGAAGGCGGCTGACTTAACTGAAAGGATACCCATGCGCATCAACAGCTTCCCCTATCGCCGGCCGTCGCCTTTCGCTCCCCTTCTTGCCGTGATGTTTGCGCTCGTCGCCGCGGCGCGCGCGGACGCCGGCATCACCGATAACGTCAAGTACGCGAAGCTCGCCAACGGCCTGCAGGTGATCGTGCTGGAGAATCATAAGGCACCGGTCGCGACTTTCAACGTTTTCTATAGGGTGGGGTCGCGCAACGAACACTTCGGCAAGACCGGCATCTCACATCTATGCGAGCATCTGATGTTCCGCGGCACCAAGAAATACGGGCCCGAGGAATACTCCAACATCATCCAGATTAACGGCGGCGACGATAACGCCTTCACCACGAACGACTACACGGACTACTTCGTGGTCATCAACCGCGACCACCTGGATGTCCCGATTTCGCTTGAAGCCGACCGAATGGCGAATTTTGCGCCTAAGGGTTTCGACTCGGAAAAAGCAGTGGTGATGGAAGAGCGGCGCATGCGCACCGAAGACAGCCCCGAGGAAGCACTGCAGGAGATGATTCAGGCGGCGGCCTTCGTGGCGCATCCGTATCATTGGCCGGTGATCGGATGGATGCACGATATCGAGGGTCTCACGCTGAAGGACGCGCTCGATTACCATGCGATTTACTATTCGCCGCAAAACGCGATCATCGTGGCGGTGGGCGATTTCGACGGCAACAAGGTGATGACGGAAGTCAGCGATGCGTTCAGTTCGATCAAGAACGTGGACAAGCCACTGCCAGTGAGTGAAATCGAGCCGCCGCAGGACGGTGAGCGTCGCGTCATCCTGCGTCACGCCGCCAATCTGCCGGCTTTCGGCGAGGCTTATCATGTGACGAATTACCGCGACGTTTCCGATGGCTTCGCGCTCGAGGTAGCGAGTGAGATTCTTTCCGCCGGCAAGAGCGCGCGCCTATACAAGGACCTGGTGGTCGATAAGCAATCGGTGGTGGATGTCGGAGCCGAGTACGACATGACGACATTCGATCCGGACCTCTTCTGGGTGTCGGCGCAGATGCGTCCCGGCATCAAGACCGAGGACGTGATGGCTGAAATCGACAAGCAGATCGCGGCTTTGCGCGACACACCTGTCGGCGACCGGGAATTACAGTTGGCCAAGAACCAGGAACAAGCGGTCTTCGTTTTCGGACAGGACTCGATCTTTCGCGAAGCCGAGATGCTAGGGACATACCAGATGCTCGGCGATTACCGCATGGTCGATGACTACCTTAAGGGGATCGATAAGGTCACGGCAGCCGACATCCAACGCGTTGCGAAGAAGTACCTGGTCGATAGCAATCGCACGGTTGGCGTACTGGTACCGACCGGCGTATTGCGGCATGAGATGGGGGGTGGCGGCGGTGGCGCGGTCCATCATAGGGCGGAAGGTAGTATCGATGACCTAGAGGCGGCGGAGGTGAGTCGATGATCTCGATGCTACCGCCGACCTCCCCGAGTCGTCATCGCTACTTTGTCTTCGCGAGCCTCCTTACGATCCTACTGGCGTCGGCTACACCGCGTGCGTGGGCGCTGGAAATCAAGCGAATGCAACTAAGCAACGGAGCCGTTCTACTGGTTTCCGAACAGCATCAATTGCCGATGGTCACCACGGCGATCGCCTTCGATGCCGGATCGCGGCGCGATCCCGTCGGCAAGGAGGGCCTCGCAGCGCTCACCGCGGAATCGCTGACGGAAGGAAGCAAGTCGCTCAGTGCGGCCGAGTTCAATGAAAAAGTGGACTTCATGGGCAGTTCGGTGGGAATCGGAGCGAGCCGCGATTTCGCGACGGCGACCTTCACCTCGCTCACGAAATACCGCGAGGTGACGTTGCACATGCTCGCACAACTGCTCCAGGAGCCAGGACTGCGCGATGCCGACATCCTGCGCAAACAGGCCGAGCAGATAGCCGCGATCAAATCCGCAGAGGAAGAGCCGAGCTATACGGCTAACGTTGCGTTCACGAAGATGTTGTTTGGGTACACCCCCTATGGGCATCCGACCAGCGGCTCCACGGATGCGGTGTCGAAGCTCAGGCCCGACGACATCCGCGAGTTCTATCATCAGCACTACAAGCTCGGCGGCGCGATCATCGCGGTCGCCGGTGACGTCACCGCTGAAGAGATCAAGGGCGCGCTGGAAAAAGAACTAAGCGGACTGCAAGGCACCGTCGCGCCGCAGACCGCACCGAGCGCGCCGGTCGTGCCACCGGGCATCCACACCCAGATTATCGATCGCAACGTCGCGCAAGCGAATTTGTTTATCGGCTCCGGCGGCATCTCGCGCTCCGATCCGAATTACTACAAGCTCCAGGTGATGAACTACATATTGGGCGGCGGCGGCTTCGCCTCGCATTTGATGAAGGTAGTGCGGAGCAAGGCCGGACTGGCCTATTCGATTGGCAGCGTATTCCAGGCCGGAAAATTTCCCGGTGCTTTTGTCGTCGTACTGGAGACCAAGAACGCGAGTGCTAACGAGGCCATCAAGCTGATTCTCGAGCAGTTGCGTGAAATCCAGCAAAAACCGGTCAGCGACACCGAACTGACGGATGCCAAGCGATATCTGATCGGTAGCTTTCCGCTGAAACTCGATCGCCAGAGCGAAATCGTCAGTTTCATGCTCGAGACCGAGATTTATGGGCTGGGACTGGACTACGCCGATCGTTATCCGAAGATCATACAGGCGATTTCGGCAGCAGATGTGCAGGCGGTCGCGCAAAAATACCTGCATCCCGAGGCGCTGGACCTGGTGGCCGTCGCGAACCAGGCCGACGCCAAGATAGCAGTCGCGAGCGGCGAACCGCAGAAGCAGGCATCCGCGGCGAACCATTGAACTGAAAGCGATATCGCACGTTCGATTTTATCGGCGTTAGCGGTATAGTCATTTCAGGGCAAATGGCTATTGAGGTAGCTATTCGACAAGACGGACCGTAGGAGGATCGAATGAGTAATGAGAACTGGCGCATCGAGGGCGATTACTTCGAGTCCTGCAACTGCGAATTGCTCTGCCCCTGCCTGCTCTCGCACGCGCAGGCGCGCCCGACCGAGGGTCATTGCGACGTGGTGCTAGCTATCCGCGTCAAGCAAGGCAATTACGGCAAGGTCGATATTTCGGGGCTGAACGCGGTGCAGGCGATGATGACGCCGGGACCGATGGCCAAGGGCAATGGCACGCTTGCGGTGTACGTTGACGGCCGCGCCAACGAGGCCCAGCGGGCCGCGCTCGAAGCGATTTTCACCGGCGTCGCGGGCGGTCCACCGTCGCTATTCGGGCCGATGATCGCGACGCGGCTGCCGACCAAGACGGCGCAAATCGATTTCAAGTCGGACGGCAAGACGTGGCAGCTTTCGATTCCGGGAATCACCGATGTCACGGTCGAAGGCGTCGCGGGCGCGGGCAATCAGAACGTATGGCTCGACAATGTCGGACATCCATTTTCGCAGCGACTGGCCGCCGCCAAAGCCACGACGAGCCATTACAAGGACCACGCGCTGGCCTTCGAGAACTCGGGGCGCAACGGACATTTCTCGGCGATCAAGTGGTCCAACGGATGAGCCGGTCGCCACGACGATCCAGACAGACACACTGAGCGCGTCGTCACCGCACGCAAGCGTAACCGCACCGGCGCTGCCGATCGGCGAACGCATCCTGTTGTGGGGCGGCCTCGGCGCGCTGACCGCGCTCGCGTGGCTCTATCTCGTCCGCATGCCGATGTCGCCGCAGGATCTCGGCGGCCTCGGTGCGCGGATGCTCTCCGCGCTTCCTTCGCGATGGGCCGATTGGCCACTGACGTTCTTGATGTGGGCGGTGATGATGGTCGCGATGATGGTGCCGAGCGCGAGCCCGATGGTGATGGCCTATGCGCGTATCGCGAGCGCTCGCGGCGCCCGTCCCGCCGTGCGAGTGTGGTCCTTCGTCGCCGGCTACATCGCGATGTGGACGCTCTTCAGCGTTGTAGCCACCGCGTCGCAAATCGCACTTCAGCAGCTTGCGTTGGCGACACCATTAGTCGGCGCGATAATCCTAGCTGTCGCTGGCATCTACCAATTGACTCCGCTCAAGCAGGCCTGCCTCGGCCGCTGCCAGTCATCGATTGGATTTCTCATGACCCATTGGCGCGACGGTGCGAGTGGCCCATTCCGAATGGGCCTTCAACACGGCGCATTCTGCGTCGGTTGCTGCTGGATGTTGATGGCATTGCTGTTCGTCGTCGGGGTGATGAATCTCGCCTGGGTCGCCGCGATCAGCGCGTTCGTCCTGCTCGAGAAATCGACGCGTTGGGGCAATGCTATCTCGAAAGTTTCCGGCGTCGCGCTGATAGCAGGCGCGATCGCGATCGCATTCGTGCGATGAGTTCTTTGTCAGCCCTGTTCACGATCGGCCATTCGACACACCCAATTGAGACATTCATCGGGCTGTTGAGCGCACATCAGATCGAGTTGCTGATCGATGTGAGATCGTATCCGTCGTCGCGCCGCTGGCCGCAGTTCAACCAGGTCGAACTTCAACGATCGCTCGAAGGCGCGGGAGTCGCGTATCGATGGGCGAAGGCGCTCGGCGGACGGCGCAGTTCGAAACGCACCGATTCGCCGCACAGCGCATGGGAGCATCCCGCTTTTCGCGCGTATGCCGACTATACCGAGACGGCTGAATTTGCCGGTGGCCTGGCGGAGTTGACGCAGGCAGCGCTTGAAGTTCGCGCCGTAATCATGTGCTCGGAGGGCCTTTGGTGGCGATGCCATCGGCGCATCATCTCCGACCACCTGACGGTGCGCGGATGGGAGGTGTCGCACGTGATGCCGGACGGCAAGCTCGCGTTGCACGCGTTGCCGGATTTCGCGACCGTTGATGCTGAGCGAATCGTTTACGATGGCGGACAGCAATCGCTCAAGTTGAAGTGAACGATGCGATCCTATCGATCTGACATTCGTTTACGATCGCGGATAGCGAATCCTCAAGTTGAAGTGCAAATTTAGGTGAAGGATGCGATGGCGCCCGGCAGTGCGTCGCTATTCCTTGCCGGCGTTGCGCTCGAGGTAGTCGATAATCTGGCGCTGCTCCGCTCCCGACAATGGCGCGACGCCCGCCTGCGCCATTTTCAGGCGCATCGCCTCGACCTGTTCGCTCCACATAGCGGCGGTCATCGTTGAGGGCAGGAACGGGCGATGACATCCGCCGCAACGAGTCGCGTATAGCCGCTCGGCGTCGCTGCCCTGTTCGGGAAGGGGCTTGGGCGCGCATCCGGCGGCCGCGATTAACAGAGTCGTAGCGACCATCAGCGGCCCGACAAACCGGAAAGCTCTAATCGCTAAACGTAGCAACGCGCCAGACAGTCCGCTCGGGAGCGAGACTCATCGAATGGAAGTAAACGTTTAACAAGCTGAACGCGCTGCTTCTGGGCCAGCTTCGTGGAGAGGCGCGCCGAGAGGAATGTCTCACTTGAAACGTGCGGCTGGCATGACGCGGATGAGGCCGGCTCGAAGCGCGCCGATAAGATTGCGCCGATCATTGTCTTCAAGCGCTACTTTACGTTCCGCCTCGGGCCGCAACCACACCGGCGCGAGCCGCATCGGGTCCTCGGCGAAGCGCGGAAAGACGTGCCAATGGACGTGCGGTTCCTGATTGCCCAGACATTCGTAGTTGAGCTTCAGCGGCTTGACCACGCGCTCGAGCGTTTTGCCCACCGCGATTAACTCATCGAGCAATTCGTGAGCCTCGCCGCGCGGCATCTGATGCATCTCGGTGACGTGACGCTTGGCGAACAGGACGCAATAGCCGCAATAGAATTGCGCGTCGCCGAGAATCAGCCAACTGCGCGGCAACTCCGCGATGAGGTCGCCGAAGGTGCCCGCCTCGATGCGCTCGATCATCGCGCAGATGCCGCAACTATCGCGAGCATTTGCGCGAGCGCCCGCGGATTCATTTCGCGGCATCCGCGACCTCGGGCTTCACTTGGAGCAGCTTGATATGCGCGTACTTGAGCAGTTCGCCGATGGTCTCCAGCTTGTACGGCCGGTCGTAGTAAACCGTTCTGAGGCCCGTATTTATGAGCACCTTCATGCAATGGATGCACGGCGTGTGCGTGACATAGATGTCGGCGTCGCTGATCGCATTGCCGTTTTTCGCTGCCTGCGTGATTGCGTTCATTTCCGCGTGGATCGTTCGGTAGCAGTTCTGCTCGATATCGCCGTCGGGCGTCCGCGATTCGTAGATCAGGCAGCCGACTTCGGTGCAATGAGGCAATCCAGCCGGCGACCCGTTATAGCCAGTCGCGAGGATACTGCGATTGCGAACGATCACGGCGCCGACCTTGGCGCGCAGGCAGGTCGAGCGCTCGGCCACCTGCCGCGTTATCGTCATGAAATATTGATCCCAACTTGGACGTTCCACCGAATCAGGCATCCTCTAATCTAATGCGAACGTGCGCCACGGTTCTCGTGTCAGGCGTGGAAGGTCAAAGTGCGGGGCAATTTGAACGCGGGCTTGCCGAAGTCCGGGTGGCCTATCGGCGCGCGCTGCATCACATTGATTCCGGGCGATTGCGGATCAGGCTGTTGCTGTTGCTGCGCCGGAGACGGCGGCACGAAGGAAAACGGTACCGGGCTGAACGTCACGATGAACAGCGCAATGGTAGCCCACGCCATAATCCGCCGACTTCCGCTGAGCGGCGTATGAGTATCGATAGTTGACGGATGTCCCAAACCGAGGAAGAACACCAGGCCGAACCAGATCAGCCAACCCGCCCAGAAGTCATAACCGAGCGCATACGGGACGACCACCATCAACGCGGTTGCGGCCCAGCAGAGCCGCGACACGATGCGATGAATGCGTCCGCCCAGCAATGAATAGACGACGTGACCGCCATCGAGTTGCCCCACCGGCAACAGGTTCAACGTGGTGACGAACAGCCCGACCCATCCCGCGAACGCCATCGGATGCAAGTCAACGTTGACCGAGTTGGGATCGACGCCAAGGATGACGCGCGAGACGCCCCAGAACAGCATCGAGTTGCCGAGATTGAGCCCGCCCGCGGAGTTGTCGAGCGGCGTCACCTTGGAGAGCTTCAGCCCAAGAATTACCGCTAGCAGCGCGACTGCGAATCCCGCCCACGGACCTGCGGCGCCGATATCGAACATCGCGCGGCGCGTGCGCGGCGGCGACTTCATTCTGATGAACGCGCCAAACGTACCGATGATAAACAACGACGGGATCGGCGCCGGAATGAAGTACGGCAAGGTCGCTTCGACTCCATGCCGCCGCGAGGTCAGGTAATGCCCCATCTCATGCGCCAGCAAAATCGCCATCATCGGGATCGAAAACGTCAACCCAGCGCTTAGATTGATGAGGCTCTGCAGCGGCGCGCCCAGCGTGACGAACGCGCCGGCGGTGTCGGCGCCAGCCATCGTCGTGGTCAGCAGCGTCAGGAGGAACAGCACCAGGTTGAGGCGCGGGATCTTGAACGGCGGCAGCGCCGGCCGCCACGTATCGACCGGTTCCGCCCCGCCCTCTAAGCGGGGCATGTCGCTCAGGATCGGTGAAATTTCGTTGTATACGCTCGATTCATCCATTTGAGGACCGCCGCACCGCTCGAATTACTACCGGCGCACCGGTTGCGCCTGCGAATCTTTCCGCCGCGCTGCCGTCGCGAACCGCTACTTCGAGCATTTCAAAACTGCCAAACGTGGCGAGAGAACTACCGGGACGTGCTTCGCCGTATGCTCTTACTATCTCGATTGGAGCCCTTTGACCGATCCTAACGGAAAGCCTTAATCCACGAAAGCGGCTCGCAAAGCGCTCGTAACAATTGCGATCGATATTCGTTACCAGATTGCCGAACCCGTCGATATAAACGATCGAGCCTGCGAGTTCGTTCCGCCCTTCCGTGACGGCGGGACCCGCGGGCGCTGGGGTCATCGCGGGAAGCCCCGGACCCAGCGCGGCCATCCGCGCTCCACGCCAGAGATGCGCGGCCGCCGGCGCGAAGATGTCACGCCCGTGAAAGGTCGCGCTGACTTCGGCGAGACGGTAGCGCGCGCTGGTCAATTCCACCACCCGGCTGATGCCGGCCTGGTTGGCCGCGCTCCACAACAGTCCGTTATCCGGACCGATGAAGCGCGCTCCGGTGGTCGTTTCGACCGCGATCGGACGACGACCGGTGCCTACTCCGGGATCCACCACGGCCACGAAAATGGTGCGCGGCGGAAAATAGCGCCAGCTTTGCGCGAGAGCGAGCGCCCCCGCGGCAATCGCTTGAGGCGCGATCCCGTGCGTAAGATCGATGACGCTCGCCGCCGGCGCGATCGACGCGATGACGCCCTTCATCACGCCAACGTAATGGTCGCGATAGCCAAAGTCGGTCAGTAGCGCGATCGGCGGTCTGCGCTCATGTTCATGCGCGACCATCCGCCCCGCCTCACTCTTTCCTTGCACCGGACTCAACGCGATTTTTCTGCGCGCGAAGCGGACGCGCGGTCGCTTCACGGATCGCGGCCACCAGCAGCGGGAACATCAACTCATGATGGCCGGTGAGCATGATGCCGCGACCGCCGCCCATCGTCGGCCGCTCGACGACGTTCATGCGCGGCCGATAGTGACGGACGAAATCCATGTCGGCCGTCGTGAAGCGTTCGACCTTATTGTCCAAATTGCGCGCCAGATTAAGCGCCTTCAGGAACACCTCCGGCATCACGACGGCAGAACCGAGGTTGATCACGACGCCGCGCGAAAGTCCGGCGACGACCGCCGTCAAGCGATGGAAGTCTTTGAGGCTGGCCGCACCGATTGCCGCACCGTCTGCCCGCGGATGCATATGAATGATGTCGGCGCCTAGCGTGACATGCACCGTAGCCGGGATGCCCGCGTCGTGCGCGGCCGCGAAGATGCTCGCGTCGCGGTATTTAAATTTCGCGCGCACGATTTCGCGACCGACCACTTCGCCCAGTCCCGCGCCCTCGTCCGCTGCCAATTTTGCCGCGCCGTTCAGGAATGTGCCGGTCTCCTCGACCATGCCGAAACTGCCGTCCGCGAGTTCCGCCGCTACGTCTTCAGAAGTCCGGCCGGCGAAGGCCAGTTCGAAATCATGAATTATGGCGGCGCCATTGGTCGCGATCGCGGTCAGCGTACCGTCGCGAATCAAAGAGCAAATCAATGGCCCGAGCCCGACTTTCAGCGGATGCGCCCCCATCATCAGGAGCACCGTGCGGCGATTGCGCCGCGCGCCCGCGATGGCGTTCGCGAGGTCGCGCAGATCCTTCGCCGCGAGCGCGTCCGGCAACGCCTCGAGAAATTCGCGCATCGAGGCGCCCGCGCCAATCGGAGTCGCGAGCTGATCCTGCGCGACCTTCCGCGCGAGCGTGCCGAGCTTGCGCGTGCGCGCGCGACTGGGATCGATAGACCGCGGCTTCATCGCTGCAAGGCGGCCCGGACGTCGGCGGATCGAGAGCATCGCACGGCGATTAACGCTATCCGAAGCGGCGGTGCATCGCTATCGGCCGCGACCGGCCGGCAAACTTGGCATCAGCTGACCGCGATTGCTCCGAATCCAGTGTTACGCGGATAACCAACGGGGATTTTCATATGGTGACGATCGGGCAATAATAAGGCTTGCGGCATCGGGGAAAAGCTCCGGCGCGGGTACTCCATCCGCACCGGACCAAAGGAGAGACGGAGCATGAAGTTACCAAATGTACGAATGATTCTGGCCAGCGCGGTCTTTGCCTGCGCAGGCATGGCGCTGCCGGCCTTTGCGCAGACTGCGCAGCAGGATCTTCAGCAGTATATTAAGAGCCATCCGGAACTGCAGTCCAATCCCGGCCTGATGAGTAATCCGAATTACCTAGCGCAGCATCCGGACTTAAGGCATTTCCTGCAGACCCACCCCCAAGTCGCGCCCGGACAGTATCGCAATGGCGCATGGGATTCACGTTATCAATGGCACGACGAGGATTGGTGGCACCGCAACGATCCGAACTGGGTCTATCAGCATCATAACGACTGGAACGCGAGCCATCCGAATTGGACCAACGATGGCGACTATGATGACACGCATCAGTGGCGCGACCGTCAATGGTGGGTGCAGCATAACCCGAACTGGGTCAAAGAACATCATCCGCGTTGGGAGGCCGCCAACGAAGAATCCGTGCATCATGGGCAGGGGAACGCCTACGGACATTACAAGAATAATGGGAACTACAACGGCAATCCCGGCTATGGACATCACGACAACCACTGATTTTGCGTGATGTCGGCTGATTGATAACGAGCGGCGTTCAGGCGGATAGTGCAAGGGCTAGCCGCTGGACGCCGCAGCTTTATCGCAGCGCCTTACGGGGAGCGATGTGAGGCTCTGATTTGACTCTCGACCTTTGCCGCTCTAGAGTCTGACGTGGGCGGGCGTAATTCAGTGGTAGAATGCCAGCTTCCCAAGCTGGACGTCACCGGTTCGAACCCGGTCGCCCGCTCCACGACTTCTCCCAGCAGAATCAACTACTTGTGAAGATCGGCGGGTCGCGCCGCGAGCGCTTGGAGCGCTCACGGCAGCCGTTTTCAGGCTAAATTCAGGCTTTTTCGACGGGAATTTGGCGGAAAGCTGGTGAGCTAGAGTGCCAACGCGCTCGGGCTTCCGCTGCCACCGCGCATAATGCCGGATGACCATTTCGAGATTGGTGTGACCCATCTGATGCGACACGTACTGCGGGTTCTCTCCGCGCGAAAGTTGTAGCGCGGCGTAAGTGTGTCGACACTGATAGACAGTACGGTGCCTCAAAGAAGCCTTCACGAGAATTCGCTTCC